>Ga0207114_1201_pt1 | contig 14220 bp, 8 predicted proteins | sample Alteio_BWMinHeat_70_FD_153560 | JGI IMG/M metagenome (GOLD analysis project Ga0207114, IMG submission 153560) | Enriched cells from forest soil in Barre Woods Harvard Forest LTER site, Petersham, Massachusetts, United States -... | ecosystem: Environmental > Terrestrial > Soil > Temperate forest >... | reverse complement strand
TGAAATCTTTACCCAGGCCTTCTGGAAAGATCATCCCCTCGGCAAGCCGATTCTCGGCACGAAGGAAACCGTCCGGCGCTTCGAACGGGAGACGCTTTGTAGCTACTACGGGCAGAAGTTCCACGGCGGCAACATGATCTTCTCCGCTGCCGGAAATATCGACCACGATAACTTCGTCGAACAGGTCACGCGCCGCTTTGAATCGCTGCCGGCAGGCGAATCCTTGACGGTGAAGGTGCCGCCCAAAACAGCAGCCCGCATCATCCTCAAGAACAAGAAGTCGCTTGAGCAGGTGCAGCTTTGTCTCGGCGTGCCCGCTCCGCCCATTGCGGACGAGTCACGCTACATCACCCTGGTTCTGAACACCATCCTGGGCGGCGGCATGAGTTCGCGCCTCTTCCAGACAGTCCGTGAAGAACGCGGCCTGGCCTACTCAATCTATAGCGACCTGAATCCCTATAGCGACACCGGTTCGCTCTGCGTCTACGCCGGAACCTCCTCCGACCGGGCCGTTCAAGTCGTCCAGCTCGTCATGGAACAGTTCCGCCGCCTTAAGACTGAGACGCTTCCCGCAGATGAGCTCCGTCGCGCCAAAGACCAGCTCAAGGGCAATCTGCTGCTCTCGCTCGAAAGCTCGATGTCGCGCATGTCGAACCTGGCGCGCCAGCAGATGCACTTTAACTACTTTTTCGGCATCCAGGAGATCCTCGACAAGGTTGAATCCATCACCGAAGACCAGGTGCTGGCGATGGCCAACCACCTCTTCCAGCCGGAAACGGTTGCCGTGACACTTTTGGGCCGTCTTGACGGCGTTAAACTCACGCGCAGTCAGCTGGAGTGCTAAAAACAGGGCACAGAGAAGAGGCGGGAGGAACCTTCAGTTTTCATCCCGCGTTTCACTGGCTTTTCTGAGACATGAAACGTGGAACCTGTTTCATGAGCGCTTTACTGGCATCCTGCGTCTTACTCATTTAGGATTTTTCTCGACGGCTGTCTTCTTTCGGCAGCCACGGGAAGAAGCACACAGAACCCATGTACACATCAGCCAAGATTGATTTCTTCATGCAAAAATGTTCCGATCGTCGTAAGCGACACACTTTATTGACTTCGAGCGAAGCTGGATTCACCTTGATGGAGTTGCTGATTGTCATCTCCATCATGCTCATTCTCATGCTTATCGCCATTCCCAACATGCTCAACCTGCGCAGCCAGGCCAATGAGACCTCGGCCATCCAGTCTCTGCGGGCCATTTACCAGTCGCAGATTCAGTATCAGACCAACTATCCCGCCAATGGATTCGCCTGCTCGCTGCAGGCCCTCGGCGGCGACAGCAGCTCCGCCCCCAGCGCAACAAACTCGCAATTGCTACAGCGCGACCTCGCCACGGGCAATAAGGCCGGATACACCTTCAATATCGTCAACTGCACCAAAACAACGGTGAACAACCAGGACATGTACACCAGCTACGAAGCGACCGCTGTGCCTCAGGCCGTAGGCAAGACTGGACATCGCGGCTTCTGCATCGATATTAGCGGCGAAATCAAGGCCGACCCGGCGGGCGGAGTAAACTGCACCGTCCCGCTCCAGTAACGAATCACGGGTGCCTCACCTTCGCGATGCGAAGGTGAGGTAGTTCATGATCTAAAGTTGTCATCCTGAGCGAGCGCGTTAGCGCGTAGTCGAAGGACCTGCGGTTTCTTAATCGGCAGGAATATCGGGGTTCCCCATCCCTTTGCGTATTGTGCGCAAGGGTGGGATACAACCAGCCTACCCCAAACGTCATTCTGAACGGAGCACTTGCGGAGTGAAGAATCCCCACAATACAAAATCCATACGCAGGCTTTTTCCGCTTCTGGGTCTGCTCGCAACAGCGTTTCTCCACGCCCAGACGCCAGCTCCCGAAGCCTTTGCCGCGCAGGTTGATAAACACTACAACGCGCTCCGCTCTCTGTCGGTCCACTTCACGCAAAAATACGATGGAATGGGGGTACACCGGCAGGAAAGCGGCGTGCTGCTGCTCAAGAAGCCGGGCAAGATGCGCTGGACGTATGCGAGTCCTGCGGGCAAGCTTTTCGTTCTGGATGGTCACGACGCCTGGTTCTACTCGCCTGGCGACACGGAAATCCCTCGCGTCCCGGCGAAGAAACTCGACGATCTGCGCTCCCCTCTGCGCTTTCTTCTTGGCCACACCCAGCTTTCCAAAGAGCTGACCAACTTGCAGATCGCTCCGGCGGAAAACGGCGCATACACGCTTTCAGGCATTCCGAAGAACATGGAAAAGCGTATTGCTGCCTTTAGCATCACCGCCAACCCAAATGGCGTGATTCAATCCATGCGCATCGAAGAAACTGACGGCGCCATCAATACCTTCACTTTCAGCGAGGAACAGCCGAACGCCCCGGCCAAAGACGCCGACTTCGTTTTCCAACCACCAGCCGGCACCCACATCATCGAAGGCATGGCCCCCGTCTAAAGACGGCTTTCGTACAGAATCACGTGCATGATGTGATCTTGAAAGCGCCGACTACTCCGAACGCAGCGCTTCCACCGCGTTCACTCTGGAGGCTCGCGCAGCGGGCACAGCCGACGCGATTACCGCAGCAATCAGAATTAAGAAAGCGGACGCAATAAAAGACAGCGCGCCCGGCATATGCACTTCCGTGACATACCTGCCGACCACTTGTGCAAAGACAAAGGCAACCACTACACCTGCGGCCACTCCGATTGTGGCGATCACCACGCCCTCCAGAAGAACATTGGTAAGTATGTTGCGCGGTAGAGCGCCCAGCGCCATGCGGATTCCGAACTCGCGCGTGCGTCCACTCGCGGAAAACGCAAGAACACCGGCTACACCCACCACGGAAATCAAGAGCGCCACCGCTGCGAATCCGCCAAATACGATAGCATTCAGGCGGTCGGGAGTCAGAACTTCCGCGCGAATGTCTTCCAGTGTGCTGGCCCGCTCCACAGGCTGGTCTGCCGCCATATCGTGAATGGTGCGGGTAATGGCAGGAACAAGCGCGTATGGATCCTGGCCTGTGCGCACGAACAGGCGGCCTTGCCATCCTTCCTGGTCTGACGGCTGATATACCGTCATGGCGGGCGAAGGGATAATGTTTTCATCATCGAAATCAGGCACTACACCAACAATTCGCCGCGGCTCGGTGCTGATACCGATAAACTTCATCACGCCATCGGTCCACCATAAATTGCGGTTCAGCGCATCCTGCCCGGGAAACAGCGTCTTCGCAAGACTCTGACTGATGATCACCACACGTTCGGATCCACCCTTGTCAGTATCCCTGAAGTCGCGCCCCTCCACGAGCGGTACCCCCATGGTCTGGAAGAATCCAGGCGATATGGAGCGGAACTTGGCGCGCCAATCGTCCAGAGCATCCTTGCGTGCCGCACCTTGCGCGGCAAATGCGAAGCTGATGTTCAGTCCCTGGCTATCGCGCCAGGGAACGCTGAACCCAGTAGAGACATGCTCCACTCCCGGCAGCGAGGCAATCCGGTTCTGCGCGTCACGATAAAAATCACGTACCTGTTCGGGCGTCCTTCCATACGACATGACCGGTAAATTCACAGCCAAAACCTTGCCGGTGTCGAAGGGCGGCCGCGTGTTCTCCAGCACAAACAGCGTCTTCATCAACACCCCGGCTCCGGCAAGAAGCAGGAATGAGGCGGTAATTTGCATCACGGCGAAGATGCGAAGCCGCCGCGTGCTGCTTCCCGTGATGCGTCCTCCTGTGACGGTCAGTCCCGTGCCCCGCGTCGTGTCAGGCGAAGGCAGCCGAGGAATATACGCGAGGAAGATAGCCGCGACCAACGCCAGCGCAATGCCAAACCACACTAGGCTGAAATCCAGCGTCAGGCCGTCGGCGCGCACCGAGAAGCGCGCTGCATAGCGGCCAAGCACAGCCACCATGGGGGCGGCGATGATCAGGGCTGCCAGCGTTCCGCTTCCGCAGAGCACAATGCTCTCCGCCAGCAACGAACGACGAAGCGCCTTTGTGGACGCTCCCAGCGCCGACCGCACGGCCAGCTCCGGTTCGCGGCGCACCGTTCGCGCCAATATGAGATTGGCGACATTCGAGCACGCAATCACGAACAGCAGGCCCGAAGCTGCGAACAGCACCCACAAAATTGTATTGGCGCGAGAATTGATCTGGTCATGCATCCGCGTCACATCGATCTTGAAATGATTCGCGGGTTTATATACCTCCGGATGGGCAGACATCATTGCCGCATATACGGTGCGAAGCTCCGCTTGTGCGGAGTCGAGATTCGCGCCGGGAGCGAGACGCGCAAACACTTCCGTCATGCGATGTTCACGTCCGGTCACCATCGTGGCGGATAAGTGATGCGGGCTGGTGACGACGTTGGCGATGATCTCCGTTGCCACCGGATAGGGCACAGATGGTTCCAGCACTCCCACAATGACGGCGTTCCGTGGACCTCCAAAGCCCTCGAGCCGAACCGTCTTTCCAATCACGCTGGGATCGGAGTGCAGCGACGAGCTCCAGAATTTATACGTCAATACAATCGCTCCCGTCGCATTAGGACCGTCGTCGGCGGGGGTTAGCAATCGTCCCAGCACCGGATGGAGGCCCATCACATCGAAGTAATTTCCATCCACCACTCCTGCGGGGATCTCACGTGGCGTACCGAGCCCGACAATGGTGAAGTCGACCTCTGAAAATGTACCGAGTTCCTTGATGGTCTTCAGCCCCTTGCCGATGTCCTGAATCTCAGGAATGGAGAATGTGGCATTAGCCAGGCCGATGCCGGGAGCGCTCTGACGCAGGTAAAGCAACCGGTTTTCGTCGCGGTTCGCGAGTGGCCGCAACAGTACGGCGCGAACCACGCTGAAGATCGCAGCATTCGCGCCGATACCCAAAGCGAGCGTAAGCGCTACTGTCACCCACAGCGTACGAACGCGAGCCAAAGAACGCGCCGCAATTTTCAAATCACGAAGGAATGACATATTACTTCTCCACTCGGGCAGATTCCCCCACCGGTTCGCCAATCTCTATGAACCTCACAACCTCTTCAGTCGTCCCGAAGGCGAATATCGAGCATGTTCAATTCCTGAAGAGATTGTTTTAATAATCAACGTTGATATCAACATAATTAACCCGTGTCAAGAGTTGTGATTGTCCTTTGAAACTTCTCTCAGGGTTCGCGACGCTCAGCCGGGAAGGGAGTAGGAAACTATCTAACTTGCTGCATCCGGATGGCATCGATCCGACTCTGCAACGCCGCATTCGCCTTCTCAACATCTTCCACTGAATCCGCCTTCACTGTCTCGCCCCGCGTATAGCCCACGTACTTCAACCATCCTGAGGAACGCGCCTCGCGCTGTTCTTTGATCAACGTGTACAGCGGATCGGACTGAATCTTCACCAGCTCGGCCTGCAAATTGCCGCTCGCAACGGGCACGCCCAATCCCTTGAGAACAATCTGGGCCATCAGCAAATGCCCTGACGCGTTGGGATGAATCCCATCCTTCACGGCGAAGCTGAAAGCCGGCTCCGTCTTGCGCTGTTCTGCAAGATAGGCGTTGATCGGCGAATGCAGATCAATCACCGTCGCCTCGTTCTTCGGCAGCTGCATCTCCCAGCGCGCATAGTCGGCCAGCACGCTGTCGTATCCCTCATACGGAGTCATGAAGCCGAAATCCGCTGCATCTTTACCGGCAAGTTGCTTCACCGGGAGCCGGTCAAATGGCGGAGGCGTCAGCAGGACCATCTGTGCGCCGTCTGCATGCACCGCGGCAATCACCTTTTCAATCCCCTGCTCAAAGGCCTGCATACGCTCAGCGCTCTGCGGATGGTAGATACCGTCATTCATCCCATAGCATGCGACCACAACCTGCGGTTTCACCAGCGTTAGCGCTCGCTGGAGCCGCTCCTGCACGCAGGGCCGCGGAAATGGGTGGGTCTTCTCTGAGAGACATGACGTCGTCTCGCTCGCCAGCCCGACGCTCATCATATCGAATTTGTCGGTCGGATACTGCTTCTCGAGGTAGTACTCGACAAAACTGACATAATCGCCTGCCTGCGTGATGCTGTCGCCCAGCCACAGTACCCGCTTGTTCGCCAGCAGAGGTGGTCGGTTTTGCATTCCTGCAAACGCTGTGCCCTGCAAAAGTGCAAGAAGCACCGTCAAAGTAACCGTATACATTTTGGCAAAACGAATTTTCATCCCACCCCGCAAATTTACCGCCTCCTCTATGCTACGAAATCTTTTCCGTCTCCGATCGGCGGAGCCGCATTTCGCTGCGGAACATAGGCAATCACATCTTGTTCCGCCAAAAAAGAAAGCCCGCCTGCCGAAGCGAAATTGCGCCTGGCAGGCGGGCGGGAGAAACAGTGAAAGATATTATTGGATCTGAAATGCCCCCTTGAGCGGCGTCTCTGCCGACGACGGACCTGCCAGGATCCTGTACTCGCCAGGAAGCAACTCCCATCCATTTTTCTGCTCGTCGAAAATCGACAGCATCTGCGGATCGACCGTCACAGACACCGTCTTCGATTCACCCGGAGCGAGTTCCACCTTCTGCCAGCCCACCAGCCGCTGAAACGGCTCGCCCGCCGCATCCGGAAGCACCGCGTAGACCTGGGCAATCTCTGCGCCCGCGCGCTTGCCCGTGTTCTTCACCGCGAAGCTCACCGTCTTCTGCGCGCTGTCCGTCTTCAGATCGGAATAGGCATACGTCGTATAAGACAGACCATAACCAAAGGGAAAGAGCGGCTGCTTATGCTCCGCCTCATACCATTTGTAGCCAACCTTCGCGCCTTCGTCGTAGTGCACCGAGTACTTTGACTCAACATGAGTCCGACCGTTCACCGCACCCGTGCCCTGTCCTTCGTCTTCCTTCGTAAGCGGAGGAATCACCAGATGTGGCAGGTCCTGCTCGCTCTTCGGGAAGGTCATGGCCAGTTTGCCGGTTGGGTTCACTTCGCCGAGCAGCACATTCGCCAGAGCCACGTGTCCACGGCTACCCGCATACCACGCTTCCACCACTGCGCCAACCTTGTCGATCCACGGCATTGTTACGGCGGTGCCCGTCTCCAGCACGACAATGGTGCGCGGGTTCGCCGCCGCTACCTGAGCGATCAGCGCATCCTGGTTGTCAGGCAGCGACAGGTTCGGCAGGTCCATGCCCTCCGAAGTCCACTGGTACGCAAAGACAATCGCCACATCGGAACGCTTCGCCAGCTCCGCCGCAGCGGCCGGGTCTTGCCCGCTATTGAACTCCACCTTCGCATTCGGCAGCTGCGCCTTGAGCGCCTTCAACGGCGAGGTCGGGAACCAGATGTGATCCTGCCAATGCGTCGCCCCCTGTCCGGGAGGCATAATCGCGTTGCCACCCGGTGGGTCCACCTGCGCCGAGCCGCCGCCTGAAATCATTCCCACATCCGCATGCCCACCGATGACCGCGACAGAACGCAGCTTTGCAGCATTGAGGGGCAGAATGCCCTTCTCGTTCTTCAGTAGAACAATGCTCTGCTCTTCGATATGCTGCGCGATCTCAAGACCGCCCTCCACATCGACAACGCTCTTCTCGATCGGATGATCCACGATGCCCGAAGCAAACTCCGCACGCAATACGCGCCGCGCATGATCGTCGATTTCAGAAACCGGCACCCGTCCGGCATCTACAGCTTCCTTCAGCTTCGGACCGAAAAAATCGGCCATCGGCTCCTCGTTATCCAGCCCCGCGGCGGACGCTTTTTCCGTGCTGTGCGTGCCACCCCAGTCGGAAACAACGAAGCCTTTAAATCCCCACTCGCCTTTCAGCACGTCGTTGAGCAGGTATTTGTTCTCGCAGGCGTAGTCACCATTCACGCGGTTATAAGAACACATGAACGCGCCCGCGTCTGAGTCCTTGAGCGCGATATGAAACGCCAGCAGGTCGCTCTCCTGCATGGCCCGCTTTGAGACGACCGCGTTCACGATATTGCGGCCCGTCTCCTGGTCGTTCATCGCGTAATGCTTGATGTCGCCGACCACGTGCTGCGCCTGCTCGCCCTTCATCAGGTTGCCGACCAGCGTTCCCGCCAGCAGCGGATCTTCGCCCATATACTCGAAGGTTCGTCCGTTGCGCGGATCGCGCGTCAGGTCGACGCCGCCACCGAGCGTCATGTTGTAGCCCTGCGCCCGCAGCTCGCGCCCAATCAGCGCTCCATATTCATAGGCAGCCTTCGGGTCCCAGCTCGACGCCGCTCCTACATTTGAAGGCAGTGCTGTCGAGTAGCGCCCATTCTCGCCGCTGCTGCGTACACCGTAGGCTGCGTCAGAGATAAAAAGTGGAGGAATTCCCAGACGTTCCACCCCCTCCACATACCCGGCTCCGCCGTTTGCAAGATGGGTCAGCGGCATCTGCCAGTTACCGGCGTGGGCCATTCCATTGCCATGCAGCAAGGCAATCTTTTCATCGAGCGTCATCTGCTTCAGCACAAGCTCGGCCCGCTCGTCGGGCGAGAGACTTGTATTCATCCATGGCTTGTCTGCTGCCGAACTTTGCTGCTGGGTATTCTTTGCCATTCCTGGCATCGCCGCCATCAGCAGTCCCACCATACCGGCCGCCAGCGGCAGGCATTTTCCTAACTTTCGAATCCGCATGTTTCTCCCTAAAAATTTTTATTTGCGTCGTCATGCTAAAAGCACGGCGATACGATCGTCAAGATCAAACGTTTTAGTAAGCAATTTTTCCTGACCACTGCCAAAAATACCCGAAGTCAACCGATTGTCTAATGAAACCACGCCCTTTGTTTCTGGCGGTCAATGTAACCGATAGACTTCTTCCATCGACGCGAAAGATAAGCGAAACCGCGCGCTTCTGCCTTTGCCGTCATGCGAGGTGCAGCAAACTTCACACAGTCCGCAACCCCCGCCGCCACACTCACATACAGGGTCTACGCGTACCGGGAAGCGAGCGCTTTCGCTTAGCGCAGTTCTGCTTTTATGAGAAATTTGCCAGAAGGTAGAGAGACCTACGTTATCTCGTCAGGCGATCCGACCACGGGTATGGTTGTTGCACAATTTGGATCTTCTTGAGGTAACACGATGAGATTAGCCTTTGTCACTTTGCTGATTTTTCTGCCTATTCGTTTCGCTTTCACCCAAACCACCCGTTACTGCCCCACCAACGCAGTCTTTCTCGCGCTCGAAGATCAGGTGCGCGGGTACTCGACGCGCGCCAACGGCGACACGGTGCCCTGTCAGATTCTTCAGGGACCGAATACCACGCTTTCAACCGCCCGCGCCATCGCCATCAGCCCCCATGACTTTCTGCATGTTCTGCAGTTCCTCACCAACGGTACGGAGAATCTCTTTCCCCCGAACAGTCATGGCGATGCGGTGCCGTCGCGCACCATCACCGCCTTCACCAATGATCTGATCGCTCTTGCCATTGATTCGGATATCACCGACTTTATTCTCAGTAATCGGCAGCGGCCGAACGCCATCGTGGTCGTCCGCAATGACGGCACAACACCGATCGGCACCTTCTACGATCCGGACCTCGGGAGCGCCTGGGGCCTGGCCATGGATCAGCACAACAACCTCCTCGTCGCTGGATACGACGCTAACGGAGCCGCCACCATCGACACCTACGCTACCTCGAGGAGCCGCACTGCGCCCGTCCGCATTCGCCGCCTGCAGGGCGATGCCACCGGCCTGCTCCCCGGCGATCCTGCCTCGTTCTCTGGCAACACCATCGCGATTGCTATCGATCCTGAAAGCCAGGAGCTGTATGTCTACAACACCGATACAGACTTCTCCACGATTCAGGTGAGCGTCTTTCCGTCCCATGCGAATGGCAATGTCGCGCCCACGCGCGTCATCCGTGGATCGGCCACCCAGATCGGCATTCCCGGCTTTCTCGGCGCCAACAAAATATCCGTCTCTGCGGACGGCCGCCTGTTCGATGCGGAACCGAATAACCGCATCCTCGTCTTTGCTCCGGGCGCAGACGGCAATGTGCCCCCTGCACAGATCATTCAGGACTCAACGATAGGCAGTGCGCAAATCGACCAGGGAGGAGTGGCCGTGCGTTCCTGCCGCTGCCAGTAGCCACCAGACATAAGATGGCTCGCTGGTCGAGCCATGAACAATCCTGAGCAACCTCCATACACGGCGATCGTAGAGTCAAGCCGGACATGGCGGTGCTGCGTGTGTGCCCGACGGCGGCAAACGGCTCTGCGAAAGAAGTCTTCCCTATCTCTTACCGCTAGGCAGATTCGCGAACGACGTCCCGTAAGTAATTTGAGTTAGCATTCATTACCGAAGAACTTCTTTCAGGGGAGTATCATGCAAATTCTGCGCCAGGATCTCCGCTATGCCTTCCGCCAGCTGCGCAAAAACCCAGGCTTCGCCCTTACCGCGATCCTCACGCTCGCCCTCGGCATCGGAGCCACCACCGCCGTCTTCAGCGTGGCCTATGGCGTCTTGATCGATCCCTTCCCCTACAAGGATGTGCACACGCTGGCTACGCCTAAGCTCTGCTCGTCAGAGTGGCCCCGCTGTTTCTGGAACGTCTACAGTCCCGAGCAGTTTAATGAAATCGTTCAGAAGACCGACATCTTCAGCGGAGTGACGGCTTCCACCATCAGCGACGTTGCGCTCACCGGCGGTTCCGAGCCGCAGCGCCTGCGCGGAAACTACATCACGCCTAATACCTTTAATGTCCTCGGCGTGCAGCCCATCCTTGGCCGCGGCACAACCAACGACGACGTTCTCCCCGGTCACGGAGAAGTGGCCCTGCTCAGCTACCGTTACTGGCAGGCCCACTTCGGCGGTAACCCCTCGGTTCTGGGCCGTGTGCTCGACTTCAACGGACACCCCCGCACCATCATCGGTGTCATGCCGCCGCGTTTTCTCTGGCGAGGTGGAGACGTCTACCTCCCCATCGATATGACGAACAGCAAGGCGGTAGAGGGCCAACGCTACTTCGCCCTTGTGGGACGTTTGAAGCCCAACGTGACCGACGCCCAAGCCGTCGCCGAACTCCAGCCCGTCTTCAATGACCTCGCGAAAGCAGAACCCGACCACTTTCCTAAAAACCTACACCTTGGCATCATGCCCTTCGATCAGATGTTCCAATCCGGCCTCGCCAGCACACTTTATCTGCTGCTGGGGTCGGTCTTCGTCCTGCTACTCATCGCCTGCGTCAACGTTTCAAGCCTGCTGCTCGCTCGCGCCGTCAATCGCGAGCATGAATTCGTCGTCCGCTCCGCCATCGGAGCCTCGCGTTTTCGCCTGGTCCGCTACGCACTGACTGAATCGCTTCTGTTGGTCCTTGTCGCCATGCCTCTCGCGCTGGCCTTTGCCTATGCGGGCTTGCAGGCCACCCTTCGCATCGTTCCCACGGAGACAATCCCCGACGAAGCCGTCGTGACCATGAATGTGCCCGTACTGCTCGTCTCGATCGGCGTTGCGCTGCTTACTGTCATCATCTTCGGATTAGCACCTGCGTGGCACAGCGCGAACCCGCGCCTCGCTGCCGCTCTCAGCAGCGTCCGTTCCTCCGGCAGCCGCATGCAGCGCCGTCTTCTCAGCGGCTTCGTCGTCACTGAAATCGCATTGTCGCTAGCGTTGCTGATGCTCGCTGGCCTCATGGTCCGTTCTCTTATCAACGTCGAGAGCATACCTGTTCCCTTTCTTCCGGACCATACGCTGATAATGCGCATCCCTCTCACGCAGCAGCGCTATCCCATGCCTGACAGCCGTATTCGTTTTTACCGCGAACTCCTCGACCGCATCCGCGCGGTCCCCGGTGTCAGGACCGCGACCCCGGACACGACCGTTCCATTCCTGGGCTTCTTCGGCGTCCCTGTGCAGATTGCCGGCAAAGCTCACGACAAGCGCAATGTCTCATTACACCTCGTCAATCCCGAATATCTGGCCATGTCTGGCCGTCACGTGCTGCAAGGCCACTTCATCGACACTCGCGAAATTGCCGATGCGTCGCACGAGGCCGTCATCACGGAAAATTTCGCCCGGCGTTACTTTAGCGGAGAAAATGCACTCGGCAGAGTTGTCCATTTGCCTGAACTGAACCCGGACGGCCCGGACAAACTCAAAGATGACGCTTTTATGATCGTTGGCGTCATCAACGATATGCCTATGTTCCCTGGCTTCTCCGAAGAACCGCCTCACATTTTTCTTCCCTACACGGTAGCTCCTATCATGAACACGCTGCTCATCTCTACGGATCTGCCCGCAGAGGACCTCACCAACCCAGTGCGCCAGGTCATCTACTCCATTGATAAAGACCAGCCCATTGTCGATGCCATGAGCCTGCGCCAGATGCTCGACATGTACGGCTATGCCGAGCCGCGCTTCGCCCTCGCACTCTTCGGCACCTTCGCTGCTGCGGCCTTGCTACTCTCACTTGTCGGCATCTATGGGGTACTCTCTTTCATCACCTCGCAGCGCACGCAGGAGATCGGCATCCGCATGGCGCTCGGCGCCAACCGCGCCAACGTGATGTGGATGGTCCTGCGTCAGGCTTGCCTGCTCGGCCTGCTGGGAGTCGCCGCCGGCCTGCCGCTGGCCTTCTTCGCAGGCCGCTTCGCCAAAAGCGAACTGGTGCACACGTCGCAGTATGATCCGGTAGCCCTCATCGTGGCCATCTGTGTATTGCCATTGCTGGCCGTGGCAGGAACTTACCTTCCAGCGCGCAGAGCAGCGGCCATCGATCCCGTAAAAGCCCTGCGTGCTGAGTAAACGCTCTCTCTTGAGAACGCTCGCGCTCGCGCTGAAGGAATACGCTATTTGAGGAGTATTCAACCCTCGTGCTCAGCCTGCTCAGCTTTGTCATCGCCCTGGCCGCGCTCTTCAGCTGGATCAGCTCCCGCTGGCTGAAGCTGCCGACAACCATCGGCACCATGCTGCTCACGGTCATCTCCTCGGTGGCGCTTACGTTTGTCCCCGGCCTGCACCCGTGGGCCTTGCACCATGTCCAGCAAATTGACTTCGAACGCCTCATCCTGCACGGAATGCTTTCGCTGCTCCTCTTTGCCGGGGCCTTTCTGCTGGAATTCAAATATCTCGCAAAAGAAAAACTGGCCGTCGGGCTTCTCTCCGTCCTCGGCACGCTGCTCTCCACCGTCGGCGTCGCCGCACTCACCTGGTGGATCGCGCCACTCGCCGGCATCCCCGTAACCGTCCTCCAGTGCCTCATCTTCGGCGCGCTCATTTCATCCACCGATCCCATCGCCGTGCTTGAAATGCTCCGCCGCCTCCACACACCCAAGAATCTTCAGGCCCAGCTTGCCGGCGAATCCCTCTTCAACGATGGTGTGGCCGCCGTCCTCTTTCTCGCGCTGCTTGAAGCTGCCCGCGGCACCGTGCTTACTCCACTCCATCTCGGCGAATTGCTCATCATTCGCACCGGAGGCGGCATACTGCTCGGCATCGTCCTCGCCTGGTTCGTCTCCTATCTTATGCAGGCGATCCAGGGCTACCACGTCGAAATCCTTCTCACTCTCGCGCTCGCTCTCGGCGGCTACGCCATCGCTGACTCGCTCCGCCTCTCTGCCCCGCTTGAAGCTGTAACCGCGGGCATCGCCTTGCGCCGCCTCAATATGCGCCATCCCCTCCATACCATCTCTCACACCGAAATCGATCACTTCTGGACAGCCATCGACGAGGTGCAGAACGCTGTGCTCTTTGTTCTCCTCGGCTGCGAATTCCTCATCATCTCCTTCAATCCGCCATCGATGATCTTCGGCGCAGCTTCGATTGTCATCGTCAACGCCGTGCGCGTCGTCTCCGTCGCTCTCGTGCTCGGGTTGTTGAGGCTGATCCAGCGCAACCACGCCAGCTCGCTCGTCGTGCTGAGCTGGGGCGGCCTCCGCGGCGGTCTTTCCATCGCGCTTGCGTTGTCTGTGCCGCGCGACCTCGGCCGCCAATGGATTCTCACGGCGACCTACATTGTGGTTCTTTTCTCTATCGTCATTCAGGGCGGAACGATGGACCTGTTTCTCCGCCGCTTCAGTCATCTGCTTCACAAGCGCGAACGAGCGCGCGCCGGCCACAGCCAGCACGAACACCTTAGATAAACCTGCACCTGCAAGTGAGTCCGTTTGACAAGCACGGCCTCAGCCATGCCCTAGCTCTCTTCGCGCGCTTTCTCCTGGCGCTTCCAGTCCCGGTAGGCAATGCGGGCTTCTCGCGTGCCTATCTCCTCGAGCGCAATCGCTGCGG
>Ga0207114_1200_pt1 | contig 14222 bp, 14 predicted proteins | sample Alteio_BWMinHeat_70_FD_153560 | JGI IMG/M metagenome (GOLD analysis project Ga0207114, IMG submission 153560) | Enriched cells from forest soil in Barre Woods Harvard Forest LTER site, Petersham, Massachusetts, United States -... | ecosystem: Environmental > Terrestrial > Soil > Temperate forest >... | reverse complement strand
CAATCGTCGGGTCCTCCGGCAATGTTGTTACTAAGAATAAGCTTCTAAGTGCAGGTTTCCCTGACAAACTCGAGTGGTTTGAAACTGGGCCTATAGACATACAGGTGTTTGGCAATGTCGCCTTGGGCCAAGGTATTGTCCGTGAAAAACGGAACGAGAAAGGAAAAGTTACTAATCCCCAACTTGTTTGGGGGGATCTCCTCGAGAAGCGCGCAGGTAAGTGGGTGGTCGTGCGCTCTTTATCGGGGGATTTGCCTGACTCGTTCAAAGCGGTCCCCGATCCGAGCGCTGCCGGGGAGATCAAGAAACTCGAACAGGATATTGGAGATGCAATGGTGGCCGTCGATCTAGAAAAGCTCAATCAGGCCTATGCAGACGATTTCGCCACCATCGGGTCGTCGGGCAAGCTTTTCCGCAAAGAGGACCTCTTAGACGATTTCAAATCCGGCGAGCACAAACTCGTGTCATTTGAACTTGGACCAGTGAATGTGCAGGTATTCGGCAATGTTGCTGTGGCTCAAGCCGGTGTCAAGGAAAAGAGGATCCAGGACGGAAAAGATTATAGCGGTCAATTTGCGTTTGTGGATCTCTTCGAGAAGCGCTCAGGAAAGTGGGTAATCGTGCGCACCTTAAGCAAAAAGGTGAGTTGAGGAATGGAAAGAGCCGGGCGAGAGAGAACTTTTTCTTCGCACGTTCGGCTCTTTGTAGCTGTTTCTACCCAGCTATGCGTCCGCGTTTCGCGACAGGACCAAACCTTACTGTGGACGTATGATAACGAGTTAGCAGAATAGATCCCAATTGCCTTTCAATGTCCCTCCAGAACCTTCGAGTGGACCAGTTGAGATCCGGCATCCCTATTGACTGTCTATAAGAGAACATGTTACGTCTTATAGGCAATCAATAGGAGCATTGATGCCCTCTCCCCAATTCGATCTGCTGCAAGGCACTCTTGATGTCCTGATACTGAAGTCCCTCGCGCTTCAGGAACTGCACGGAATGGGCATCTCCCGCAGAATCTCGCAGATGACGAATGGAGCATTCGAGGTGAAGCCAGGCTCTCTGTTCCCTGCTCTTCATCGTATGGAGGATGCCGGCTGGCTTACCTCCACGTGGGGAGAATCGGAAACCAATCGGCGTGCGAAGTTCTATTTGTTGACTAAAAAAGGCAAAAAGCAGCTTCAGAGCGAGACGGAGCGATGGGAACGGATCTCCCTCGCAATGGCAGCGGCCCTTGAAACCAGCTAGGAGGTCTCTGTGATCAGTCGATTTCGCGCGCTTTGGAGAAACCTGATCCATAGAGATCAGATGGATCAAGATCTGGACGAGGAACTCCACGCCTATGTGGAGCTGGTATCGACGGAGAAGGTGAGAACAGGAATGTCACCAGAGGAAGCGTACCGCGATACCCGCCGGGAGATAGGAGGAACCGAGCAGATCAAGCAAGGCGTTCGTGACATCCGTGCTGGGGCATTGCTCGATAGGCTCGTTCAGGACATTCGCTTTGCGCTCCGCCAGATGCGGAAATCGCCGGGGTTTTACGCAATCGTGGTCCTTGTGCTGGCGCTTGCGATCGGTGCGAACGCGTCGATATTCAGCATCTTGAATACCGTAATGCTGCGACCTCTGGAATTCCCGAATGCAGATCGCCTCGTGCAGATTACGTCGACGAAAAATGAAAAGCCGATAGGAGTGTCAGGGCCGGATTGGCGAGACTTGGCCACCCACAACCAGACCTTCGAGAAGATAGCGATCTACGACCAATGGCGGAAGAACGTGAGCACATCGCCACGCGGGGATGACGCGGCGGAGGTTCTGGTGGGTTTGGCGCCCCAGGAATTCTTCGAGGCGTTGGGCATTCAACCGCTCATGGGACGATTGTTCAAAACAGAAGAAGGAGTAGAAGGCCGAAACCACGTAGCGCTGATCACAGAGGCGTTTTGGAAGACCCACTATCAGCGCAATCCGAAGATATTGGGCCGGACCTTGAGCATCAATGACCAGCCCTACACAATTATCGGAGTTTTGCCCGCCACGATCCCGGGATGGCTGCACGGTGCACAGGCGCAGCTGCCGGTGTTCGAACCGTTTGTGCCTGATCCCGGAACGTTTAGCGAACAGTCGCGAGGTGGGCGCGGAAACGGGGCGATCGGGCTCTTGAAGCCAGGCACGACAATTGGGAAAGCACAGGCAGATCTGGCGAGGATCGCGCAGAATCTTGCCGCGATGCATCCTGTCGATCGCGGAGTTGGAATTTCGGTTGCGCCGCTGGCGACAATGCGGACTGGCGATCTGCGGCCCCTTCTTTTGCTGCTGATGGGGGCGGTCGGCCTGATTCTGCTGATCGCATGCTCGAACCTGGCCGCGCTGCTGCTGGCGCGAAACACAGCCCGGCAAAGAGAATTCGCGATGCGTAAAGCGTTGGGCGCCGGCACCACGGCGCTGGTCCGGCAGGTATTGACGGAGACCCTGGTCCCGTCGCTGATGGGCAGCGCCTGCGGGCTGGCGCTGGCATGTGGAGCGACGCGCGCATTGCGGACGGCTGATCCGGGAAAAATTCCGCAGTTGCTCGCGCTGACGCTGGACTGGAGGGTGGCGCTGTTCACTCTGGTGGTGGGGCTGGCGACGTGCCTGCTCTTCGGAATGGCGCCGGCGCTGCTGAGCGCGCGGCTGGATCCGGCAGACGCCTTGAAGGAGGGTGGACGAACGAGCAGCGGAACATCGCGACAGGGGTTCCGGAAACTGCTGGTGATTGCGCAGATTGCGCTGTCCATGATGCTTCTGGTTGGCTCAGGATTGCTGATCCAGACCCTGGAGCGGCTTGAGAATCAGGATCTGGGATTCCGGGTAGATCACCTGATGCGCGGACATTTCTATCTTCCGCCCGCACAATATCCGATGGCAGACATGATTACGCGGTTCTGCGACCGGCTGACGGAGCGAATTCGCGCGCTGCCGGGCGTTCGGGATGTATCGGTGACGACGGTCTATCCGCCGAGTGACCGTTGGCGAATGATGTTTTCCATCGATGGGCGGCCGCTCTCTCGGCTGGAGGATGTCCCGGCGACGATTTTTGGAGTTGTGGACGCAAATTATCTTCCTACAGCAGGGATACCGGTGGTCGCGGGACGTAATTTTTCCGATTCGGACCGGGAGACCACCATGCCAGTGGCTATTGTGAACCAGGCATTTGTGAAGCAGTATTTCCCGGACGTTGATCCGATTGGCCAACGGGTTGAATTGGGCGCACCGGCGAGCTTGATTCCGCAGGATGTGTGGATGGGAACAGAGCGCGAGACAGTAACGATTGCCGGAGTGATGCGCGACAACCACAATCAGGGGCTCGCGTTGCCGGCAGCCCCGCAATTGATCGCGCTATTCCGCCAAGTGCCGAAAGTCAATTTCGGCTTCAAGGACGTGCTGGTCAGATCGGATGTGGCGCCGGAAGCGCTCGAGCAGGCCGTCGCGCAACAGCTCCATGCGCTCGATTCGCGTCTTCCGCTGTCGGAGGTAGAGACAATGAGCGAATATCTCGACGATATGACGGCCGTGAAGCGATTCACGACCGTGATTCTCGCGTGTTTTGCGGGAACCGGGCTGCTGCTGGCCGTAATGGGGATCTATGGAGTGATCGCCTATCTGGTGGCGCAGCGGACTCAGGAGATTGGGATTCGGCTGGCGCTCGGCGCGCCGCAGAGTGCCGTGGTATGGCTGGTGTCATCACAGGGACTGCGCATGGCCCTTGCTGGCGTTGCGATTGGACTCGTAGGAACAGTATTAGCGGCTCGAAGCATGACGAGCCTGCTCTATGGGATCTCCGCGCTCGACCCAGTAACGATGGGATTGGCTTCGATTGTCCTCATCGCGATTGCTCTCGGGGCATGTGTGCTGCCAGCGAGAAACGCGGCAAAGATCGATCCGATTCAAGCACTGCGAACGGAATAACTGATCGCCGGAAATCTAACCAAAGCACCGTTGGTTGACGCATAATCCGCCAATGCACTCAATGAGCTCATTGGCCTGAAGTCGACATTTGAGAATGAGATACCGCCGGGCATAGCAACCGCAAGTTCTTCGCCGAGTTTCGTTTACCAACGGCAGTCGCGTACAGACCCAATTTTCGGGGACAAGAGCACGCACCCTTCGAGGAGCAAAATCGCAAGTGGACTCGATCGTAGGGGTCGACGAATAGCCGGTCTAGCAATGACAAAGCAAAGCATTATTGCTGCCAGCTATCTTTATTCGGACGATAGCAACCGATCAAACAGGGATTGAATCAAGCTGCGCGTGCTCTTCTGAGAGAGTTCTGGGCCAAGGATTCTCTGGGTGACTGCCAGACCATGAGCGAGATTGATGATAACCGTGATGAAATCATCTGGCTTCAATCTCGAAGTGACTTCAGGAGATCGCAAGAGATCCCTGACAAGCTCACTTCCGTCGCGAAGTTGCTGCCGATGCACTTCAACAAAGCTTTTTCGGATATGTTCGCTTCGAAGTGCTCCGACCTCGAATTCAGCACGAAGCACGATCCAATCATGATCCGTCATCAGGTTGGCAATGGCATCACGCATTTTTTTCAACCGCTTCTTGCCTGAAGGCTCTTCCTTCAATAGTGCCCGGAATACATTCAAGTGGTGCGCCTGTTCTGCATGGATTACAGCGACAAACAGATCTTCCTTACCGTCGAAGTTGGAATACAAAGCACCCCGAGAATAACCGGCATCCTCCGCGATCTTCTCCGCCACGGCACCGCCAAGCCCGTAACGCAGAAAGTGGCTGCGTCCTACGGCGATCAAGGCGGCACGAGTCTGTGCCCGGCTCTCCTCGCGGGTGAGCCGCTTTCGTGGTTTTATGCGCTTCTCAGGCATTTAAATCCTTGGCTCCTTCCGATTGTCGCTCCAGCAATTCATTGACTGCCTCTAGGAAATGCAAGACACGCTCCTAGATAGCCCGAACGTCAGGACCGAAGTTGTGCCAAACGATTCTGACCACAATGAACATTCTGTATCCTGATACGAGGATAGCTTATACTCCGGAGGACGACCCGATCTGTGCTGGATCTGAACCGTTTGATCCATGAACTTCAGGCTTTTAGGCCAATCGAATGGCCACAGCCACCGCAGCGGCCACAATTGCTATGATTGCAAGAATGACATACCACAGGTATGCCATGGGGATGTCTTCCAGGTCGTCTTTCATTTTGGTTTTCATGGTGGCTCCTTAGCCATTACCCGTGGAGACTAGAACTGTCCGGCGGGCGGGGGAAATACATCTGCATCACACACGGGTCCCTGCGAGAAGATCGCAGTAATCTTCAAACTGCTGGAAATCGAAAAGACAGTCAGTGATGCGCCTACCCCCGGCGTATCAGCATTACGCCCAATCCGACGCAAACGACTGCCGTTACCCGCAACGTCGGCACATATAGCGATCCCAGCCATGCAATGTATGCAGAAAGAGCATCCTGTTCGGGCTTCATACAAATCCCCCATATCCCGAAGGCCAAACAGACGAGGCCCAATACGAAACAGATCCACTGCTCGATAACAACAATCGTCGTGTGCTGAGCTCTTTTTCGTTCGTCTCCTCCCTTCTCCCTCACACCTTGTCCGACACTCAAAGTGCGCTCGCGGCTGAGGTGTCCATCTCCATGAAGACTGCCGGTCCCGCGATCGTAGCTAAGAATCGGGGATATGACTCTGGTCGCCAATATTCGCCTTGTGCCTGTGTCAGCCATTATGGGTCCTCCTTCACAAAGCCTTCCTATACATACAATACGTTTTCAGATACAATATGTATATTAAATTGAGGCGCTAACATTCAGCTTCGCGGAAAGAGCGACAAGCGGAAACGCCTCGCAAAGTGTTAGAGGGGGAGACGGCAGTTGGTTGGGCTTGAGGAATGAATCTGACAACGCTCACTCCGCCGGAAAGGAAAGCGGATGTCAGATGAAGTCGGGAGCAGCGGGCGATGGAAGCCGAAAGCCAACCCTTGGCTAATCGCGGCGACGGTAGCGCTGGCGGCCTTCATGGAGGTCCTCGATACCTCGATTGCCAATGTCGCCCTTCCCCATATTGCCGGTGATCTCGGCGCCAGCACTGATCAGGGAACTTGGGTTCTCACCAGCTATCTTGTTTCCAACGCGATCATTCTGCCGGTTGGTGCCTGGGCGTCTAGCGTTATTGGCCGCAGAAACTTCTTTCTGCTATGCATTACCATCTTCACCGCCGCAAGCTTTCTTTGCGGTATCGCCCCGTCGCTGCCAATCTTGCTCGTAGCACGTGTTCTTCAGGGCACCGGAGGAGGCGGCCTCCAGCCGATGGCGCAGGCCATCATGGCAGATTCCTTCGACGAAAAGAAACGTGGCCAGGCCTTCGCGCTCTATGGTCTCGTGGCGGTGCTTGCGCCGTCTCTCGGACCGACAATCGGTGGTTGGATCACCGACAACTACTCCTGGCGATGGATCTTCTATATCAATCTGCCCGTCGGCATATTCGCGTTCTTTCTGGTCAGTCGGCTGGTTCAGGATCCGCCCTGGATCAAAGCCGATCGTGCCAACCTTAGAAAGCTCGACTATATTGGCCTCGGGTTGCTAACGGTCGCCATGGGCGGCATGCAGATTATGCTCGACAAAGGCGAAGAGAACGACTGGTTTGCTTCCACCTTCATTCGCATCTTCTGCTTCCTATTCGTTGCTGGTATGACCGGCCTGATCTGGTGGCAGTGGCGGGCTAAGAATCCCATCATGAATCTGCGGCTCTTCAAGTACAAGAACTTCGCTATCTGCTGTTTTCTTATGATTCTGGTCGGCGGCGTTTTGAATGCCGCAACCGTACTTGAGCCACAGTTCCTGCAACAGCTGATGGGTTACACGGCAACCCGCGCCGGAGAGGCACTCGCGGGCGGAGGACTTGCCCTGCTGGTCATCATGCCCCTCGGAGGAATGGCTACCGGCAGGTTTCCGGCGAGAAATATGGCTGCTTTTGGCTTCGCCTGCTTCGCTGGCGCGTTCTATTACACCTCCACGCACTTCACGCTCACCATGACCTTTGGTTTTGCCGCGTGGTTGCGAATTCTTCAGATGTTCGCGATTCCTTTCGCCTTCATTGCCATCACCACCGCGGCATATGTCGGGCTACCGAAAGAGGCGAGCAATCAGGTCTCCGGGATCATCAACTTTGTTCGCAACGTAGGCGGCAGCATCTTCATCGCGACCACCGGAGCGATTGTCACCAATCGTTCTCTCGTCCATCAGGCGCGCCTGCAGGAGGCCATGCAGCCCGGCAACCCCGCCTTCACTAACCAGGTCAACGCGCTTACTTCTTACTTCGGTGGTACCGGCGGAGGTCCGGGCCCCGACCACATGGCACGGGCCGCCATTTACCAACAGCTCAATCAGCAGGCGGCTGCCATGGCTTATGAAGACATCTACCGCTTGCTCTGCTGGATGGCGATGGGCATGGTGCTATGTGCCTTCATTCTGAGCAAGAACAGGCCCGGTCAGGGAGCACCTGCAGGAGAAGCGATGCATTAGCAACATACCTCTACATCAGGCTAGTACTGTCTGAGGGAATTGTATTTCTAACGGCTTCGGGATGGCGTCTGCGCCACAAATCGGGCGAAGACTATTCCGACCGGGATGTGTGACACGACCTTTGCGGCCGTCGCGGGATGTTGCTGCCACAAGCCATTTGACCTCATCTTTGTCGAATGGTTCTTCGAGTCGCAGCAATATGTCCGCAATCTCTTGCGTATTTGTTTCATGATTCACCTACTTGTCAGGAGTTTTGAAGAGAATCGCGCGTGGCAGTTCTGTAGAGGTGTGCACGGTACGTGCTCGGCGTAGCCAAAGCACGTCGCGGGTGTTCATTAATTCATAACTTCCGGGTGGCGGTGACACGGCCGTAGATGGAAACGATCAGAACTGGCAGTACCACGCACAGTCACGACAAGCAAGGTGCGCTTGGCGGGTGCTGCGCCGAGTCGGCGAGGTACACAGGGTTATTGTGCCTGAGTCCACTGAACGACTTGGGCCGTCGTGACAACATCCGTCCGCTTGGCGAGCAGGCGATCGAGAAGACAGGCGTGCAATTCAGGATCGCTGTCCGCGCAAGCGTCACGGACAATCAGAACACGGTAGTCTTGGTCCATCGCCTCCAGTGCCGTCGAGAGCACAACGCCGCTGGTGATGATCCCGAACAGAACGAGCGTGTCTATGTCTTTCGCCCTGAGCAAAACCTTCAGGTCAGTGCCTTCAAAAGCACTGATGCGGGACTTTGCAACGACTGGTTCGTCAGGACGCGCCTCCAAGGCGGGATGCAGATTAAGCAACTCGGTGTTCAGCATTTTGGCGTAATCGGGATTTTTGGTGAGAGACGAAAAGAGGTGGTTCCTCTCGCTGACCTCCGGGAAACCCGGCCGGAAGCCGACTTTGACGTGAATTACCGTTGCATTCAGGTTACGCGCGCAGGCTAGGAGGGACGTAACCGCACCTACAAAGTCCTCTTTGGCGTAAAAGTCGACCAGAGCGGTCTGGATGTCGAGAGTGAGGAATGCGGTTCTGCGCGGATCCAACGTCGAAAGAAGTTCGCTCATTCTGCCTCAGCATTCTATGGGTTTCGACTGCGAATTGTCGCCAGCCGGACATTACACCCGTTTTGGGGTAACTTCCGGGTGGGCGGTGATCCATTCCGAATCTGATTTGCGCCAAAAAACCAGTGAAGTACATTTGACTTCGTGCCTCAAAAGTCCGGCCACGAGGTCGCGTTTCAAACGCAGTAATGACAGCGTAGAATTTGTGCCAATTCCCACGGAGAGCGACAGACAATGCGCCGATACCATCACATCGGAATTCCCACTACCGTAGCGAAGCCCGGGGAGACCCACTTGAAACACCTGAAACTGTTTGTCGTCAGCCACGAGAAAAGTGAATTCGGCGTGGAGTGGATGCGCTTCGAAGCGGACGCGGCGGTCCCTGATCTCGTCCGGCAAGTTCCGCACGTCGCGTTTGAAGTGGCTGATCTCGCCTCCGAGCTTGCTGGCCGCGAAATCCTGATTCCTCCTAACAGCCCATCCGACGGCGTCCGCGTCGCGTTCATAGTCGAAAACGGCGCGCCCATTGAACTGCTCGAATTCATCGACTCTAACCACTCTAGCCGGCGCCAGCAGAGCAAGATGCTGATGCAAACGCCCTCCATCCAAAGCACCTCTTAGAGCGAAGGCGAGCACGCGTAACACTTTCAAAAATACCCCGCTAACGAGCTGAGTTCGGTCGAGCAGCCTTTCCCAACCCCCGCCTCCAATCCAACCTGACTCCTCGTTTGTCGGCCATACGGACATTTCAACGGCTCAACAGCAAACTTCCGTATTGCCGGTAAACCGGCAGCGTCGTCGTTTAGGCTTCCCATGCTGGTTTAGAATGATGCTCAACGCCACAATCATGTCAGTCTGTCAAAGGTAAGCCATGCGCCGAGGACCCGTTCGCGCAATTGTCACTTCTCTCTTGTTTTATTGCCTCCGCGCTCCCCTCATCTGCGCAAACATCTTCCCCTACAGACAACACGACTCTGTTTTAGAGCGTCGTTGCGCAACAGCGTTCTTATCCACGGAGATCAGCTTTTCCACCTGATCCTAAAAATCGCCCCTGCACGAAAGCCCAACTTCAGACAGGCTCCGTCTTCGATGCAAGGCACAATGGAGGTCTTCTGGATCTCTCCAGACCGATACAAACTCGTCCTAGACTCGCCAGCTTTCCGTCAAACGAAGATCGTGGATGGGAAGCAGGTCGAGGAGCACGATGAAGGCGACTTTTATCCCCGATGGTTGGATAACTTTTGTTCAAGCGTTGTTCAACCCCACTCCTGAAACCCAGCTACCGAAACTCTTGCCGCTTCGGCTCACTGGCGGAGGAATATTTGCAGTTCCTGGCAGGCCGGCCATCAGAATGCCGCGATGCGCCGAGACATCGGAGCGGCCAAACGGAATAACGGAAGAGACATCCATCGCTCGTATATGTTTCGAAAGCTCTAACCCTTGGTTCCAAGGGATGTTGGATTTCACTCGATACATCTCCTTCGCCGATTTCGAAAGATTCGGAGACCAGATGATACCCCACACGTGGTCTGATGACATCCCGGAGAACATCTTCGTCGAGGGTAAGGTGACGCTACTCGAGAAGCTTTCCGCGCCAGAGATGAAAGCGATTCGAGCCTCTAGTTCAACGCCTCCAGGAAATCAGATCCGGACGGTTTTCTTGTCGCGAAAGGAGATTGGGGACCGTATTGCAGATGTGCTCGACTACGAATGGCCATCGCAGGACACTGGTAAGCAGGAAGGCTGCATGATCGTCTATGTTCGAACAGATCGTGCTGGTAAGGTCAGAGAATCCTACTGGGACAGTTCTGACAACTATGGATTACAAGACGCGGGCGTAATACTCGCATTAAAAAGCAGCCTCAAGCCTCTGATCGTGGATGGCGCTCCAGTTCAGATGGAAGGGCCTCTCGTTCTTCATTTCAAGACTCCCTCTGCAGGCATGCCATCTGCCGCTCCAGCGGAGTAGCTGCTGAGGACGCAAATTAGCAATTCACTCATTGACTACCTAACGGATGCATGGTCGGCAATCCGGACCTTTCCCGGTCATAATGTCCATGTTGCCGGTGATTCGTCCAATACGTCACTTCCCACAAACTGACTTACGAGATTCATCGATTCCTGGTGAGACCCGGGTGAAGTTTCCGGAAAGCCCGTTTCCGGTAGCGACAGAGCCAATCGCTCACTGTCAGCCATGTGTGATGAACAGGACCGCTGTTAGACAATTTTTACCCCTTGACACTCGACAGGTAAGTAATGCATTCTCTTGTTGAATGTCGAGGGGAGCAATGCCAACTACAGATCTTCTGCCGGGAACGCTGGATTTACTGATATTGAGGACACTCGCGCTCGAATCCATGCATGGGTGGGGTATCGCGCAAAGGATTCAACAGGTGTCGAAAGATGCGCTTCAGATTGGACAAGGGTCGCTGTACCCCGCTCTTCACCGACTGGAGTACAAAGGGTGGATCAAGGCAGAGTGGGGAGCCTCCGAAAACAACCGCAAGGCGAAATACTATTCGCTGACCAGGACTGGGCAGAAGCAACTGCAAGCTGAGCTCGAAGACTGGGGTCGCATCTCGACAGCAATCGCATTAGTGCTGAAGTAGGAGGATCGATGCTCCAGGAATGGTTGACGCGCCTTCGTTTCTTGATGTCTCCAAAGCCCAATCATGAAATAGACGATGAGGTGCAGTTCCACATCGAACGGCAGACCGAGGAATACGTCGCGGCAGGAATGACGTCACAGGAGGCACGCCGGAAAGCGCAATAGCCTTTGGAGGTATAGAAAGCGTGCGAGCACAATCCCACGAACAACGTCCGAGCTTCTTCCTCGGAACTCTTCTGCAAGACGTGAGCTATGCCCTCCGGCAGCTCCGAAAGAACCGCGGCTTCACCGTGACCGCCGTGCTGACCCTTGCCCTCGGCATAGGAGCCAACGCTGCTATTTTCACGTTGGTCAACGCCATCCTGCTCAAGAATCTTCCGGTCGTTGATCCCTCCACCCTCATCCGTATCGGCAACACCAACGAGTGCTGCGTTAATTACGGAACGGCGGAAGACTCAGGAGCGGTGGACGACGGCAGTTACGCCTTGTTCGACACTGACACCTGGCAGCAACTGGCAGAAGAACGCACCTGAGTTTGAAGAATTAGCCGCCATGCAGTCTGGCTCGGGAACCGTCATCGCGCGCTCCGACAAAACCCAGGAAGCAGCCCGCTCCGTCACCGGCGAATTCGTCTCCGGAAACTACTTCCGCACCTTCGGCCTGCAGCCGAGCGTCGGAGGTCTCTTCACAGACGCGGACAATGTTATCGGCGCACCACTCGTCGCCGTTATGAGCTACAACACCTGGCAGAACAACTACGCCGGCGACCCATCCATCGTTGGCAGCACATTCTGGATCAACACAAAGGCGGTCACCATCACAGGCATCGTCCCCAAGGACTTCTTCGGTGATCGCCTTTCCAGCTCCCCGCCCGACTTTTATCTCCCTATCGAATCCGTGCCTGTCTTGACCAGCCGTACTTTCGTACATGAACCCGGCATGCGTTGGCTTTACATCATCGGCCGCGTAAAACCCGGCGTTGCCATGGCCCCACTCCAGGCCAAAATCACCGAGTTGGTCCGGCAATCACTCGCACTCACGAAACCATTCTCAGGGGAACAAGGGAAGCGCGCTCTGGCCGAAGCTCACGTAGTCTTAGTGCCCGGCGGCGCCGGCATTCAGGACATGGAGGACAGCTACGCCTCCAAACTCAAGCTTCTGATGTGGATCTCCTGTCTCGTACTCCTCATCGCCTGCGCCAACATCGCCAATCTTCTGCTTGTCCGCGGAATGAACCGCCGCGAGGAGATGTCCGTCCGAAGAGCACTTGGCGCGATGCGAACGAGAATCGTCCGCCAGCTTCTCACCGAAAGTATCGTCCTCTCGATCGTCAGCGGATTAGCCGGCCTCATTGTCGCCTACGTCGGCACTCGCATGCTTCTCGCCATGGCCTTTCCCGGCGCGCAGAACGTCCCCATCGACGCCAGGCTCTCCGGAGCGGTGCTCGCCTTCGCCTTCGGAGTCTCGGTCCTCACTGGCATCCTCTTTGGCGTAGCCCCTGCCTGGATCACATCGAATGCAAACCCCGCCGACGCCCTCCGCAGCGGGGCCCGCACCACCACCTCCGGAGCCTCACTCTTTCAACGCAGCCTCATCGTGCTACAGTCGGCTCTCGCCCTGGTGCTGCTCGTCGCAGCAGGCATGTTTATCCAAAGCCTGAATAAGCTCAGGAATATCGATCTCAAGCTCGACGCGACAAACCGATACATCGTTCATTTCAACCCGCAGGCAGCGGGCTACTCCCCTGCGCAGGTGGAAGCGCCGTATCGAACCATCGAAGACCGGTTCCATGCCATTCCCGGTGTCCAAAAGGTTGGCATCTCCACCTACACCCCAATGGAGGCAAACAACTGGGGCGACGGCGTTCAGATCCAGGGCCAACCCAAGCTGAACGAGGGGGCGTCCTGGCTCAGGGGCAATGCCGAATACTTCGACTCCGTGGGAACCCGCGTCCTCATGGGGCGAGGCTTTACCGCCCAGGACACCTCAACTTCATCAGCCGTTGCTGTAGTGAATCAGGCCTTCGTCAAAAGATTCTTCAAGCCCGGTGAGAACCCGATCGGTCACCGTTTCGGCTCGCCCGGCCCGCAATCCTCAGGAGACTTGGAGATCGTCGGCGTTGTCGAGGACACTGCATACAACTCCGCGACCTGGAAGGACCACCATATGTACTTCAACCCCATGACCCAGCGCATACCAGAGTCCGTACGCCGACGCCCAATCGAGCAGGATACCGGCCTCTACGCAGGCGCCATTGTCATCCAGACCGATCGCGTCATGGACAACATGGAATCCATCGCCCGCCAGACACTCGCTGCCATCAATCCGAACCTCTCGGTTGTCAAATTCCAGACCTTCGACGAGCAGATCGCCGACAGCTTTACTGAGGACCGCATGATCACGCACCTCATGACCCTCTTCAGCATCCTCGCTCTTCTGCTCGCAAACCTCGGCCTCTACGGCGTCACCGCCTACACCGTAGCCCGTCGCACCTCAGAGATCGGTATCCGCATGACCCTCGGCGCAAACCGCTGCTCCGTTGTGAGCATGATCATGCGCGGAGCCATGCTCCAGACCGCGATCAGCCTCGGAGCCGCGGAATACCGGTAGCCTGGTTTTGCGTCCGTTACATCGAATCTCAGCTCTACGAAGCCAAGGGCATGAGTCTCGCCGTCCTCGCCATCGCCACCCTGACACTGACCGCAGCAGCCGCAGCTGCCGGACTCATCCCAGCCCGGCGCGCAGCTTCAACCAATCCATCGCAAACTTTGAGGGCCGAATAGCACTAGCACTTTGCTCTCTATTCGTAGAACTGTGATGGCATAGAAATCCTGAACTGTCAGCTCCCGAAGAGTCCTCTTTTCGGCAACTGGGCCAGATTAGTAGTGACGAGAAACGCGCTTGCGTTGAGTAATGTCCGGTTTGTCGGCAAACTGGAAGTTTTCTCATCGGTGTGCCTCTGACACAAAGTGCTTCCGTACCGTTTACCGTGGTGCTGAATTGGCAGAAGACCTTGAAGAAATAA
>Ga0207114_1175_pt1 | contig 14269 bp, 13 predicted proteins | sample Alteio_BWMinHeat_70_FD_153560 | JGI IMG/M metagenome (GOLD analysis project Ga0207114, IMG submission 153560) | Enriched cells from forest soil in Barre Woods Harvard Forest LTER site, Petersham, Massachusetts, United States -... | ecosystem: Environmental > Terrestrial > Soil > Temperate forest >... | reverse complement strand
GACCTTGCACGCCTGAACCGACCGCCTCCACAGTCCCGACGCCTTCAATACCCGGGCTGGCCGATGGTGAAGCAGGACAGGAAAAGGTCTTGCTGGATTTCTCCGATTAGCCCGAAGTACGCTTTTCCAGGAGCCTTTCGAGCAAGATTTTTATGGCTGGCCAGTCCTGCATCGTAAAGGAGTAATTTACAGTGTCGCGAACAAAACCATCCCGCATGATTGTGTGACAGCGTAAAACTCCGTCGCGCACAGCGCCGAGTCGCTCTATGGCGCGTTGCGAACGAACATTTCTTGCATCCGTGTTCAACTCAACTCTGTTAGCTAAGATCATTTCGAAAGCGTGGTTGAGCATTAAATACTTCGCTGCAGTATTGATCCGTGTCCTCCGGTAGGGTGCTCCGAGCCAGGTCTTTCCCAGTTCGAGCCTCTTGTGTTCAGGCACGACCCGGTAAAAACTTGTTGTACCGACCGCCGATTGACTAGGTTCGTCGATGATGGCAAAGTTCAGCTCCGTACCGCGTTCGTTGGCGTCCATGGCACTGCCAATCCAAGTCTGTAATTCGTCCCTCGACGCGAGGTATGCAAATGTCATGTACCGCCAAATCTCCTCCTCCCTTGACCAACGAAAAAGCTGATCGAGATGGGAGCAGTCGACGGGAACAAGGCGAACCGAATAGCCCTGGAGCATCACTCTTTGCAGGGGCCACTGAAATTCTCTCTCAGAATGCTGGATTGACATGTTGAAACCACCTAGTTTGTTCCGAACGATTTTATTAAACGGAAGAATGCTTTCTCGTTTCGCGGTCCAACGGGAACACTATCGTCAATTGAGCTCCTGCCTAACGCTCTCTGGAATCGCATCCGCAAGTTGAGGACCTCAAGGTGCATCCACTCGGCCATGCCCAAGCGGTGGGTATCAGTCTGGCGGGTTGCTCGCGATAGTAGTGGGCACCGGAGCGGAGGTGCCTGTCCTGGTCGGATGCCCTCCATAACCTTCATAGTGAGCGGGTTACAGAATATCGGGCCGAGTTAAATCTTTTTTGAATCACTGGACCGACTGGTCTACTCTATTCAAATGCGAGGCGAAATACCTCGGGAATTTAGGGGGATTCACACCATGTCAGCATCCACATCCAAAGGCACCGCTCTTATCACTGGTGCTTCCACCGGCATCGGCGCAGTCTACGCAGATCGCCTTGCCAAGCGCGGTTACGATCTCATTCTCGTGGCTCGCAGCCAGGAGAAACTCTCTGAAGTTGCCACGCGATTGAAGCCCACCGGTCGCAGAATCGAGACGATCGCTGCCGACCTGACGAAGGCGGAAGATGTTCGGAGCATCGCCGAGCGTTTGCGCACCGACCCCGCAATCACTGCGCTGGTAAACAACGCCGGCCTGGGCAGCGCAGGGAAACTTCTCGATGCGAACATCGACGACCTCGAATCGATGATCTATTTGAATGTCACCTCTCTGACGCGGCTGGCCCTCGCCGCCCTGCCTGCTTTTGTGGCACGCAAGAACGGTCTACTGATCAACATTGCGTCGGTCGTTGCCCTTGCGCCAGACCTTCTGAACGGCACGTACAGCGGAACAAAGGCGTATGTCGTGAACTTTACACAAGCGCTAAAGAACGAATTGGAGGGTACTGGCGTCACTATCCAGGCTGTGCTGCCGGGCGCAACTGCAACTCCGTTCTGGGCAAAGGCCGGTCGTCCGGTGGAAGACCTGCCGAGCGAGATCGTGATGACCGCCGAGGATATGGTGGATGCATCCCTCGCCGGTCTCGACCAGCGTGAGCTGGTTACCATTCCAGCTCTACCGGATGTCGCTGACTGGGAGAAGTACGATGCGGCGCGCAAGGCCCTGGGCCCAAACCTTTCCCGCCAAAAACCCGCAGCACGATACGGCATCCAAGGCTGACCTCGCCGCAACACCTCACTTTAAGGAGCAAAGAAATGGAACTCACAGGAAACACAATCTTCATCACGGGCGGTGGCTCCGGCATCGGACGAGCACTCGCCGAAGCGTTACACCAACGTGGAAACAAGGTCATCATCTCTGGGAGGCGTAAGGCCAACCTGGAAGCGACAATTGAGGCGAATCCTGGCATGGATTCGATCGAGTTGGATATTGCAGACCCGGCCAGCATACGGCGCGTCTCTGCGGAGCTGATCTCCAGGTATCCCAAGTTGAATATTCTGATCAACAACGCCGGCATCATGCAGGTCGATGATGTTGCAGGCTATGTCGATGACGAGCTCATTTCCTCGACGATCACCACGAATCTCATAGGGCCCATCCGGCTTACAGGCTCCCTTATCGAGCACCTGAAGAAGCAGGAATCAGCCGCGGTATTGAATGTCTCCTCTGTTCTGGGCTTCGTACCGATGGCGATAGCAGCGGTGTACTCCTCGACCAAGGCAGCTCTTCACTCTTATTCGCAGTCTCTGCGCTTCAAGCTTCGGAAGACGCGGGTCCGCGTGCTTGAGGTGATTCCACCGTGGGTACGGACCGAACTTCTCAATAGCAGCGAAGAATCTCGCGCGATGCCACTCGACGAGTTCCTGCAGGAGACCATGGAGGCGCTCGCGACAGACGCGGACGAAATCATGGTCGCGCGGGCGAAGTTTCTGCGCGATCAGGCTGGCCCTAACGAGAGCGCGTTCGTGAATACTTTCAACGAACGATTTGAACTCCAGCCTCCTGAGGCCGAGCCTGTGCAGGAGACTGTAAGCAGAAGCTAATGCACGAAGTCTCCCATGTAAGACGAGCAGCGAGGATTTTCTTATGGCAACGAAATCGACGCGCGATCACCTGATCGACATAGGCCTGAAGCTGATGCACAGCAACGGCTACAACGCTACAGGCCTGACGGAGATTCTGAAGGAAGCGGATGTGCCGAAGGGTTCGTTCTATCACCATTTCGGCAGCAAGGAAGATTTTGCCGCGGCTGCACTTGAGAGATATACCACTCGCGAGGCACAGCACGCCGCTTCCGTTTTGATTGCTTCGAAGATCTCGCCGCTCAAGCGTCTGAAGCGTTACTTCATGGATCTCGTAAAGCTCTACGGCCAGAAGGGAGCGATTCCCGGATGCATGATGGGCCGCTTCAGCCTGGAGATGGCGGCACAGAATCCGCAGTTGCGAAAGCAGATCAGCGTGACGTTTGCGCACTGGCAGCATACGATCGCGACCGTTGTCGAGCAAGCAGTCGCACACGAAGAGCTGCCTGCTGCTACAGATCCCGAATCCGTAGCGGGTTTTCTGCTCAATAGCTGGGAGGGAGCACTGCTACGCTCGCAGGCTGAAGCGAGCGACGCTCCCCTCGAACTCTTCATGCAGATCGCATTCGATCAATTGCTGAAGACACACTCAAATGCTTGACCTCGCGCCATAACTCCCAGGCAATACAAAGCCGGTATTAGCGGCTTTGAGCCTGGGCCGTGGTGACCGGCCGCAACGCCGGAGGCGAAGCCTCGCGCAAAATCAGGGCCGAGTACCCGAAGCAAAAGCTACTCAAAGGAGAACTCTGTTATGGAACAACTAAGCAACAATTCACGGCGCCGTTTTCTCAAGGGGAGCACCATGTTGGGTCTGGGAGCTGCATTTAGCCAGGGGATGATCGGACAGGCATTTGCAAACCCCCAACCCATCGCTATCGACAAGGGACAGATTGGGCAAGATTCAATCCGCCCATTTCATGTGAATATTCCGGAAGCGGAACTGACTGAACTACGCAGACGCATTCGAGCGGCTCGGTGGCCTGAGCGGGAACTTGTCGGGGATGCATCGCAAGGCGTCCAACTCAACACAATGCAAAAGGTTGCGCAGTATTGGGCGGAGGAGTACGACTGGCGTAAGGTCGAAGCGAAATTGAACGCTCTGCCGCAGTTCATCACTGAGATCGACGGCCTCGATATTCATTTCATTCACGTTCGCTCAAAACATAAAAATGCGTTGCCGCTCATCATCACCCACGGGTGGCCCGGCTCAATCATCGAGCAGCTGAAGATCATCGATCCGCTTACGAATCCCACGGCCCATGGCGGCAACGCGTCGGATGCGTTCGACGTCGTGATTCCATCGCTGCCGGGCTACGGATTCTCGGCCAAGCCCACTACCACGGGCTGGGACATTGCCCATATTGTGCGCGCGTGGACAACGCTGATGAAGCGCCTTGGATACACGCGCTTTGTAGCTGCGGGCGGCGATGTGGGTGCACAGGTTGTCGACGAATTTGGCGTGCAGGCGCCTCCGGAACTGCTTGGCATTCACTCGAACATGCCGGGGACCGTTCCGGCCAACGTTGCCAGGGCACTCGTTAACCATGAGCCGCAACCGTCAGGTCTTTCCGCTGAGGAACAGCACGCCTGGGACCAACTCGACTTCTTCTACAAGAAAGGTCTCGGTTACGCCATCGAGATGAGCAACCGTCCCCAGACGCTCTACGGTCTTATGGATTCGCCCATTGGACTGGCGGCCTGGATGATCGATCACGATGCGCGCAGCGAGGAGCTGATCACGCGCGCATTCGACGGAAAAACCGAAGGCCTGACGGGAGACGACATCCTCGATAACATCACGCTTTACTGGCTGACGAACACGGCGGTATCTGCGGCACGCTCCTATTGGGACTATAGCGCCACGGCGAAGAAAGGGTTTTTCGACGTCAAGGGCGCTACTGTCCCGGTGGCCGTGAGCGCCTTTCCCGACGAAATTTATACCGCCCCGCGCAGCTGGGCCGAGAAAGCGTATCCCAAGCTCATTCACTACAACAAGCTTCCCAAGGGAGGGCACTTCGCGGCCTGGGAACAACCGACGTTCTACTCGGAAGAGCTCCGTGCGAGCTTCAAATCATTGCGTAACAATGCGTGAAGGCAATCAGGCGCCGTCACGTGATCAAAGCAAATTGACCCAAAGGAGAAATGCCATGTCCACCATATATCTTCACCAAACGACTGCGCTGACGCCCGAGCAATACATCGCCGGGCTCACCGACTTCGGGCCGGGTCGCTCGAAGCTTTTTGGCAACAGCGCCGATGAGTACCTCAAGCTGCATCAACTGGGGCGCACGGAGGCCGACGTCACGGAAGGCTCAGGCGGCATCTGGGAGCGACTACACTACGACTGGTCCGATCCGAACCATGTCGTCCTTACGACGACAGACTCCAACCTTTGGGGCGGCGCGTCCGGCCACACCTACGCCTTCACGCGTCAGGCCGACGGAACCACCGACATTAACGTTGTGGTCATCCGCGAAGGAAAGAATCTCAAGGGACGTCTACTTGGCTTTGTACTAGGAACGGTCGGCAAGGGCGTTCTGGAAAAGGCGTTTGAACAAAGCGTTAAGGCTATCGAAGCCCGGAACTACTCCGGTGGAAAGCGAATCGCGGCTTGAGCTTGCCAACACCATTCAACGGGCTCGACAAATTCAGTCGAGCCACCCTTTCGTCGAATAGAACAAGGAGAAAACAGTGGATGACTTACTACAGACAGTGGTGAAATGCCGAGCAGAGCCGCAGGCATTGGCCGGGTAGTCGACTTCTCGGCAACTTGAGGTCGAACACGGTTATTGTGGTTCTTCGGGTACAGGTTCGGGTACAGACGTGAGTTCGCACTAATTTCGGCAAGTTATGCTAAATTACAGGTGGAAATGGGTTTAGCTGGTTCGTTAATTACGCTCGATTACGCTTATTTATCATAGACATACGGTATTCTTGGGAAACTCAAAATCCGTCGGAGGCAACTCCATGGGGGTTCGATTCCCCCTCCCGGCACCATCTATCCATATTATTTTCAGCGGCTTACGAGCGCCAACGCCGAACGTCTCGCATAGTTCAGGTACAAAATCGGGTACAGTGCGCATCCTATTTATTTTCAATAGGTTGAGGATATCGCCTGCTCGATCTTTAGCGGCAGGCTATCTATAGTTAGTCTCGTTTACGCTCAATTACGGAATGCGCAGCGGATAATCGGTCCGCTCGAAGTGATCTTGCAAGGGGCCCATGCCTACCGGATCCCGAACCATAGCGAAGCAGCGCGATAGGCTCGAAAGGCATCCGGGCTACCGAAAATTCTCCACAAGAAATAGATCACTGTCTGCTCGATCAAACTGCGTATACAGGATTGAGTCTTCATCCGGAGAAACGGCCAATCCTCGCCCAACGGGCAATTTGACTACTGCAAGGTCTTCGATGGCGGGGCCGGAGAAGCTCATGAAGCTCATCACAGCTCCGGAATTAGGCGCCCGGCGTACAAAGTAAATTCCTCGCTTCGTTATCGCAAAGTTATCAACACCGTATAGGGTCGGCAAAACCTGCCATTCAGCGCCACCTTCGATGGGCACTGCCCACAGACCGGTGTCAGAAACTTTGGAATAGTAGATCAGCTTTCCGTCAGCTGACTCTAAAGCAACCACACCGCTGCTCACTGTCAGTCGTTTCGCGGAACCTCCGGCGGCAGGGACTTTCCAGATTTGCACCCCATCCTCTCTTTCGGACTCGAAATAGATCCACTTCCCGTCATGCGACCAGGTCGCCGCAGTGTCATTGGTCGCGCCAGTCGTTAGTTTCCGATAGGAACCAGTTTCAACATTGATCACGAAGAGATTGCCGTAACCATTGAGCCGGGAATGAAACACAATGTACTTTCCGTCCGGAGACCACCTCGGAAACCCGCTTATCTCCGCATGCATGCGGGTCACTTGACGCGAAGAAGAGCCATCGCTTTTCGCGATCCAGATTTCAGCATCCCCTGAGCGGGTGGACTGATATGCGATGTACTTGCCGTCAGGCGAGTATTGAGGATTGCAGTCCAGATGGGTTGAAGCAATCAGCGGGACTTGCGATATCGCTCGGCGGTGTCCGGGCTGTGCAGCGAATGCGGAACCCAAATCAATACGCCAAATGTTTTGGTCCTCGGTGTATTTTGCGTAGACGAGGCGGTTCGTCCGAGCGTTAAGTGCAATGTATGAAATGTCATGCCCTAGCTCATTGAATGAAACCGCATCTGCCGGATGAAATGCAGGAGTCTTCCAGATTTGAGAACCGAGCTTGGAATGCGCGCCCACAAAGATGATGTTCTGGCCATCACCCATCCACAATGGATTGGTATTCTTGTGGTTCGAATTGGTTAGTGGTCGCGCCTCGCCAGCGATGAGGCCCTGGCGCGGAAGTTCGAGCATGTAGATATTGGCAGTCTCTGGACCAAGATGTCGTGCGAATACTAGATATCGACCATCTGGAGAGAAAGACGGGCTTAGATCGGCCTCCACGGGTGCCGGCGAGTAGACAAGTTTTTGTTTCTCCCCGGTCGCCGTTGAGATGAGAACCAGGGCCATCGGTGAATTTGGCTGTTGCGCGTCAGAAGTTGCGATCCATCTACCGTCTGGAGACCATGAAACGCGGATCTCAAATTCACTTCCGTTAACCTGGAGTTTCGCCAGCTGTCTCTCGGCACCGCCGAAGGACGGTATCGTCATCGCCACGGCAGTCTGGTTAGAGACGAATCGCAGAAACGCGATGCTTTGACCATCGGGTGACCAGGTTGGACTTCGATCGTCGGTTGAATCGGAAGTTATTTGGAAGGGTTCATCGGAATCGATTGCTTTCACAAAGATGTGGTAGCCGGAAGAGTGCCCATCATTGTAGGCGAAGGCTACCTCATTGCCGTCCGGAGATAGCGCAGGTTGCACTTCGTTGCCCGGAGTTGTCGTGAGTGGCTCGACCGTAAGCGTCGCGACAGAACGCCTGGGCATTCGGAAGATTGCATAAGTGGCAAACAGCCCTGCAACCAGAGCAAGAAGGCCCCATAAGCCGAACTTGGCAAGGGACGCTCGAGACGAGACCTGTTCGCCTGCTCTGCCATGTGTTGCGCGTGGGGCAACACGGTCAGATCCAGGAATTTTTTTATCCTGCTCATCATGGGGCGGGTTTCCGTTAAGGAGAGTCTGCCACGGTTGTTGCGGACGCTCGGAGCCGTCCGGCTCAGGCTCACGCCGAGATTGCCGCCAGCTATCCAATTCGCCGGTGTAGGCATAGACGCTACCGGCCTTTTGATGATGCTGACGGTGGACCGGAAGTTCCTCAGTGTCTTCCCATCGGCGGACAGTACGCTCGCTGCGCATGAGATAGGCCGCGATTTCTTTCCAGGAATCCAGCCGGACGCCGAGGTGTTTGCTGGCCCCAGGTTGCTCTGCAGCCGAGGAGACTTCCGAGCGGTCGAGTCGAGGATCGCCGTTCGCCGACATATCCCACCCCACAACAAGGGAATTATACCGGCCAAATGCGGTCAAAAAGGGAATGTCCAGTCTTGTCCGTTGCTGGCACCCTTGGGAGGGCGTAAAGAAGATCGTTATGGGCTGCACCCTCGCAATGTCACACTCTTTTGAAGAATAATCCGCAGCCAAATGAAGGGATCAAAAACATGCCGTGGTATACATGCACAGTAAACTTCGCCGGACCCGCAATTGACGGTAACGAAACGGCCCCTCCGGTTGTATACGTCAACTTGACTGAGACAAGCGCCCCCCCTGTTTTTTACGAGAACTGGTTTTATGTGGGGGCCGGGGGCCAGAATATGATGCTAGCGGTTGCCCTTGCCGCGATGAACGGACAGAAAAGTGTGCAGGTCGAGGCGACCCCACCGAATCAGCGAAACACTCCGTACACGAACATCACTAGGATGTACCTTAAAGCAAAATGAGCTAGCGTCGGTATGTCCACTGATGCCTCGGCTAGCTCTACACCGACTGATGCCGTCGCGCGCTGAACGATTCTACGCCCAAGCTGCGCGACCCTGAAGGAGAAACGGATGCCGCAAATTCCAGCTGATTATCGTGCCCTCGAAGGATCGGAACGGAAACCCCGCGCCGGAGCGAAGCGCGTCGGCTCTGCCGATCCAACTGAAATATTCACTGTCAGCGTGCGGGTTCGAAGACGCGCCGACGCGCCGCTGCTCCCGGATTTAGTCAATCTCGCCGCGACTCCCCTCAATGAAAGGCGATATCTTTCGCGGGAGGATTTCGCCACCACCTACGGAGCGTCGCAAGCGGATTTGGATGCAATCGGGCGGTTTGCGCGCGCGAACGGACTCGAAGTGGTCGAATTCAGTATTCCGCGGCGGACGGTCGTCCTCAAGGGAACGTCCGCGCAAATGAGCAAGGCCTTCGCGGTCGATTTGGGAATCTATGAAACCCCCGAAGAAAAGTATCGGGGACGTGAAGGTACGGTGCATGTTCCGGCTGATATCGCGGACATAGTGGAAGGTGTATTCGGACTCGACAACCGCAGAATGGCCAAGCCGCTGATCAAAAAGACCGGCCTGAAAGCCGCTGAGGCATCGCCTGCTCAGGCCACGGTTCCACTGACGCCGCCGCAAGTCGCACAACTTTACGGATTCCCCACCTCGCCGAATGCTGCCGGTCAGACTATCGGCATCTTCGAATTCGGCGGAGGCTACAAGGACTCCGACGTGCGGCTGTTCTATAACAGTGTCCAGATTCCCGCTCCGTCGGTTACACCCGTGAGTGTCCATGGCCAGCCTAACGCGCCCGCCGATGACGACTACACGGTGGAAACACTACTCGATATCGGAGTGTCCGGTTCAGTCGCCCCCGGAGCCAAACTTGCCGTTTACTTCGCACCGTGGACTGAGCAAGCCTGGGTGGATATCGTCACCACCGCAATTCACGACGCCGTCAACAAACCCTCGGTCATTTCCATCAGCTACGGATGGGCCGAGAAAGAAGCGTTTGGCGGCCTAACATGGACGCTCGCCGCTGTCAGTGCTGTTAACGTAACCTTCCAAGAGGCCGCGATGCTGGGAGTGAGCGTTTTCGTATCGTCCGGCGATGACGGCTCGGAGTGCGGCATCCGTGATAGAAACGCACACGTGCTATATCCCGGTTCCGACCCATTTGTCACCTGCTGCGGTGGCACCAGCATCTCCAACGTTTCGGGGCGTAGTTTTGACGAGCACACCTGGAATGATGCTTTTGGGGCTACCGGCGGCGGGATCAGCGACATCTTTTTTCCACCGAATTTCCCGTTGCCAATCTGGCAGAATTCATCCAACGTTCCGGGATCGGCAAATGACGGCCATAAAGCGCGCGGGATTCCCGATATTGCTGGCAACGCCGACCCTGCAAGCGGATACGAACTGTTCCTTGATGGCATGAACATCGGAGCCGTCGGCGGGACCAGCGCGACTGCTCCGCTTTACGCTGGCCTCGCCGCTCTGATAAATGCAGGACTCGGCAAACCAGTGGGATATCTCAATCCAAACCTGTACGCTGTGCCATACAGCAACGTTTTTCACGACATCGACGACGGGATCAGCAACGCTCGGGGCGGCGCTCCAGGTTACGTATCCGGCACCGGCTGGGATGCCTGCACGGGTCTCGGCAGCTTGAACGGAGCGGCGCTCGAGACTGCGCTGCTCGCACCTGACTCCTGGGACGTTTCGTATCTAGTGCCCCTTTTGCTCTGAAGCGGCCTGCCAAGCCGGCCGCTCGGACGAATGTTCCTTACCAGGTGCTGCCAACAGTCTCTGGTAGATAACATCACGATCAATCGTGAGTAAGATTTCAAATTCGTATCCCAGGCTCAGGTTCATATCGGGGACGCGCAGCAGTCTTAGGGCAATTGCTAGGAAACGAGCCGGTCAAATTGAGGCATGAGGAAGGATCAAAAATGATTTTCGTGCTTGCCAATAATGAACCCGCGTACATCGAGGACTTCCGAAGTGCACAGCCCGATTGGGCTAACGGCAACGACGCTAACGGCGATCCCGGTCCCGAAACGGATTGGTTGCCGGCATTCAAACGAGCAGCCTACGACCACCTCGTACCAGAATTGGGCGATTCGCTGCGATTCCAGCACACCTACCAGCGGCTGGTCCTCGTAGGGCGTAGCCGGTTTCAATATAAGCTGAGTAACACGCTTGATCTGTTCGGTATTCGGCTCCAAGGTCTATATCCAGGCGTCCAGCTATATTTTGATCAGGGCACTGACGGCATTCACATTCATTATCCAAGGATGGGCTCGGAGCCCGGGACAAGCTTCGATCTCCCCAAACCGGTAAAGGATTATGGGGGCGAGTGCACGCTGGCTAATCTCTCGATTAGCGGCGTTAATATACCTCCACATTTTACGCAGGGAGTCGGTACGCGGGGGATCATCATTCAAAGGGCGAGCCTGCTTGAGTCGGTCGCAGTTTCCAACTTCGGTTGGCATGCCTTCCATGTCACCGCGGACCATGGACGGACAACAGGCGACATTGACGGAGCGATCTCGAACGCGAACGGCACCACGCTGCTCCACTGTAGCGCTTTCGAGTGCGGTCATGCGCCTGGAATTGATCCGCGAAGAGTCACCCCCGCCAACCCGACCGGATATCGCCCGTTCGGCAGCGGGCTCCGACTGGAAGGACAAGATACCAACGTCTGTTATACCCGAAGCTTTAACGGTACTAACTGTGCCCGTTGGGCGATCGATGATGTTGGATACTTAGGCAATCGGCACGATCTGCCCCAGTGCGCGAACTGTTACCACGATGTCACCCAATGGGAAACAGACATAAGTACATACGGCTCCAGGCACCAAAATGCCATTCCGGGGGACCCGGAAGAACGTGACTTCCGAACCTATAACGTCCCAACCGGCAATCGCGTGCAGTTTGGCTATCACATAGAAAATGCCAATGCTCGAAGTATTCTCCTGAATCCTTACGTTGAAGGAGCACATCCTCCTCCAATCGTGGACGTTCGAGCTCCAAGCTTTGTAATTGGCGGAATCGACGGAGAGGACACGCGGTGGACTAAGCGTATCAGCTCCGGAGGGCTTACGAATGAGTGGAGGTTTACTGGGTATACCGCTGTCAAAAAGCCCGATGAGACATGGCTATCTGAAAGTGACCCATCCAAGGATCCGAACAACCTACCGCTGCCCCCTCATGGGGTGTTCATAAGTCTCTGCGCTAACGCCGAAAACCGAGTTCCTTACCGGCTGAAATACATTCACTTCAAGGATGACGATCAACAACAAGCTGAACAATCAGATCACTGGGCTGGATTTTTCAGACTCGATCGTGACGATAAGCAAATTGCATTGGCCCTTACTGGTGGAAGTTCCTACGAAAAAACAGCTGCCGGTGGATTATCTCGTAAGCTGCAGGAAGGTTCGCTGATTTTACCTTCTCACTACCGGGTAGCTAATTACACACATTTTCGGAAAGTAGAGTATGGCGCCGCGAACGACCTTGCCTCAATCGAGCTAGCGCTAATTGCAGCGGACAGGCAGGTCGGAGATGCTTATATCTGCCTGCAGCCGGTTGCTGGCGGTGTATACGAAGCAACCGTTATCGAAGATCCGCATCATCCGGGCACGAAAATCTGGGCAGAGGTCAGTCATGTGCAAATGTGACACATCGCCAGCATCGCTCTCTGCGTTGACCATCGCCCGACCGGGCTGCTCGATATGAATCTCGCCGTCAGTGAACGTCTGCCTCTCGCGGTGTGCATCTGCTGGTTCCGATGTTGCCTCAGCACCAACAGAGACGGTGACTGGGAGCAACAGTGTTGAACTGTCGCCAGCATCGCCAAGCTGCCCGCTCTCAAATAGACGACCCACTTGAAGACCTGGTTCGAGTTCACTGTGGCGCCTGCGCGACTCGGCAAAACATTTGAGAATGGAGATCGCGCGTACACTCGCATACCACGTGGAAACAGAGGAGATTCGAGATGAAGACGAAGTTTGCAGGGACCCGATATTCCCCACTAATCGCAAGAGAGGAATCCCATGAAGTAGGTACCGTGGTTCAATTCCGACGGCGACTATTGAAGCGGCTGAAAGAACTATCTGACGAATCCGGCAAGAACGCATTCCGCATGCCGGTCGGACTGTTCCTTGTAGTAGATCGGGAGAACGGCGGGGATGCGACTGCGCAAGAACTAACTAGCAGATTTAACCTCATTGATCTTGAATCCCGAAACGTTATCGACTTCTACTTCTTGGGCTGGAGCAAGAATTCTTCAGGGAACATTGCGTTTGATCCCAATGGTTTCTCCGATTGCCGCAATTTTCTTAAGCAGAGTGGCATAAAGGAGTTTGGTGGAAATGCCGATCTGATTTTGGTCGATGCTGTTCGGCATGAAAGCGGATCTGTCACTCTCGATTTTCAACATGCCATCAGAATTGACCTTTCTACAAGAAAGGCTGAAAAGGGATTTCCTACACTAGGTTCCTTTCTTGAATCAATCATCGCGGCGGCCCAAGCCGTCAAGGATGATGTCCACCGAGCAACTGCGACTGGCACAGTCTTCGCCATAAGTGACCGGCTTGGAATTGCTATAGCGAAAGACTCAATTCTCAACTTTATCTTGGAAAAGTGGGGCAAGATCATCGGTGCAAGGAAACTGAAGGAATTGGCCGTGACGAATCTCGGTCCATCGCTCGAGATTTAATGCCCCTGGCGTGATTCTTGCGGAAGGTGACTACGTCATCGTTCATGTCCGGTTCTCCAACATCGGACCGCCGGTGAACTGGATAGCGGCGGACGTCGTTCCCTTGAAGGGTGGAATTCTCGTCCAACACTGGGATGTCATGCAGGACGAGGCTAGCGAGCAGCAGTCCAAAGAGCAATTTGTTGTTCGATAACTGGTTCCAAGTGTCCCAATGTAAACAAGTAAACAAGAGCAGAACATCCAAACGATTTCGGGCACAGGTTCGGGTACAGACGTCAGTTCGCACTAATTTCGGTAAGCTATGCTAAATTACAGGTGGGAATGGGTTTAGCTGCTTCGCTATCTACGCTCGATTACGCTTATTTATCATAGACTTACGGTATTCTCGGGAAACTCAAAATCCGCCGAGGGCAACCTCGTGGGGGTTCGATTCCCCCTCCCGGCACCATCTATCCATATTATTTTCAGCGTTTTACGGGTGATAAGCCTAAACTTTTTCGGACAGTTCAGGTACAAAATCGGGTACAACGCGTATCCTGCTTATTTTCAATAGCTTGTGGATCCTTCCCGCTCAATCTTCGGCAGCAAAGCTAACCACAGTTAGTCTCGTTTACGCTCGATTACGGAGTGCGCAGCGGATAAAGTGTCCGCCATAGCCGCCCTCCGATTCTGGCCCCTTCCTCTAAGACGAAACGGACATTAAGTTTTGACCATCGGGCTTTCTCTATCGACTACCTCCATGCTGGTATGGCTATCGGCGCTAGCGGCTGGTCGGCGGCTCAGCTGAGACTGTCCTTGCGCTAATCGAT
>Ga0207114_1193_pt1 | contig 14689 bp, 13 predicted proteins | sample Alteio_BWMinHeat_70_FD_153560 | JGI IMG/M metagenome (GOLD analysis project Ga0207114, IMG submission 153560) | Enriched cells from forest soil in Barre Woods Harvard Forest LTER site, Petersham, Massachusetts, United States -... | ecosystem: Environmental > Terrestrial > Soil > Temperate forest >... | reverse complement strand
GCTTGCTTCTGAAAATTTTGACCAGTCCGATTATATCTTTGAACCCTATCCATGATTGAATATGAAAACCTGAAAAAGGTTAACGAGCCTTTTTTTTGATGCCTATAACAAGCCTTCTCGGATACACTGGAGAGCGGCTGGTATATTCTTGGGAACAGGGTGAAAAAATTCGAACAGGAGTTCGCCTCCTATTGCGGTGTAAATCATTGTATCGGGGTGGCCAATGGCCTGGATGCAATCAGCCTGGCATTAAGTGCCTTTGACTTTGAAAAAGGAAGCGAAGTACTTGTTCCTTCCAATACCTATATTGCCACCATCCTGGCCGTGCTCCACAATGGACTGAAACCGGTGTTGGTGGAGCCAGACATTCGTACCTACAACATGGATCCCTCCCGGATGGAGGAATTGATCGGACCTAAAACCAGGGCTATTCTTCCGGTACATTTGTATGGTAAAGTCTGCCAAATGGACAGGATAAGCACGATTGCCAAGAAATACGGACTGGTGGTAATAGAAGATTGCGCCCAGGCCCACGGTGCCACCTATAAAGGAGCAAAGGCCGGCACCTTTGGTCATTTCGGGGCATTTAGTTTCTATCCTACCAAAAACCTGGGAGCGTTGGGAGATGCAGGTGGTGTGACCACAAGTGATCCCGAACTGGCCGGTAAGATCAGTACTCTGCGGAACTACGGCTCCAAAGTAAAATATTACAATGAAGTAGTGGGTTTCAATTCAAGGCTGGATGAAGTACAGGCGGCTTTTCTCTCCGTCAAACTCAGCAAACTGGACAGTATCAACTCGCATAAGAGAAAACTTGCTTCCTTATACCTCGATGGACTCAAGGAAGATTTTATTAAGCCCCAAGTACATTCTGACTACTTTGATGTCTTCCATATTTTCAATATCCGTCACCCTAAACGGGATGAACTGAAAGCCTGGATGTTAGCTAAGGGCATAGGAACCGATATCCATTACCCGGTTGCCCCGAACAAACAGTTGGCCATGAAGGGCATTCTGGATAAATGTGAAACACCTATTGCTGATGAGATTCACAGGACTACGCTGAGCCTGCCCATTTCCTACTTTCACACTTCCTCCGATATTGAGCAGGTGATTGATACGATGAACAAATTTTAAAATGCCTTTATTTTCAATCATCACCATTAGTTATAATAATTGCAGGGGACTGAAGGAGACTCTGGACAGTGTGCGCGCCCAGAGCTGTAATTCATTTGAATACATTGTTATAGATGGGGGATCAGAGGATGGAAGCAAAGAGCTGCTCGAGACTTATAAGGAAAAGATAACCTATTGGGTGAGTGAGAAAGATTCCGGGATTTACAATGCCATGAATAAAGGAATTTCTATGGCCAAAGGAACCTACTGCCTGTTTTTGAATTCCGGCGACTGCCTTTCAGGCCCTGATATACTTGGCAAGGTGAAGGCTTGCAATTTTAAGGAAGATATATTGTACGGGGAGCTGACGTTTAAATATCCGGATGGCAAAAGAAGACACGCCAAGGTTCCGGATAAAATAACCCTTCCCTATCTTTTTGCCGACAATATCTGGCATCCGTCTACCTTCATCCGGAGAGAACTTTTTGACAGTCTTGGAAAATATAATGAAACCTACCGCATCGCTGCAGATTACGAATTTTTCTTTCATGCCCTGGTGGTAAAGGAAGTATCTTCCAAACCCATTCATTTTCCCATAAGCATTCACCTGGCCGATGGACTGAGTTCCCTGCCTGAAAGCAGAGAAGCTGTCAATGCCGAAAGAAATCGTGTTCACCATTCTTATTTGAGCCCTGCAGTAATTGATTCCCTTACTCAGCTCTCCGTCCTGAATAATTCCGGAGCGGTGAAAATCGGACGTTGGCTGGATCAAAGACCAGGTTTAAAGAAAATCATGTCGTTCTTTTATAATCTAAAGAAGTAATACCAGACGAAACAAATCCATTGCCTTGCTGAAACCGACAACAAAACGAATTACGTTCTTTTCCCAGTCACTACAACGCACGGGTTCTGAAATCGTATTATTTAATCTCTTGCAAAATCTGGAGCCTGATTGGGAAGCACATCTGATATCGATTTACCCTGGAGTGCTGGATAAATTGCTTCCCCCTTCCATTTCCAGGTCAAGCCTTTTTGAATCCGCACCGTCGGATACATTTCAAAGCAGGGTTCGGCGGTTCCTGGGGAGGAAGTTTCAGGTACCACGAAAACTGGAAAGCGTCCGGGATTCGCTTTGGTATGTAAATACTATCGTGCTTCCAGATCTTCTCGAGTATGCCGAAAAACATGGGATTCGGCTGGTTGTGCACGTACATGAGCTGGAGCAAATGTTTGAGCTGTTAAACAAGGAGCAGCAGAAAAGTCTCATTGAATATCCGGAATGGATCATTGCCAACTCCAATACCACGGCTTCGGTATTGACTCACTTTGGGCGGAAGGATCGTTTATCGGTTTGTTATCCCGGTATTGAAACAAATAAGATTAAGAAAGATCCAATTAAGTATGCCGAAATACGGAAGACACTTGGCATAGGCTCTGATAAGTTTGTTTGGCTCATGAGTGGGACGCTTGACAGAAACAAGGATCCCCTGTTGTTTGTTGAAGTAGCCTCCCGTCTGATCAGGAAAAGGCCGGAAGCCATGTTTGTATGGCTGGGAGGGACAGCAGATAAAGCGTTTGAGGCGGAGTGTAAACAAGCTGCGCTCGCACAGGGGCTTCAGCATGTCTTGTTCTGGATTGGCAATACGGGTGATGCTTATTCCGATTATTTTAATTGCGCCGATGGATTTATCCTGAGCTCCAAAAGGGAATCTTTTTCCCTTGTTACCCTGGAAGCCTTGTTACTGGGCTTGCCGGTTGTTAGCCGGAACTGTGGTGGTGTAGCAGAGATACTGAAGGATGATATCGGTAAAATTGTACAAGGCGAGGATACAGCAGGACAAATGGCTTTTGAAATGGAGCAATTCATGAATCAATCTCAAGTAGCCGATACAGTTAAGGAAAGACTCCGGGCACAGGAATTTGATATATCCGCCGTTCTTCCAAAATGGAAAAGGACGATGAATGAAATCCTTATTCCAAAACTATGAACAGCATTTGCTTCTTCAGCAGTTTTCTGAAAGATGGGGATATCCCATACTACATCCGTATTTACCTGCTGGAGTTGAAAAGACACAACAGGAAGTTGGTGTTTGTGACCAACATATCCGTCTTGTCATCCTCTTCTGAACAACTTTTGAAAACAAATCAGATTGATCTCTTGTCCGTGAAGAACGAAGGCTATGATTTTGGAATGTGGGCCAAGGCAATAAGTGAAATTCCGACAGAAGGATTTGACCGGCTTATGCTGGTCAACGATTCCTGTGTGTTGCTTAACAGATTGGATTCCGTATTGGAAAAAATCAACACCGGGAAATTGGATTATGCCGGTCTTCTTTCCTCCGAAGAGATTCAGCCTCATATACAATCCTACTTTCTTGTTTTTTCTTCTAAAGCCATACCTGTTCTGAAGGAATACTTTACTCTTCACGGAGTTCAACAAGAAGTAAAGGAGGTTATTCTTACCTATGAGATTGGGCTGACCCGGTATATGGAAGAAAAAGGTATGAAGGCAGGATCTGTTTTCACCGGTTTATCGGGGAAAGGTCAGTTTAATCCTGTATATTCACAAATAGAAAGACTTCTGGAACAAGGATTCCCTTTGATCAAGAAGAAACTGCTGTTCAATACGTTTAGCGAAAATGAACGCCTGAGTCTTTTAAGGAATGGAGTAAAGGCAGGTTCTGACTACTACATGAACCGGATTATCCGTCCTGCTGGTGGGTTTCTGGACTTTCCCAAACTGAAGGATGACAGGAAACGGTATGTCAGTTGGATACCCCTGTTGGTTCTGAATACTTTTATTGGACTATATGGTTTACTGAGGAAGATCGCCGGGAGATCAGTGCCTGGCAATGATAAGCTGACCCGATAAGGAAGAACTATGGAACCACTCGTCAGTATTTGTATTCCGGTCTATAATGGGGCACGTTATCTGGGTGAATGCCTGGATTCTGTCCTTGCCCAGGACCTGGACGATTACGAGGTGGTGGTGGTGGATGATGGCTCTACAGATGAATCCCATTCCATCATTGAATCCTATCAGAAACGTTGTTCCGGGATACGATTTTTCAGGAATGAAAAAAATCTGGGCCTTGTCGGAAACTGGAACCGCTGTCTGGAGATGGCTAAAGGAAAATGGATCAAAATGGTGTTCCAGGACGATCTCATTGCTCCCAGTTGTCTCAGGAAGATGATGCAGGCAGCGGAAGACAGTCAGGCCCTGGTAGTGTGCCAGCGCCATTTTCTGATTGAGAAAGATGCTCCCGAGTATCTGAGCCGGTATTTTCAAGAAGAAGTTCTTACTCTTGAAAAAATCTTTGATGGAAATGTCCCTGGCTTTATCCCCGCACGAACGGCCTCCACGCTGGCTCTTCGCTATCTTACTCTTAATTTCATAGGGGAGCCCAGCAGCATTTTGTTTAAAAGAGCGATGATTGACCGTTTCGGATACTTTGATCCGGAGTTGGCCCAGGTTTGTGACCTGGAGTACTGCCTTCGGATTGCTTCCCAATATGGGATAAAATATGTACACGATCCGCTCTGTACTTTCCGGGTACACGGTGAATCTACTACCAGCGTAAATACCAGTGGCAAGCATTTTGTTTCCCTCTATGCCGACCCTGTCCATCTTTCACTGAAGTTGCTTCGTAACCCCAGTTTCAGCCGTCTGAGACATGCTGCAAGTTACTTTCTGAGACTGAAGCTGGAAGCGTATTGCCGGTTAAAAATGTATGAATCCTACTTGTTTCTGAAGAATGATCCGGAAGTAGGGATGGGAAGACAAGGGCAGATACTCCAAAATCTTCCTGAATTCATCAAATGGAAACATCCGGGGTTGTTTATCCGGATACTCTATAGAATAGCCCTTTTAAGGAGGAAAAAAACGAAGTGATTTCTTTGTTTTCTTGACAAATGTTTAAAAGTAGAGCCCGGATTAGAAGGAATTTCATTTGTATTTTTATATAATTGCAGGTATAATCACACAGGTTAAATCATAAAACAAATCCAATGAAAGCACCTTCGAAAAAACAGTCCTCCGGATTCCTTCTGATTGCCATGGGGTTGATCCTTATTGGCCTGAGCCTTGGATCCTGTTCCGGTCCTCACCACGGTTCCGGAAACCACAAGAACCACATGACAAACAGCATGGGGGGCTAGGATTGTTCAAGCATGAGCATCTGACAGCTTGCAATATTCATTGCAGGCTGTTTTTTTGCTTCAGATCAGCCATTTCCTTTGCTTTCCAGAAGTTTTTGAAGGGAGAAAAGTTCATCCCGGAGCCTGGCGGCTTCCACAAAATCAAGATCCTTGGCTGCCGATTCCATAGCCTTTTTTGCCCGGGCAATGGCCTTTTGCAGATCCTCCCGGTTCATGTACTGTACCACAGGGTCGGCGGCTATGTTTATGTTTTCATTTTCGATGTAAGGTTTGGCGGGAGCTCTTCCAGGACTTACTTCTGAGCTGCGCATGATGGATTCCTTGCTCTTAATAATGGAAACAGGAGAAATGCCGTGTTGGAAGTTATACTCAATCTGTTTATGTCTCCGCCTCAATGTTTCGTCTATGGTTTGTTTCATGGAGTCAGTCATCTTGTCGGCATACATGATCACTCTTCCATTCACATTCCTTGCTGCCCTTCCCACGGTTTGAACCATGGCTCTGGCGGAGCGGAGGAACCCTTCCTTATCGGCATCCAGTATGGCCACGAGGGAAACTTCAGGAAGATCCAGCCCTTCACGCAACAGATTAATGCCTATGAGCACATCAAACAATCCAAGCCTCAGGTCACGCAATATCTCAACTCTTTCCAGGGTTTCCACGTCGCTGTGAATATACCTGCAACGCACTCCCAGGTTCATGAAATACTTATGCAGCTCTTCGGCCATACGTTTGGTCAGGGTAGTTACCAGAATCCTTTCCTCCCGGGCAACAACTTTATGAATTTCATCCAGCAAGTCATCCACCTGATTGAGACTGGGTCTTACTTCAATGAGTGGATCAAGCAGGCCTGTGGGGCGTATCATCTGTTCCACCACAACGCCTTCCGACTCCTTTAGTTCGTAGTCGGCCGGAGTAGCGCTTACATAAATTACCTGGTTCACCATGCTCTTAAATTCTTCAAATTTGAGAGGACGGTTGTCCATGGCTGCCGGAAGCCGGAAGCCGTATTCCACCAGGTTGATTTTTCTGGAGCGGTCTCCTCCATACATGGCGTGTACCTGAGGGATTGTCACATGGCTCTCATCCACCACCAGCAGGTAGTCGTCCGGAAAGTAATCAAGCAGGCAATAAGGTCTGGTTCCCGGAGCTCTTCGGTCGAAATACCGGGAATAGTTTTCTATGCCTGAGCAGTAGCCCAGTTCCCGCATCATCTCCATGTCATAGGTTACTCGGTCTTCCAGACGTTTGGCTTCCAGAATACGTCCGCTTTCCCGGAAATATTCTGTCTGGGCCATCATATCATCCTGGATCAGGTTGATAGCTTGTTTCATGGAGTCGGGAGAAGTGACAAAAATGTTGGCAGGATAGATATTCACACTGTCGAAGACATCCAGTTTTTTTCCGGTAGACGCCTCAATACTCTCTATGTTTTCTATTTCATCTCCCCAGAAATAAACCCTCACTGCGTAGTCGGCATAGGCCAGATAGATATCCACGGTGTCGCCTTTTACCCGGAAATTTCCTCTGTGAAAATCCCCTTCCGTTCTGGAATAGAGACTGCTCACCAAAGAAAAGAGAAATTTATTTCGGCTGATGATATCTCCCTTCTTGATGTGAATCACATTGCTTGCAAAATCGGCAGGGTTGCCCATACCATAGATACAAGAAACAGAAGAAACAACGATGATGTCTCTTCTTCCGGAAAGGAGGGAAGAAGTGGTGCTGAGCCTCAGCTTCTCAATTTCTTCATTGATGCTCAGGTCTTTTTCAATATAAGTTCCGGAAGAAACAATGTAGGCTTCGGGCTGGTAGTAATCGTAATAAGAGACAAAGTATTCGACGGCGTTCTTAGGAAAAAACTGTCGGAATTCACCATAGAGCTGGGCTGCAAGCGTTTTGTTGTGACTCAGTATGAGTGTAGGTTTCTGAACGTCCCGGATAACATTAGCGACGGTAAACGTCTTTCCTGACCCCGTTACTCCCAAAAGAGTCTGGGCATGAGCCCCACCTTTCAGGGCTTCGGTTAGCTGTCTGATTGCTTCAGGTTGATCGCCTGTGGGGCTGAATTCGGATGTCAGTTCAAAGTCCATTTAACCGCGAATTTATTATTTATTCCAGATTTCCCATGCCTTTTCAGCCTGTTGTTGCAGCATACTTAGTCCGTTTAGTGTCAAAGCTCCTCTCTTTCTGCCTTCAGCCAGGAAACGTGTTTCTTCGGGGTTGTAAATGAGGTCGAACAGGAAATGAGAAGGGGTAATGAACTCATAGGGGAGGGCAGGGCAGTTGTCCACTGCAGGGTACATACCCACAGGAGTTGTATTGATGATGAGAGGAAAGTGCTTCATCACATATTCGTTTATTTCTCCATATACAAAGTGTTTCGAATCCGGGGTCCTTTCCGGGTTAAGCGTTTTCTTTTCCCTGCTTACAAAATAGCAATCCACCCCTATGTTTCGAAGCACATAAGCCACTGCCTTGGAAGCCCCGCCGGTTCCAAGAATCAGAGCACGTTCATGGTGTGATTCCAGAAAGGGTTTGATGCTTTGCCTGAAACCGTAAACATCGGTATTGTATCCTTTCAGGATAAGGGCGTTGACACTGTCAGATCCTTTACTGATTAAGATCGTGTTTACAGCCCCTATAGCCCTGGCTGTTTCGTCCAGTTCATGAAGAAAGGGGATAATGGTTTCCTTATAGGGGATGGTCACATTCAATCCAGTAAGTTCCGGTTTGTGTTTGAGAAGATCTGCAAAGGCGTTAACATCTTCCAATGGGTATAAATCATAAGATGCATCGGTAATGCCTTCCTTTTTGAATTTACCGGCGAAATAATTCCCGGAGAAAGAATGGGTGAGGGGAAATCCGATAAGACCGTAATAGCGCACGTAAACGAAGTTAAAGTTTGGTTCGAAATAGCGTAACGAAATTAAGGTTTTATTGGGTTTTGTCTGATGAAGTTTTAATCATGCGATCAAATAGACAACAAATCACTATTTTTGATTGTTCAGGCCTCTCCCGGACCTATGTTTCTTATTTATGCGTCGAATCCAGCCTCTTCGGTTTACTTTTACCTTTTTGCTCTTCCTGTTAATTTTTACATGCCTGGCTCAGGAACCCGTGTTGAAGAACTTTGCCGTAAAAGACGGTCTTCCCAGCTCCGAAGTCTACAACGTCATGCAGGATTCCAAGGGTTATCTCTGGTTTTGTACAGACGGGGGAGTAAGCCGTTATGACGGTTATTCTTTTCGGAATTTTTCCTCCCTGAACGGGCTAAAGGACAATACTGTTTTTGGGAGTACGGAAGACCGGAAAGGGAGGATTTGGTTTCGTACACTTTCCGGTAAGTTGTTTTATTTCCTTCACGACAGCATCTATGCGATTGCTGCCAATGAACGACTGACAGATCAGATACACAATGGGCTGATTACCTCTTTTTATGTGGATAAAGGGGATACTGTCTGGTGTGGTTCCTCCGGAGGCAGAGGATATTTCAAGATCGCACCTCCTTACCGGGGAATTGATTTTTCTTTCATACCTCTCGAACGGGTTTATAATTTAATGGAGCTGGATGATACCGGCTATATCTGGAACATCGTAGGCCCATCGAAACTATATGAAAGCGTTCCGATATTTTTTTCCAGCACACAGACACAATTTTACAAAAGAGTCTCCAAATCAGGTGCTTATGTCAGGAAACCGGCACCTTTTGCACTCAATTCCTCCACCCGGTTTCTCAAATCGCGGACAGGAGATTATTTTATCAGCGGACGCAATGAACTGGTCAGTGACCGCACCAATGACCACATTCTTATGGATAAGAACTGGATCATTTCGCTCTATGAAGACAAAAAAGGCAATTTGTGGGCAGGACAATCCAATATGGGAGTGACCATTTTTCAGGATGGAAATATTCAGGTCAGGAAGAAATTGAAAATTCTGAATAATTATTCTGTGAGTTCAATGCTGGAAGATCATGAAGGAGGGTTTTGGTTTTGTACACTCGAAAAAGGAGTATTTTATATGCCGGCAAGTGACCTTTTGTTTTACGACAAGAGTGACGGGCTCCCGGATGATAAAATTCTTTCCCTTGTACCTTTCGGAGATAAAGGTGTTTTTGCTGGCATGAAGAACGGAGATATTTGCTCCCTTACGACAGATACGATTATTGTATATAAATCCCCTCCTGATTTTAAAGCAGACAATATCATTACCAGTCTCACCAGTGGCCCTATGAAGGATCAGATCATTGTTGGGGGCAGTCATGCATTTAGCTTCAACGTAAATACTCCAGGCAAGCGGGAATATTTTTACGATCAAATTCTCCTGAAAAAATTCGCAGGGCTGGATGAAAGCAAGGGTATCAGTTCTTTCAAATCATTCGCCTTTGACAGCAAAGGGAATCTCTGGGGTGGCAATTACCTTTCACTTTCTGAAATGGACCCGGTAAAAAAAACGATCATAAAAAGTTTTAAATCCAATTCCAGGGTGCTTTCCATCGCTTGTGGAAGAGGGGACACCATGCTGCTCGGGTGCGTGAATGGATTGTGGGCATACAAGGACGGCTTGTTTCATTACTTCGGAAACAGGGATCCCGCATTTACAGTACGTATTGAAGACATTGCCATGGACAAAGACAGTTGCTGGTGGTTTGCAACGAAAGGCGAAGGGTTGATTCTGAAAAAGGGGAACCAGATCGTTCATATAACCGAACAAAACGGACTTTCCAGTAACATTTGCAGATCCGTGTACCCCGACCAGTCAGGGGTGATATGGGTAAGTACGAATAAGGGGATCAGCAGGATCCGGAAGAAAGAAGGGGGAGGGTATAGCATCGATGTATATACAACCAATGAGGGGCTTCTGACAAACGAAATAAACCAGATTGTTAGGACAGGAGACATTATATGGGCAGCCACCAACCAGGGACTGATCAGACTGGATGCGAACAAGCTCTTCACGAACCAAACCCCACCTCCGGTTTATCTTACTTCCCTGCAAGTAAATTCCATGCCTAGGTCGTTGACGGACACAATCCGGTTGAAGTATTCTGAAAATTTCCTGAATATAGGTTTTATAGGAATTTCGTACATGCGAAGCTCTCAACTGCGGTATAAGTACAAACTCGAAGGGCTGGATACTACCTGGAATTATACTCAGCAGAACATCCTCCAATATACCACCCTGCCCCCCGGAAGCTATTGTTTTCTGGTGAGTGCGATCAACAGTTCCGGGACCGCGAGTCTGAAGCCCGCCAGGATCTGGTTTCGTATTTCAAAACCTTTCTGGAAGGAATGGTGGTTTATTTTGTCCTTAAGCACGTTGATACTTACACTGGCAATTACATGGATCAATCATCGCATCAATAAGCTAAGGAAGATTGCAGTGGAAGCTTCGGATATTAACAGGAAAATAGCAGAGTTGAAACTCGTGGCTCTGAGATCTCAGATGAACCCTCATTTTATTTTTAATTGCATCAACTCTATTCAGCTCTTTATTCTTAAAAACGATTCGGAAGCGGCACACAAACACCTTACCCGGTTTTCCAAACTCATGCGACTGGTACTGGAGAATTCCAAGCACGAGTACATAACACTTGACAAGGAATTGCAAGCCCTGGAGTTATACATTGAGCTGGAACGCATGCGGTTTTCTTATAAATTCAGTTTTACTATTTCCATTGCTGAAAATGTTCAGCCCGAGAACCTGCTCATCTCCCCTTTGGTGATGCAGCCTTACGTGGAAAATGCCATCTGGCATGGAATGATGCACCTGGAAGACAAGGAAGGAGACCTGCTCATCCGCCTTGAAAAAGAAGACAGAGTCCTGAAATGCATCATCGATGACAATGGAATAGGCCGAAAGAAAGCCTCCACCATCCGACAGAATTCTTCCCATAAGTCAACCGCCCTTTCCATCAACAAGGAACGGGTGGATATTATTAATAATCTTCATGAGAGCAAGCTGACTGTAGAGTTCTTTGACAAGACAGATGCAGATGGAAATTCTTTGGGAACCAGAGTGGAGATTTCTTTGCCTTATCTGGAGGAGAGAGGCGAAGGCTAGGAGCAGTGATACTTGAGGGAGGGGCCAGAAACAAAAATGGACGTGTGTCATTCAGAGCCTTTTGGGCGGGCTGGGGAGTTGAAAGGCGAAGGAATCCATCATGTGTGATGGGAATCCGTTCATCTGAACAACCAAGCCAACCCACAGATTCTTACGCCTTGCCTCCCGCAGTGCCTATCCTAAGGCTCTGAATGACATCCCGCTGTTCCTGATTTTGTCTTCTAAGGTTTTATAAACCGAAATTCAGTCCTCCTGTTTTGCGCATGCTCTTCCTCGTAGCAGTCCACTCCGTTCTTGCAACGGTTGATGATGCGGGTTTCGCCGTAACCCTTTCCTGTCATCCTTCCGGCAGGAACTCCTTTGGAGATCAGGTAAGCAACGGCTGTAAGAGCCCTTTTCTCACTTAGTTTCATGTTCGAGGCGTCATCCCCGTTGGCATCGGTGTGAGAACCCACTTCCAATACTAAATTCGGGTTTTCTTTCATGATCAGGGCTATCTGATCAAACTTCAGTGATGCTGCCGGAGAAATGTCCCATTTGCCGACATCGTAATAAATGTACTGAACAATGTTGATTTCCTTTTCGGATGATTTGGAGAAATTGTGGACTTTTAGTTCTGCATCATCTTCTTCAGCGATCAGTGGCAGGGTACTTAATTCTGTAGGAAGCAGTTTGTACTGGAAACTGTTCCCGGCTTTGTTATACTCCAATTTCTGCACGATGGTCCCGTTTTCCTTGGCCATATACAACTGAGCATTTTCAGGAATATCACTTGTTTTCTGGAGTTCCACATTGTATTTATTGTCCGGGTTCAGTTTGTGGAAAGCAAAAACCCCTTCTTTATTGGTTTGAGTTTGTTGTATGACTTTTCCGGAAGTATCCTTCAGGAAAACCTTTCCATTGGCCAGACCTTCGGGTTGTGTTTTGTTTTTCGGAGTGCACATCACCCGCGCGATGTAATCTACGGAAAGGCTCTTCTTTGTCTTTTTGTCCACCAGCCCTTTTGATTTGGGGCTGAATTCAATATCGTAATGGTCGGGTGTGGTGGACTCGGTGGTTTTCCCTTCAGGGACTTTTTTCATTTTTACAAAGAGGATAGCCTTGTCGTAATCAGACTCATCCGATACTTCTCCGAAATTGAAGTGGCTGCTCTCAAAATCATACACCACCTTCACAAATCCGGTTTTGGTTACGCTGATGGTATAGTCGTATTTGTTCAGGGGCAGTCTAAGAACCTGGGCATCGGCGCCTTTGGCAATAATGGGTTTGAATTTTTTGTTGGAACTGGAGCTGGTAACCTCCAGGAGGGCATTCGAAAAGTCTTCATTTCTGCAGGTTTCATCTCCAACTATGGTCACATGGATAATCAGCACCCGCTCCTTGGGAGATGAAAACATAGAGGTTGCGCTGTTCAAAAGCAGCAGAAGAAGGAAAATATTTTTCATCGATAATAGCTGATGGTTGCCGGAAACAAAGATAAAATAAAGATTTTCAGATAATGACAATCAATAAACTAAACCTTTTTGGTGTTTTTCTTATTGTTCATCATGCCTGCTACCATTGGAAGGACCGAAAGAATAATGATGCCTACGGCTACTTTATCAATATTATTCTGGATCCAGACAATGTGTCCCAATAAATAACCTAAAACCGTCAGACTTGATATCCACAGAGCCCCTCCGAGTAGATCAAACATCAGGAATGTGCGGTATTTCATTTCGGCAATTCCAGCCACAAACGGGGCAAAAGTTCGTACTATCGGCACAAATCTGGCCATAATGATGGCCTTAGGGCCGTGTTTTTCATAAAAAGCGTGGGTTTTGTCCAGGTATTCCTGTTTAACAAGGTTCCTTTCGCGGAATTTGAGTTGAAGAACACGAAGGCCAATGTTTCTTCCTATTGCGTAGTTCAGATTGTCTCCTATGACAGCTGCCGCAAAAAGAAGTATAATGAGTGTGGAGAGATCCATGAATCCGAGCTTTGCCATGAGACCTGCGGTAAACAAAAGCGAGTCACCGGGAAGGAAGGGCATGATTACCAGGCCAGTTTCCACGAAGATGATGAGGAAAAGGATGGCATACACATACGTGCCGTAATGATCAAACAACCAAAGAAAATTCTCTTTATTTGGAGGAAACAGGTGGTGGAAGATTTCGATCATACAGAAGTTTAATATTTTGTAAGAGTAGAATCCACCTGATCAGCATAGGCCAGAATTCCGCCTTGCAGGTTATAGAGGTTTGTAAATCCATGCTGGGTTTCCAGGGCCTGTATAACGGCAGCGGAGCGTTTTCCGCTTCTGCAGTGAATAACCACTTTTTTTGTCTTCTGAACACGTTCCACCTGGTTAAGCACTTCAGCCATGGGGATGTGCTCTCCTCCCAGGGTTGCAATCTCCACTTCATAATCTTCCCTTACATCTATCAACTGGAAATCTTCCTTGTTGTCGAACATTTTTTTAAGTTCTTTGGAATCTATTTCTTTCATTGTGCAGGTGCGTTAGATGAATAGCGGTTTCTGTTACCGGGGTAAGTACGGCTCAGCAGGTAAAAATACAAAAATCTCCGGCAATAGTTCTCACACGGTACTTGCCTGTGGAAGGTGTGAAAAGAAGGTATCCCCACGCAGGCCAAGGCGGAGGGTTTCCAATGGAATGGCATCATCCGGGGCAATATTGCCCAGGTTGGCATTTGCCCCCAGTAGTTTGAGGAACCATACCTGCTGGGGTTTTTGGGGAGCTTCCCAGAGTATGTTTTCCTGTTTTACCTTGGCCAGGATTTTATTGATGAGCAAGGTGTGAGCATGGCCGTTGGGACGGTAGATACCCACTGTGCCGCTTTCCCTGGCTTCTGCGATCACCTTCCACGACCCCGCTTCCAGTTCCTTGTTCATCATAGAAGTCCACTTGGCAGGATGAATAATGATGCCTTCTTCTTTGGAACCTACTTCCGATAGCACGGTGGCATTTTGTGAAAGCACACGTATGTATTCGCATTTCATATCATGGTTCATCACTATTGATCCGTCGGATACTTCTGCACATTCCAGTTTAAGTTTGTCCAGGAGTTTGCGATAATCTTCAAACATGTCGCGTATGACAAAGGCCTCAAACAGGGTTCCTCCGAGGTAAACCTGAAATCCGGCCTCTTTGTAAAGCTTAATTTTCTGTTCCAGATTTTTAGTGATGAGGGAAGTTCCGAAACCGAGCTTAACCAGATCCACGTAATCGGAAGACGCGTCAATAAAATTTTCAGCTTGTTTGAGTCCCATCCCCTTATCCATAACCATGGTTACTCCGTTTTTTCTGGGTCTGGAAGGTCTCTCCGGGAGGTAGGGTAAAGTGAAGTTC
>Ga0207114_1194_pt1 | contig 14813 bp, 16 predicted proteins | sample Alteio_BWMinHeat_70_FD_153560 | JGI IMG/M metagenome (GOLD analysis project Ga0207114, IMG submission 153560) | Enriched cells from forest soil in Barre Woods Harvard Forest LTER site, Petersham, Massachusetts, United States -... | ecosystem: Environmental > Terrestrial > Soil > Temperate forest >... | reverse complement strand
GCGCACGGGATCGGGGACGAGAGCCCACACGTCCGGGTGAGTCTGCAGGATGAGCGGGATGCGCTCGACAGTAGCGGCGTCGGCGCTTTCGCCGCGCTCGGCGAGACCCTGCTCGATTAGCGCTCGCGGATCGGCAAGAGCGCTGATGCGTTTGCAGGTATCGCATTCGCCGCAGAAATCATCGGTGAGCCGTTCGCAGTTGGCGGCTTGCGCGAACATGCGCGCCAGGGTGAACTTGCCGACACCGCTGGGCCCGCTGAAGAGCAGAGCGTGCGGCACGCGTCCGGAGCGAAGCGCGCCGCTGAGAGCCGCGACGATGCGCTGGTTACCGAGAAATTCCGAGAAGCTCATCGCGCAAATTCTCCGGAAGCAGCTTGCGATAGCAGGACCGGCTCGACAGCGGCAAAAACCTCTGCGGCGATTTCGTCGGCGGGGCGTATGGCGTTGGTGGTGCTGTCGAAGCATCGGATGGTGGCCCAGGGGGCGCGCCTGGCGAGTTCATCGTACATTTCGGAGGCGTCTTCGAGATGGTGGAGACTGGCTTCCAGCAAGTCTTGTTTCGCGGAAGTGTAGGAGCGCGAGGATTTTTGTTGCACGAGAGCTTGCGCGTGCATCGGCGGCACCCGAAGATACAGGATGAGCGCCTCGCGCGGAAGGCCGTAGATGTTGTATTCGAGATGTTCGATCCAGGAGAGGAATTCGGACCGGCGCTCAGCCGGGGCGCGCGCGGTCTGGTGCGCGAGATTCGAACCGACATAACGGTCGGCGAGAACGATTTGCCCCGCATCCAGCGCGGCTTCGAGCTTAGGCTTGGCTTCGAAGCGATCTCCAGCGTAGAGCAGGGCAGTGAAGTGCGGATCGACGCTTTCGAGCGGGCCGAGTTCGCCATTCAGGAAGCGGCCCACCATGCCGCCGAACCACGAGTCGTATTGCGGAAAACCGGTAGAGTAAACGGAATAGCCGCGCAACGCGAGCGACTTGGCGAGCAGGTTGACCTGCGTGCGCTTGCCGCTGCCGTCGATGCCTTCGATGGCGATGAGTTTTCCGCGAGTGGGCATGAATCGCAAGCCAGTCTAACCGGAGACGCCCGGCACTGCAAAGAGACGCGTGTTAGGATTTTGGAGCGGGCGGCCAGGAGCGGTGGGTCTTCGATGAATTGGGATCACGTCAAAGAAAATCTGGGGGCAGTGCTGCAACGGGTCGCGGCGGCGGCGCGCCGAGCAGGACGCGGGCCGGAGGAGATCACGCTGATCGCGGTGTCTAAAACACATCCCGCGGAAGCGCTTCGCGCGGCCTACGAAGCAGGAGCGCGGCATTTTGGCGAGAATCGCGTACAGGAATGGGAAGCGAAGCTGAGCGAAGTGGCGAAGCTCAGCGCGACGTGGCACCTGATCGGACATCTGCAAAGCAACAAAGCGGCGCGCGCGGCGAAAGCATTTGCTTCTGTAGATTCGGTTGATGGTTTCGGCTTGGCGGAGCGCCTGGACCGCGCCCGGGCGGAATTGGGAGCGGCTCAGAAATTGCGCGTACTGCTGGAAGTCCGCGTAGCGCAGGAGGAGACCAAGAACGGTGTCGAGCCGGACGGGCTTCCGCGCCTCATCGAGGAAATCGGGACTCTGGCGCATTTGGAACTGGCTGGTCTAATGTGCATTCCGCCATTCTTCGAAAATCCCGAGCAGGTACGGCCGTATTTCCGAAGACTTCACGAATTGCGTGAAGACTTGCGGAGCCGGACGGGCAATGGATTACCTGTGCTGTCGATGGGAATGTCCCACGATTTCGAAGTGGCCATCGAGGAAGGCGCAAGTGAAATCCGGCTAGGGACGGCTTTGTTCGGAGCGCGACCCAAGTAGACGGCGGTGAACGGATGTTGCAGATTACAGAGCGAGAGGGTGCGATCGCCTTTGCCGTGCGCGTGCAACCGCGAGCTAGCCGCGACGAGGTTGCCGGCGAAATGGGTGGCGCCCTGAAGGTCCGGCTACAAGCCCCGGCAATCGAAGGGCGCGCCAATGAAGCGCTCATCGAATTCCTGTCCAGCGTTTTGAAAAGGCAGAGGGCGGCTGTTAGAATTTCCAGCGGCGAAGGGAGCCGGGTGAAGCGCGTAGAAGTAACCGGCGTGACCAAGAACGACATTCTGGGCTTGCTGACGCAAGAAGCGTGACTCTGATTTCGCGCCAGCGCTGCAGCCCGGCAGGTGAAAACGCATGGCCGCAGATATTGCAGCGATTCAAAGCGACTTAAAGGCAGCCAAGCTGGACGGGTGGCTGTTCTACGATTTTCGCGGGCGTGATCCGATCGCGCAGCGGATTCTGCAATTGCCCCCGGGAATGCGCACGCGGCGCTGGTATTACTTTGTTCCGGCGAAAGGCAAGCCGAAGAAGCTGGTGCACAAGATTGAGACGGAGTCTCTGGCAGCGCTGCCGGGCGATACGCTCTATTACGCCGGCCAGGAAGAGATGAGAAAGAATCTGAGCAGGACGCTCGGACGCGCCAAGAGCGTGGCCATGCAGTACTCGCCGAAGAATGAAATCCCTTACGTGGCCATGGTCGATGCGGGAACCATCGAGTTGGTGCGCGCAGCGGGAGCGAAAGTACTCAGTTCCGCGGACCTGGTGCAGAAATATGAAGCCTGTTGGACGGCAGAGCAGCTGGAGTCACATCGCCAAGCAGGCGCGGCCATCGATCGTATCGTGCGTGAGGCTTTCGAGCATGCGGCCAATAGCGTGCGCCAGAAGAAGACGATCACGGAATACGATCTGCAGCAATGGATTCGTCGAGAATTTGAAGAGGCCGGCATCGCCACCGATCAAGGGCCCGACGTGGCCGTAGGTCCGCACGCCAGCGACCCGCATTACGGTCCGAAGGCGGAAGGCTCATCGCCGATTCGCGAAGACGATCTTTTGCTGCTGGACGTGTGGGGCAAGACCAAGACCAAAGGCAGCGTGTATTACGACATAACCTGGGTCGGCTTCCTGGGCGCCAAGGTGCCGGACAAAATGGCGAAAGTTTTCCGCCTGGTCCGGGAAGCACGTGACAAAGCCGTTGAATTGATTCGCGCCAGCAGCGCTGCCGGCAAGCCGCTGCAGGGCTGGCAAGTCGACCACGCTGCCCGCGCGGTCATCGACAAGGCAGGCTACGGCAGATTCTTCTTTCACCGCACCGGCCACAACATCGGAGAGTCCGTGCATGGCAATGGTGCGAACATGGATGGCCTCGAGACGCGCGACGTGCGCCACCTGATTCCGCGAACTTGCACCTCCATCGAGCCAGGAATCTACCTGCCGGAGTTTGGCATTCGCAGCGAAGTAAACGTGTACATCGACGAGCACGAAGCGCGGGTAACCGGAGCGGTACAGCAGGAGATTCTCGCGCTGCTGGCATAGGAATCTTTCCCGGAGAGGCTGAATCGGTGACGGAAGAAGCTATTGCCAAGACCGAAGCGCCGCCGCGTCCGCAAGCTGCGCCTTGGGCTGTGGTCGTGGCGATCGCAGGCCTGCTGGTGCCTGGCCTCGGGCACGCATTGCTGCGCATGTGGGGACGCGCCCTGGCGTGCTTTCTCAGCGTGGGCGCGCTGGTCTATGCCGGGGCGGCAATGCGCGGAAATGTTTTCAGTTGGGAAGGCGCCGATGCCTTCTCGCGACTCGGTTTTGTGGCCGACGCCGGTTCGGGAGTATTCTACTTAATCGCGAAATCCCTGGAGGGACTTGGTCCCGATGTATCGCATTCCTACGGGGATTATGGCACGCGATTCCTGGCCACCGCCGGCGTTCTGAACCTGCTGGCGGCGCTGCATGCCTACGAAGCAGCCAGAGGGCGCAAGGCGTGAGTGCAGGACTTCATCTGAGCCACTTCCAGGCGCTGCTGCTCTTTGCGCTAGTGGTGTCCGTTGCCTTGGGTTTCTTGAGCCGCCGCGAGCCCGTCGAGCGATTCAAGTACATTGCACGTTCGCTGTTTTGGTTTCTGCTGATTGGCGTAGGCATCGGCTGGGCGCTGTATCCGTTCTCGCGGTGAAACGCGCCCGCGCGGTTGAATTGACGGGAATTTTCGCCGGATGCTATTCTCCTGAAGTCGCGCCGAGGTAGCTCAGTGGTAGAGCAGCCGATTCGTAATCGGCAGGTCGCGAGTTCAACTCTCGCCCTCGGCTCCATCTTTCCCTGGTTTCTCCCGTCTTCGGGCGAAGCCTTGCGCCGTTCCACGACGAGCTGACGCGATTCTATTTTCAGGAAGGGCTTGCACTTTGCTGCGATTCCTAGTATCAGCGTGTGTACCTTTTTGCGTCCCAATACAACTCTCCCGCGAGGCCGGTGCCCATGCTGACCACGAGTTTTCCGACTAGTCTGCCGCTTCCATTTCTTGCAAGGTGTCGCGCCAGCGCCCGTTCGCAACCCGGCGCGTCGCGCCGCGCTAGGGCTGCCTACCGCTACCTTTGCCTTGTGATCCCCGCTTTGCTCGGGCTGGCGCTGCCTTCGCAGTTGCTCGGCCAGCAATCGCCAAAGCCGGATGCGCCAACCCACGTCACCAGCGTCTTGGGTTTTGAAGACCTGAAAAAGAACGAAAAATGCCAATTGGAGATCAGCGCCACCGCGATTCGCCTTAAAGGCTCAAAATCCACCGTCGAGCTCGCCCCTTCTTCTGTCGAAGACGTACTGACCGGCGACGACAGCGCCCGCCTGCTCAGCGGCTTCCTTGGCACCCTCACCATGTTTGCGCCTTACTCCTCGGGGCGATTCCTCAGTCTGTTCCGCAAAAAACTGGACACCATCACCATCCAGTACCGGGATCCCGAAGGCGGCCTCCACGGGGGAATTCTCGCCATGAAAGCCGGCCAAGCCGCCATGCTAAAGAAACGCATGGTGGACGTTGGCGCGCGCACTACCGTTCCCATCGAAGAGTCCCCGAAACCTGCTTCCTCGCTGCCCGGAGATCCGAATAGCCGAAAGAACAGCGAGAGGAAGTCATGATTCGAAATAATTTCATGCGCCTGGCCCTGTCGCTTTTCGTCGCCGCAATCTTTGCGAGTGCCGCCGTTCACGGCCAAACAACTTCGTCCGCCAAGCCGGTCCGCCAACCCGCTCCGCACGCCATTCAGATCCTCAAAATCGAGTCCACGGAAATCAAGCTGCCTCCCGCCTTCCAAATGGCCATCTACGAAGACGCCTTGGGTGAGGTTAAGAAGACCGGAATCTTCGACGAGATTTATCGCGATGGGGATCGCCGCGTCGCCAACGCAAGCGATTGCGTTATCCTGCATACCGACGTCCGCGGATTCAAACAGGGAAGCGCCAGGGAACGCCAGGTCATCACCGTTGCCGGCAAAACCTCCATCAAAGTCCACATGCAAGTGCTCAATCAGGACGGCAAGGTTCTTCTGGAAAAAGATATTGAGGGCAAGGTGCGCTTCTTCGGCGAAAACATGCGCGCCACCTATGACCTCGCCAAGTCTATCGCCCGCACGCTGAAGGACAATTTTCAAAAACCCGCGCCGGCCGCCAAATCTTAGAAGGGGTTGAGTTTAACCGCTGTCCTGTATTAAAACTCTACCCACTTAGTTCAGGGCGTCGCCCCTGGATCAGTGTCGGGATCAGTGTCGATTCGCCGGAGCCAGTTTCGTGACCAAAGTTCCGCCTGCAGCCCGCGTACTCACCAGCGCACCCGTACGAAGAGCATCCACTGGTGCCACGGACTTGTCCTTGAAGACCCCCAAAGCGGGCGCGCGCGTCGCTCTCCTGCGCTTGAAGTTCGCCAGCAATCCGGAGCTTCTCGGCGTCGTGCGCAGCGCAGTTTGCGCTCTCAGCGAATCCATCGGCTTCTCTCCCGAAGCTTCCCGCGCCGTCATTCGTTCCGTGGACGAGGCCCTCGCCAACGTCATGCGCCACGCCTATGGCAGTCGCCGGGACCAGCCGATCCATTTGACTTGCTGGTCCGTTGCCTCCAAGCTGCCCCAAGGCGCCAAGGCCGCATTGGAAATCGTCATTATGGACCGCGGCATCGCCATCCCCGAAGGCAAACTCAACGCGCCTCCGCCACGTGAACTGCGCCCGGGTGGCTTGGGCCTCGAGTGGATGCGCAAGAGCATGGACGTCGTTGAACATAGCAGGAAAGGCAAGACGAACAGCCTGCGTATGTTGAAATACGCGGTTTAAGCAGTGGAACCGTTTTACAAAGGAGCAGCGCTCGTGCAAATCACCCCCAGGCATTTGGAGAACGTCACCATCTTCGACGTTTCCGGCGATATCGATCTCGCAAATTCCCCCGAAATGCGTAAGACCCTGCTCCAGGAAATGCGCGACCGCAAGACGCCACGCGTCATCGTCAACCTCACCAAGGTCCGCTACATCGACAGCTCCGGCGTAGCTTCTCTCGTCGAAGGCTTAAAGACTTCTCGCGACCTCGGTCTGCGGTTCATCCTCTTTGGCCTGAGCCCCGCGGCCCGCGAGGTCTTGCAACTTTCGCGCTTGCTCAAGATTTTTGAAGTTCACGAAGACGAGGAACACGCCCTCGCGTAGCTTTTCGAGCGGAGGCGGCGTCCAGTGCGGCGGAGGCGGAGAAAGCATCGGCAATGACAGGTGTCCTCGCACAAATCGGCGAAACGGTAATCGACACGCTCGCTTACCTCGGCGGTCTCGCCAGACTCGGCGCACGCGCCGCGTCCTACGTCTTCGTCGCGCCTTTTCGCGGCAAGCCTCTGCGCCTGGGACGCAGCATCGCGCAAGCCATGGAAGTCGGGGTGCGCGCCCTGCCGATTCTCTCGCTGATCACTTTTTTTATCGGCCTGATTCTCGCGCTGCAAGCCGCCTACGAGCTCAAAAAATTCGGCGCCCTCAACTACGTCGCCAGCGCCGTGGTCATCTCCATGTCCCGCGAGCTAGGACCGCTCATTACCGCCATTGTCGTTATCGGCCGCTCCGGCTCCGCTTTTGCCGCGGAACTCGGCACCATGAAAGTCAGCGAGGAGATCGATGCGCTCGAGACCATGGCGATCAATCCCGTGCAGTTTCTCGTCACACCCAAGTTTCTCGCCATGATCATCATGCTCCCATGCCTGACCATCTGGGCCAACTTCATGGGTGTGCTCGGCGGTTCGCTCTTCGGCGTCGCCCAGGCGGATTTTACCTTTGGCGGCTACATTCACGCTTCGCTCGACGCGCTCTTTCTTCGCGACATCACCACCGGCCTCGTCAAAAGCGTCATGTTTGGCGCCACCATCACCGCCGTGGGCTGCTACGAAGGCCTGAACACCGGCGGCGGCGCCGAGCAGGTCGGCCGCTCCACAACTGCCGCCGTAGTCACCTCGATTTTCATGGTCATCGCCGTGGATCTCGTCTTCACCGCGCTGTTCTTTTTCCTGGGTGGAAAATAAAATGTCCGCCGTGCTCCAGCCTGCTCAACCCCAACGGCCTTCCTCCGACGTGGCCATGATTTCCATTCGCGATCTGCGCGTCAGTTATGGCGAGCGCGAAATTCTTCACGGCATTAGTTTCGACGTCCTCAAGGGCGAGACCATGGTCATTCTAGGCGGCTCCGGCTCCGGCAAAAGCACTCTCTTGCGCACCCTGGTCGGCCTCGAAACTCCCACTTCCGGCGAAATCTGGATTCGCGGCAAGAACACCGCCGCCATGACTGCCGCCGAGCGCGAAGAAACTCGCAAGAAAATGGGCATGTCCTTCCAGGGCGGCGCTCTGTTCGGTTCCATGACCGTCGGCCAAAACGTGGCTTTGCCGCTGAAAGAACACACCAACCTCGCCGACTCCACCGTCGACATCATGCTCCGCCTCAAGCTCGAACAAGTCGGCCTCGCCGGCTATGAAGACTACAAACCCTCCCAACTAAGCGGCGGCATGAAAAAGCGCGCCGCCGTGGCCCGTGCCCTCTCCATGGACCCCGAGATCCTGTTTTTCGACGAGCCTTCCGCAGGCCTCGATCCCATCATCGCCGCCGGAATCGACCAGCTCATCCTTGAACTCAAGAAAGCGTTTCACATGACCATCATTGTGGTCACCCACGAGCTCGCCAGTGCTTTCCTCATCGCCGACCGCATGGTGCTAATCGACAAAGGCCACGTGGTGGCCCTCGGCACCATGCAGGAAATGCGCGAAAGCGTGCATCCCCGCGTCCGCCAGTTTCTCGATCGCGTTGCCGAGCCCGAGGTTGAGCAGGAACTCGATTATTTGCAGATGTTGACCAAGGAGCGTACTCGCGCCAGGCGTTGAGGCAGGGAAGAAAGAAGGAACCATGGAATCCAAAACAGAGCAGGCGATGGTCGGATTATTCGTCCTGGTGGCCAGCGGCCTCCTCATCGCCACCGTTTTTGTACTGAGCGGCGCTTTCGCAGGCTCCGCCAAAACCTACCACGCTTTTTTCCCCTTTGCCGGCGGCCTCGAACCTGGCGCATCCGTGCGCTACGCCGGAGGCCCCAAGGTCGGCCGGGTCGAGCAATTGCGCATCGATCCGCAGAACGCCGCGCGTATCGAAATCACTTTCAGCGTCAAGCCAGACTTGCCCGTCAGATCAGACAGTAAAGTCCGCATCATGAGCCTCAGCCCGCTCGGCGACAATCACCTCGAAGTGGTTCCCGGCACTCCGCAAGCCTCTCTGGCTGCCTCGGGCAGTACTCTGCAATCCGAGCCTTTCGTGGACTTCAACGCCATCACCGCGCAGATCAACAACATCGCTCCCAAGGCCGAAGAGCTTCTCGAAACTATGAACGAGCGCGCCACCGAGCTCAAAGTCACCGTCGATCGCATCAACGATCTAATTAACGATCGCAACCGCACCAATCTCTCCGCTACCATCGCCAACGCCCGCGGCATGCTCGAAGAGAATCGTCCGGCGCTCCACTCCACCCTCCAGCGCGTCGATAAATCCAGCGCCAAGCTCGAACCGCTTCTCGACGATCTCCGCAAAACCTCCGGCCAGGCCAACAAGACCCTCGAACACGTGGATGCCCTGATCTCCGAGGACCGCCCCGATCTTCACAAAGCCATTCTGCAATTGCGCCAGAACCTCGATTCGATTCAAGACCTGACCGGCCAGCTCAACAACACTCTCGGCGCCAATGCCGAAAACATCGACGAAATCCTTGAAAACATGCGCCACGTCAGCGAAAACCTCAAGGAGTTTACGGACACCATCAAGACCAAGCCGTACACGCTGCTCCGGGCCACCACTCCCAAGGAACATAAGCCCGGCCAGCCATGAGACTCAAACGCGAGGAATTCTCCATGAAAAACAAAGCAACAATGTTCGTCGCCACTCTTCTCGTCGGCGCCTTTTTTGCCGGCTGCGGCGCCACTCGCGCCAGCCACTATTACCATCTCACCGTTCTCGAAGGCTCGCCGTCCTCCACGGACCAGCCACAGTTTCCCGTCACTCTGCTGGTCAGCCCGTTTAACGCTTCCCATCTCTACCGCGAAGATCGCATCGTTTACGGCACCCAGCACGAACAAATGGGCACTTATCAATTCGAGCGTTGGTCCGAGCCGCCCACCGAGATGCTCGACGAAATTCTCGTCCGCCACCTTCGCCGCTCCGGCCGCTTCCGCGAGGTTCATTCGCTGCACAGCACTTCCCGCGGCGACTACCTCCTCCGCGGCCATCTCTACGACCTCAAGGAACTCGCCAGCGGAAGTGGCCTCATGGCTCGCGTTTCCTTCGAAGCCGAGCTCCTTGACTCCAAGACCAAGAACACTCTCTGGACCCACTCCTACACTCACGATGAACCCGTCGGCGGTAAAGATGTCGCCGCCGTCGTCTCCGCTCTCAATCGCAACGTTCAGGCCGGCGTCGCCGACACCACCGCCAGCCTCGAGCAATACTTTGCCGCTCACCCGCCCGCTCCTGCGGTGGCCAGCGACAACTAGTAGCATCGAATTTATTTCTTCGGAAAGAACTACGCTCCGCCGCCGCGCCGTAACGTCATCAGTGTGACGTCATCGGCCAGTTCGCCCGCCCCGCCCCGGTACGCTTGCAACCGGTCCAGCAGCGCCTCGGAAAAATCGTGCAGCACCGCCGGCGCCGCCATCGCTTTGATCGTCGACTCCGCCAGCCGCAAGAATCCCCGTGACGTCAGCTCCTCGCCGCTCGCCGAGAAAATCTCCGTAGCGCCATCCGAAAACGCCACGATCATGTCCCCCGGCAACAGCCGGATGCTCTGTTCCAGATACTGCTCCCCGGTCGCGATTCCCATCGGCATCCCGCCAAGCCCTTCGCCCAATTCCAGAAAGCGTCCTTCGCGCGCCACCCACTGCAGCATTCGCGGATGCGCCGCATACGCATAGCGAAATTCCCCCGTCCGTGCGTCGAACGTTCCGGTAACCACCGTTGTCAGCCGCAGCGGCCCCTCTGCCCCTTCATTTGAAAGCGTGAACTCATCGTTCAGCGCCCCCAGCAGCGCCGGCGTGTCTTCCACATCCCGAAACTTGTGCAGCAGTTTGTGGACGTGCCGCGCCACCCCGCTCGCTTCATACCCATGTCCCACGCAATCTGCAAGCACCACCCGCGCGATATCGTCGCTGCACGAAAACACCGCCGACAAATCTCCGCCGCTCTCACTCCCCGAAGGCCACGCAATGATGTCGCCCTCCAACCCTGCCAATTCCAGTTGCCGATGCACTCGTTCGTTCCCGGCCCACAATTCCATGCACCCAAACGGCCGCTTCGTCGTCACCGTGCATTCAAATTTATCGATTTGCTTCATGTGCTTCTCCTAGTGGCCTCACTCCCGCGCTCAGCCCTCCACTGGCGCGTCCTTCCGCACTTTTCCCGGCACAATGCTTCGCACAATCACGTACAACACCGGAATAAACAGCAAATTCAGCGTCGTCGCCGCAATCATTCCGCCAAACACCGTCGTTCCCACCGAAATTCGCCCCGCGCGTCCTGCGCCTGTCGCCAACACCAGCGGCACCACACCCAGAATAAACGCCAGCGAAGTCATCAGAATTGGCCGCAGCCGTATCCGCGCCGCTTCGATCGCCGCTTCAATCGTCCCCATCCCCTGACCCCGCAACTGCTCCGCAAACTCCACGATCAAAATCGCATTCTTGCTCGACAACCCGATCAGCATCACCAACCCGATCTGGCAGTACACATCGTTCTGCAATCCGCGCAACGCCTGCGCCCCAATCGCTCCCAGCAACGCCACCGGCACCGCCAGTAGCACGATAAACGGCAGCACATAACTTTCATATTGCGCCGCCAGCGTCAGGTACACCACCACGATCCCCAGCGCGAACAAAATCAGCGCCTTCCCCCCCGATTCAATCTCCTCCAGCGACAATCCGCTCCACTCGAACGTCATTCCGTTTGCCAAAGCTCTCCTTGAGAGCTCCGCCATCGCCGCGATTCCTTCGCCCGAGCTCTTTCCCGGCGCCGCCGACCCGTTAATCTCCGCCGACCGGAACAAATTAAAGTGGCTGATCACCTGCGGATTTGCCCCTTGGTCCACGCTCACCAGATTGTCCAGCGGGATCATGCTCCCCGTCTGCGACTTCACGTAGTATTGCCGGATATCCTTGGGCTCCGCGCGAAACCGGCTGTCCGCCTGCACGTACACGCGGTACGACCGGTTGTTGAAATCAAAATCATTCACGTACACCGATCCCATGTACACCTGCAAGGCATTCGTCACTTCGCTGAACGGCACTCCCAGGCTCTTCGCTTTCTCCCGGTCAATCGTCACCAGATACTGCGGATCGTTTGCCGTGTACGTCGTAAACAATCCCACCACTTCTTTGCTCTTCCCGCCTTCCACGATCAACTTGTTCGCCGCGTCGGAAATCGCTTGCAGCGAATTCCGCCCCAAATCTTCCAGCTCGTATTGAAATCCGCCAAACTGTCCTAGTCCCTGCACCGCCGGCGGATTGAACGGCACCACCAATCCTCCGGAGATCCCAATCAGCTTTCCGCGCAGCCGCTGGATCACCGATTGCGCCGAGTGTTCCGCGCCTTTGCGCTCTGCAAACTCTTTGAGCTTTGCGTACAGAATCGCGCGGTTTGGCGCGCTCCCCGCCGACCCGAATCCCACGATCGTGAACGCTCCCGCAACCTCCGGAATTTCTCCCAGCGCCTTCTCCGCTTGTGCGCAAATGTCCCGCGTGTAATTCAGCGAAGCGCCTTGCTGCGCCTGCACGATTAAAATGATGTAACCCTGGTCGTCTTCCGGAATAAACGCGCGCGGCACCCGCTCGTACACCCAATACGTCAGCCCTATCACTGCTGCGAACGCCACCAGCGTCATCGCGCGCCAGTTGATTACCCGCCGCAACCCGTTCCGGTAAAACTCCGTCCCCGCCGCGATCACTCGGTTGAACGCCCGAAAGAACACTCCTTGCGCCCGCTCCCGGTGATGCCCCAGGAATATCGCGGAAAGCGCCGGCGTCAACGTCAGTGCATTGAACGCCGAAATCGATACCGAAAACGCAATCGTCAGCGCAAACTGCCGGAACAATATTCCCGTCGTCCCTGGAAACAGCGCCACCGGAACGAACACCGCCACCAGCACCAGCGACGTCGCGATTACCGCCCCGGCCACTTCCTTCATCGCTGCCGACGCTGCATTGTGCGGCTCCGTGATTCCTTCCACGATGTGCCGTTCCACGTTTTCGATCACCACAATCGCGTCGTCCACCACCAGCCCTGTCGCCAGCGTGATCCCAAACAGCGTAAGCGTATTGATCGAAAATCCCAGCAGCTTCACGAACACGAACGTCCCGATCAACGACACCGGAATGGTAATCGCCGGAATGAAAGTGCTCCGCCAGTCCTGCAAAAACAGATAAATCACCACGATCACCAGCACGATCGCTTCCGCCAGCGTGATCAGCACGTCCCGGATCGATTCCCCGATCACCGTCGTGGTGTCGAACGCCACCGCCGCCTTCATTCCCGGCGGAAAATTCTTCGATAGCCGCTCCAGTTCCGCCTTCGCCGCTTTGTCCACGTCCAGCGCATTCGCCCCGGGCAGTTGCGTGATGGCCATGCCCACCGCGTCGTGTCCGTTGAAGCGCAAAATCGTCCCGTAATTTTCCGCGCCCAGCTCCGCGTGCCCTACGTCCAGCACCCGCACCAGGGTTCCGTCTGGGCCCGATTTCAGCACGATATTGCCGAATTCCTTCGCATCGCTCAGCCGTCCCACGGCCCGTACGCTGAATTGAAAACTCTGCCCCTCCGGCGAAGGAGGCTGTCCCACTTGTCCCGCCGCTACGGTCACGTTCTGCTCTTGTAGCGCGCTCAGCACTGCCGTGGCAGACAATCCGCGCTCCGCCATCTTTGCCGGGTCCAGCCACAAGCGCATCGCGTACTTGCGCTCGCCGAAAATAATCGCGTCGCCCACGCCTTTCACGCGCTTCAATGCGTCTTTCACGTACACGTCCAGGTAGTTGCTCAGGAACAGGCTGTCGTACTCGTCGTGCTCCGCGTACACGCCCGCGCCGAACACGAACCCCGCTCCCAGCTGCTTCGTAACCACCACTCCAGTGTTCTTTACGTCCGCCGGCAGCCGCCCCAGCGTCTGGTTCACGCGGTTCTGCACATCTACCGACGCCAGGTCCACGTTCCGTTCCACATTGAACGTCACCGTAATCTGGCTGGTTCCGTCGTTCCCGCTCGTCGATTGGATGTACTTCATTCCTTCCACGCCGTTGATCGCCTGCTCCAGCGGAATGGTCACCGCCGATTCCACCGTCTGCGCATTCGCTCCGATGTACACGCTGGTGACCACCACCTGCGGCGGCGCCAGGGCAGGGAATTGCGCAATCGGCAGCGACGGAATCGAAATCGCCCCCGCCAGAATAATAAACAGCGCGCACACCGTCGCAAACACCGGCCGCCCGATGAAGAAATCCACGAAGCCCGTGCCGCTTTGCGCTTGGGCCGTTTTTAGTTGGTTCTTTTGTGGTTCTATGGAGTTGTCGTTGGCCATGCGGGTTCGCGGAGCCTAGTGGGTCGCGGCGTTCCCGCCGCCAGTGCTGCTGCCGGAGTTGGTGTTCTGCACCTGCTCCGCAACAGCCGTTCCATCCTGCAGAAACTGCGTCCCGGAAACGATGATGTGATCCCCCGCCTTCAATCCGTCCAGCACCGCGAAATCATTGCCAATCACTTCGCCCAGCTTCAAGATTCGCTGCCGCGCCACCGTGCCCTTGCCGTCGTTCACCGCCAGAAACGCAAAAAATTGCCCGTTGATCCGCGTCACCGCCAGCACTGGAATCACCGGACCGTCATGCACTCCCCAGGTCAGTTGCGCCCGCAGTTGCTGCGAAATCCGCAGTTTCCCCTGCGCATCCAGGGCCGCCTTGGCCAGCACTGTCTGCGTTTCCGGGTCCACCTGCGGCGAAATAAAGGTCAGCCGCGTATCCGCCAGGCTCTTTCCGGTTTCATCCATCAGCCGCACCGGAACGCCCAGCTTCAAATTCTTCGCCTGGTCCGCCGGCACGTAAATGTAGGCTTCCAGCCCGCCCAGATCGTTCACCGTGGTCAGCAGCGTCGCCACCGTCACGCGGTCGCCCACGCGCACCGGAACATCTCCCACCACGCCGTCCATCGGCGCTGTCACGCTGTAGTACCGCAGCTCCACTCGCTGCTGCTTCACCTGCTCGTCCTGCGATCTCAGTTGAGCCACTGCTGCATCGTAAGTTGTCTGCGCGTTGTCCAGGTCCTGCTTCGGCGTCACTCCCGCCTCGAACAGCCGCCGCTGCCGATCTAGATTCACCTGCGCGTACTTCACATTCGCTGCCTGCGCCGCCCGCGACGCCACCTGGCTGTTCAGCGTAGCTTCCTGTTTCAACGGATCGATCTGCAGCAGCGGCGCCCCCGCC
>Ga0207114_1112_pt2 | contig 14848 bp, 3 predicted proteins | sample Alteio_BWMinHeat_70_FD_153560 | JGI IMG/M metagenome (GOLD analysis project Ga0207114, IMG submission 153560) | Enriched cells from forest soil in Barre Woods Harvard Forest LTER site, Petersham, Massachusetts, United States -... | ecosystem: Environmental > Terrestrial > Soil > Temperate forest >... | reverse complement strand
TTATTTAACGTGATGTTATTATTTAAAGTTATCGGCGCAGTCAAAGAATTCGGAGTAATGGCCAGCGTTCCATTGGCATTTATAATAATAAAGTTGCCGGGCAAAATAGCATTAGAAACCGCTAAAGCCAGCGTTCCACCAGCGGCTTGCGCAAACGTCCCCGCACTGCCCGCTGATGATGAAGAACCGTTAATGGTGGTCGTTCCCGTATACTGATTGGCCGCACCCAAAGTCAGCGTACTGGTACTATTCGCACCCAAGGTAAGACCGCCGCCCACACCACTGATGATCCCGTTATAAGTTCCATTAGCCGTTTGATTCACGACCAACGTTCCCGCATCCAAGACAATAGATCCGCCGCCGCTGAGATAACCAATGGATTCACTGGCATTATTATTCAAATCGAGGATCGCTGCCGCAGATGCTCCAATGACCACATGACTACTCGCAGAAAAGGCGCTGACATCACCCAACCCGGCTTGTATCGTTCCCAACGTAACATTCGTAGTCCCGGTATAACTATTCGATCCTGACAGAATGAGAACATCATTAGTTCCCGTACTATTTTGTATGATGCCTCCCGCACCGCTCACATTACCGTTCAAAATAGTTGTCGTTCCTGTCCCCGTATTCTGTAGATTCAATGAACCGTTGAGGTTCAACACACCATTCCCACTCAACGTAAATACATTGGCTGACAACACAGAGCTATAAGAACCCACGATGCCTGAAGACATACCACCCGCCACCACAAAAGGATTCGCTAAGACCGCATTATTTGCACTCACTGTCAGATTGCCGCCATTAAAGATCAAGGTGCTTTTTCCAATAGGGCCTGTAACGATCGCTCCGCTTGATGAAGTACTGCTCCCCGTCAGTAACAAGAGACCTCCATCCAAACTCGTACTTCCTAAATAATTATTAGTAGTGGCCAGGGTGACGGATCCTAGCGTTGGCGTTCCGGTAGAACTAAACACGCCATTAATATGCAGAGTATTCGTTGACGCCCCCCCCGCAATGGCGTTTGAAATGGCTAACGTCCTGCCCGCATACTGAGCATCCGCATATTCAGACGCGCTGCTGCTACCCGCTAACGTAACAGTGCCTGACAAAGTCGTTGTATTTTGAGCGCCCGTCGCTCCGGCAATCACGGGATGAGCTTCCAACAGTGTGCCGCCACTCGCTAAATAAATGTTATTCGAAAACGTACTAGCCACGACGGAGGGATAAAAACTTAAGGTACTGCCACTTTCAACATCGACTGATCCTGTCCCCAAAGCGGATGTCACATTAGCTTGCAACGTACCCGCTTTGATACACGTAGAAGCGGAAGAAATCGTACACGCGGTGGTGCCTCCGCCATAAGCATTACTCCCCGCTAAAATCAATGTACCGGTAGTCGCATTACTCACTGTATTCGCTGCATTCAGCGTCAGCGATTTCACATTATTCCCTGAAGCGCTAGAACCCAATACGCCCGCAATGGTACTCGTGCTGCCAGTCATGGTATTAATCGTAAGATTCTGCAGTCCCGAACTCCCCGAAATCCCTGCAAAATTAAGATTAGCTCCGGTAAACGTCGTATTTTGCGCTAATACCAAATTATCCGAATACGTTTGATTGCCGCTCGTCGCAATGCTGCTCGCCGCACTTCCCGTCACGATATTAATGGTATCTTGAGGAGTCCCTGAGAATGCACTCACCGTTAAACTATGCAGAACGCTCGTGTTCCCCACCAAGCCATCAAAAGTAACACCACCCGAACTTTGCAGCGTCAGGTCCGCGGCGCTGGAAGCACTATTCAGTGTTGACCCAAAAACAATCGCGGCATTACTACCTCCTGATTCCCCAGAAATCAAAGAAGAGGGATTTCCAACCGTGACAGCACCATTATAATTTTGGCCATTCACCGTGAGCACATTGCCATCAATAGCGATCGTTTGCCCTGTGATCACCAAGCTGTTTAACGGTGTCGTTGTTCCAACCGCGCCATTCAACGTCACCCCTCCTGCAGCAGATCCCGAAGAAATCACCACACCCGACGTAGCAGCACTGCCCTCGTTCAACGTGCTATTAAGGACAATCGCAGCACCCGAAGCAGTTGCTCCCGCATTCGTGGTATCCAAAGAAATCGTAGCGGGTTGAGAAGATGCAGACGAAGCAACGACCACAGGACCATTAAACGTCAACGCCGCACCCGAGCTATAAATACTGCTATCAACCGTATAAGACGTCACTGCATCGGTCACTAAAGCATTTGAAGACAACACTAAATTATTGCTGCCATCAAAGGAAAACAGTGCATGAGAACTTCCGAATGAAGATAGTAAACTCCGAAGCCCGCTATTACTTTCCGCTAGTCCATTGCTGTACACATAAATCTGGCTTTGAATTAAAGGAATGGTGGGATCAATACCCGCGAGCACATTATTCACAATGGCGTTGGAATCCGCACCGCTCCCATGGTTGCTATAAATCACAAAATTAGAATGTGTTGGCACCACCGCGTAATAATGCGCAGCGCCGCCCGTTGTCGTGACAATGCCATTTTGATAAGACGCGTTTGTCAATGATGAGGTCAAAGGAACGGTAGAAGACGCCACAAAAATAGTATCGCTTAAAGACACGGCGGAACCAGAAATTGCCGAAGAAATTTGGCTTAAAAATGGATAAGTACCGCCATCGATGATATTCCACACAGCCCCCGTGTTTCCCACACCATTAGAAACAGGCGCAATCAGAGACGCTCCCCACGCCGAATAGGTCGAATAAGAAACCAGATTACTGCCGCACGTGCCGCCACCATAACAAGCGGAAGTCAATCCCGCCGCGCTGCCTGAGCCAACACCTTTGCTTTGCGCAGAACCCGCATTCGATGGGTCCCAAAAACTATTGGTGATATGACCTGCATTATTCCCCGAAAAACCGCCGACATTACTGCCACTTCCTGAAACTGTTCCGACGCTATAACTATCGCTAATGGTGCCCGATGCTCCATTCAAGCCAACCAATCCTCCCGTCGTTCCGCCCGTATTGCCATACACCGCCGCCATATTATAGGAATTGGTGATAGAGCCATCATTAGCTCCAACCAATCCTCCCGCTGTATTGCTAAATCCCACTACCCCTGAAACATCGTTATAAGCGCCGGGCGTACTTGCGCTGCCAATCGCCCCTCCCACATTGACCAACCCCGCAATACCGCCCATCGTAGTAGGTGCGCCTGCATTCTCGGCATCCACGATACTTCCAATCAGAAAAACGCCGGTTAAAGAACCGCCGGCATCCACCGATCCCGCAACGGCGCCTACATTTGTTGTAACCGTATAGTTAGTAAAGACGGTTGCATTTTCTAAACCCAAATAACTAACAGATCCTGTCACCGCAGAAAAAAGCCCAATATCTGTTGCTGGCGACGCACTCGGTTGGATAGTAAGATTCTCAATGAAATAATGGTTCCCATTAAAATTCCCTGAATAAGAAGTCACAGGAGCAGATCCTGCGGATACGATATTCAATCCACCAATAGGCACGAAACCCGCACCCGCATTCCAATTACTCGTCACGCTGGCATCAATATTATTTTGCAATTGATAACTGGTTGAAAGCGGTAACGTCGCAACCCCTTGCAATCCATAAATATCAACCAATTGATCGGCGCCGCTCACTCCACCATTACTGATGCGTTCAAATTGTCCCGCGAATTGATTATTGTAAGTCGGTGTTGCTTGGCTTATTTGGAAATAAGGGGCATAAAATTGAAAGGGAGTGGCTGATGTAAACGTATTTACCGACGGTAAGTTCGCATTGTTTTGTATCCATTGTCCCTGAAACAAACCAAAGCTGTTCACAAAAATAGAATCTTGCACGCCCGTGCTTCCTGCCACGGCGCTATTTGAAGTGATTTGACCCGCGGCATATAAATTCAAAGTACCCCCCGCGGTATAGGTAACAATATTGGTCGTGGGATTAATGGTACTCGTCCCATAAATCGCGTTATTAACCGTCTGTCCACCGAATGTCGTCCGTGGATTCAAGTAAATATTACTGGCGGATACAATCTGCAATGCATCAGAAGAACCTAGCCCAACCGATCCCCCTAAACTAATACTGCCTGTTCCTAGGGTCTGCATGATGACAGAATTGCCTAACGTAAAACTATTCTGATAACTTTGATTCCCTGTTGTTTTAATGTAATTCGCATTAAATTGATCCGTACCGCCACCGGTTAAAATCAAGCTCCCTAATGGCTGAGCCGTACCAACATTACCATTAAAAATATTAGCGGAAGTGCCGCTTAAAGCCAGAGCAAAAGAAGAACCGGAATTATTACCTGCGTCACTATCAATGGTAGAAGAAAAAACAATTTGCCCGCCACCGGCTGCCAAAATCACGGAAGGACTGGTGGATTGGGTAACCGCGTAATTATCATAAAGAGTCACGACCCCGTTATAAGTTTGAGTGCCTAACGTAGTAATATTCGCCCCAGGATAGATTTTAATCTTACTGGCATTCAAGGTAAGACTACCCGCAATGCCCGTAATGGCGCTCTCCGCAAAAATGGTACCGCCATTAGTACCGCTAGATCCCGCCGTCAATGTCAGCAAAGCGGTAGAAGACCATGTAATAGGCGCTGTGATGGTAATATCTCCTGTAGAAGATACGGTCACGGAAGAAGTATTTAACGCGTTATTTAGAGTCGTGTTTAGCAGGAGAGAAGTGCCAGAGCACGAGAAAGCCGAACAACCCGTCGCCGTCCCAGTACTCGCGATCGTCAAATTATCAGGATCTAACAACCACGTCCCCATGTTCCCTTGAGGCGCAGCCGTAGAAACCTGTATCCCCGTCACATCCAAATAATTGCCCGAGGTGTCAATGAACCCGCCATTTCCTCCTAACAATCCACCCTTTGCAGAAATAGTCCCATGAACTTGGGTGTCCAAAGACCAAATGGTGACGGTTCCACCATTCCCATAAGGAAGCAGAGCGTCCGCCACGATGGAACCTGTGATGACTACGGATCCATGAGGCGCATCAATGTTGACAGAAGGCGCAGTCACAATCCCGCCAAGTGAAACAGAACTGCTGGTGCTGGAGAACCCATCAAGGAAATTAAAGGACGACGAAGGAGAGGTACCGAGCGTCAAACCACCGGTATTTGAAAATACAACGGAATTGGTAAACGAGGAGCCACCGCCATCAATTAAGATGGCATAACCTCTGGGAGAGGTATCAAAATTATCCGCCCGAACCGCGTTATTAAACGCGACCGAACTCGAGGTATTCATAATGGCAACGGTGCCTGCTTGTACTGTATCGGTAAATTGCGTGCTGCCCGAATTTTGAATCGTCAAATTACCAGTAGACCGGAATGATGCCGCGGTGACCATGCCATCGCTACCCGCGTTTAAGATTAATGAATGATTGGCGCCTGCTACCCCACCACCCAGTGAAATATCCCCGCCTTTTGGCGAGGCTCCTTGATTGGTGGTGTCGATCGTGGTGTTGCCGGTTAGGGAGATGGATTCGTTGCTGCTGATGAATGCACCACCTGATGAGAAGTAGGTGCCATCAAGGGCGAGCGTGGGAGTAATCACCCCCCCTCCCCCTCCCTCCCCCACAAGGGGGGAGGGGGGTGCGAGCACCACTGTTCCACTATTTTCAGTTCCTGCATTACTTTCTGATCCTAGGCCAGTTCCTGAATTATTGCCTGCTCCTAGAGTTGCTTCATTGTTTCCCGTGCCATTACTCCCTCCTGCTGTTCCATTGCTCTCTTCTACGAAGGCACTATCACCCACTATTCCCGAGACTGGGCCACTGGCTCCCTCTCCCGGAGCGCCTTTTGCGAGGGGGGAGGGTTGGGGTGGGGGATAACCCTCATACAACTGCCCCCCACTCCCCGTCGTCACGTTATTCACACGAATCGAATTCCCCGCCACCACCAACCGACTCAACGCCGCAACCCCACCAACGGCGCCATCAAATTCAACCGCCGGCCCAACCACCGCCAGCCCTTCCACCGCCGGACTCGCCGCATCCACCGTACCCTTAAACGTCACGCTCGTTCCGCTAGCCACCGTTGTCGTCACCGCCGAATTGCCCAAAGTGACCGGGCCGTCATAAGTCTGTGCTCCTATCGTGCTCACATTAGCATCTAAATTCGTCCATAATGCCTCGTTCGTCGTTAAACTTGCTAAAGGAGTCACCCCACCAACCGCCCCCGCCAACGTTAAGATTCCCGATCCCACAAAGTTCAAATCATACCCACCATCAATCGTGCCGCCCGACCCAAATATCAACGCCGCCCCCGTGTCCACCCCCATCGTGGTTGCGCCCGTTAAAGTCACTGGCCCGTTCAAAGTGTCTGTAGTTCCTGCCTGAGCAACGACCGCACCCAAACTACCCGAAGCCCCTGACCCCTGCACGCTAATCGGGTTAGATAACGTGGCATTATCAAGCAGCAACGTTGCATTGACACCAATCTTCACAGAACCTGATCCTAACGTGCTTTTATCTACAGCCAACGTGCCACTATTAATCAAAGTTCCGCCCGTATACGTGTTATTTGCCCCTGAAATCGTTAACACGCCTAAACCATCACTGACAATCGCTGTCCCCGCGCCCGTCACATTGCCCGTGATCGCACTATGTTGGCCGCCCGCATTCAACGTCAAATTATATCCTCCAGAGACATCTCCTTTGATCTTCACGTTATTTTTAGCCGTCAAGCTCGTGTCGCCCGACAAAGTCGCGCTCCCACGCACTATAATATTGTCTCCCGTCACCCCGTTTCCTTGCAGCGTCACCTGATTCGCAGAAATAACCACTTTTCCGACGCTTGAGCTAACGTTACTGGAAGATGCAGACACTTTACCGGAAATTGCAGCAGATCCACCGGGCGCTTCGCCTCCCAGCAAGATGACTTTACCGCCTTGCGAACCATTAGCCTCAATATCTGCCGCTGAAGTAATTTCAATAGTGCCGCCCACGACACGCACAACAGCGCTATCCTGATCCGCAGAAGACGATGCAACCGAAGCTGGCGCCCCATTAGCCGCCAACTTACCAGAAACCATCACATCACCACCCCCGCCATTTAATTCAACCTCTCGCCCGCTCGTTAAATTAACTCCACTCCCATCACTGCTGGGCGTGATATAACTAGCCTCCGCCACACCCTGCATATCGATCGCATGCGCCAACACCCCTTGCGCCGCCTTGGCAGACACCTGAATCGTGCCACCTGCCGCCTCAATCACACCGGTATTTTGAACACCATTGGACAATATATTCCCATTTTGATCTCGTCCCGCCTGCTGCGCCGGAGCTGAAATAGCAAAACTAATCAAATCGTTACCCTGAAAACTCACGGTAAACGCATCGCCCGAAGCCAGCACAACATGGCCCATTTGAGCATCAATCTCGCCATTATTGACCACGCCAGGCGCCATCAAGGCAACAAAACCATGCTCCAACGTCGCGATATGGCCATCATTCACAATAGATCCCGCATAAGGCGATGGGTGACTAAAAGAATAATTCCTATTGAGAAAATCCTGATCTGCCATGTCCGATGTGGACGCCATCAAACCACCCACATTGACGTAAGCGCTTGGCCCAAAATAAATACCCGCTTGATTAATTAAGATAATTTGCCCATTGGCAGACAAATGGCCGTAAATACCGGAAGCCCCCTGCGACGGATCAATACGGTTTAACGCGATGCCATTGGTAGGTTGTTGAAATTGTGTCGATTCATTGGCTTTAATATTAAAACTCTTCCAATTCAAGATGGCTTGATTACTGGTTTGTTGAATAGTAGTGGTATTGGTAGTTTGCGATACGCTAGCAGATCCAGAGGCAACAGAATTCAGCTCGGGGTTGGCAAACGCGCTCCCCGATCCAGCAAGAATCCCTAACAACACAAAAACAGCACCCCAGCTCCCTCGTTTTGAGCGCCGATCTTCACTATGCTCCTGCGCCATCACATTGTCCTCTTGTATAGCTTTAAGTGTAGTTTCTGGGTGTCTATTCTAAGCACAAAAGTAAGGGGATAAGTGATTGAAAAAATAAGCCTTTAAAAAAACAAACTTGACACGGCTTTTCAAGGGGTTAGAAATACGGTTTTTTGGGAATTAAAGGGGAATATTCAAGGGGTTGCGAGGGGTGATTTTTGGGAGGGGAAATAAAACTATTTTTTGAATTAAAACAACATGCTATCCTCTGACAAAACAATTATGGGCTTTTATGGACACCTTACTAGCAATTCAATTGTTCAAAAATGGATTTATTTCGCTAGAAAAAGCGGCAGAAATGTCGGGCTTAAATAGTGAAACTTTTATCGATCAGTTAGGACGCCTAGGAATACCCGCCGCCAGCCATCCTACCGATGAATTAAATCAGGAGTTAAAAGATTTTGGATAAAAAGCCATCATTGCCAAAAAAATCGCGTCCCTGATTGCATTTTCTTTAACATGATATATACTTGTAATATTCGTATTATCAGTATCACGAGGTGTTTTATGTCCAACCTAAAGGCTTTGCCCGTTAAAATTCCCGAAGAAATTTATAACAAGCTAACTGCACTAGCAAATAAAACACACAGAACAAAAACTTTTTATGTGCGCGAAGCTCTTATCAACTATTTAGAAGATTTGGAGGACACCCATTACGCGCTTCATGCTCTAAAAGAGCCCGGGAAAAACTATTCCATAGCAGAGGTGGTTAAAGACATGAATCTTACTGAAGAGGAGCTGAAAGACATTGGCATGGAAGATTGAATTTAAGCCCAGCGCACGCAAGGCTTTCAACAGATTAGACCGTTCTGTTCAGAAAAAAATACTTAAATTTTTAAACATAAGAATCGCCCCTCTTGAGAATCCTCGCGTTTTCGGAAAACCTCTGTCCTATGATCACTATGGTTTTTGGCGTTATCGCGTTGAAAATTTTAGAATTGTTTGTGTTATTGATGATAACGCCGTTACTATTGTGGTGGTTCGAGTAGCTCATCGCAAAGAGGTTTACAATTAATAGTTACCGATAAAAATATTTTCATTTCCAAGTAAATTTTCCATTTTATAGTCTATACTCTAGTCAATATCAGAGTGATTAACACATATATGCCAGACATAACGGGGAGTAAAAGTACGCTTTTAGCTGACTTTTCACCTCCGAAGCGGAGGGAGTCGGCGGAAAAGCACCTTCCAAACCTAGCGACAGGGGGTTTGCGGGTTTTTTTATGTCTTTCTTTTTTAAGCCTCTTTTCACTGTCAGCACCTGCATTAGCCAATCCCGTGTTGACTGCCATTGCCGCCGGAGCGGCTGTTGTTCAACAAACGCAAAACGTCACAACCATTCAACAGAGTTCGCCCAAGGCCATTCTGGATTGGCGCAGTTTTAATGTGCAACAAGCAGAAAAGGTGAATTTCGTACAGCCCCTCAATGGTATCGCGCTCAATCGTGTCGATCCTTCTCAAGGCGTCTCCCGAATTTATGGGCAATTAACAGCGACCGGTCAAATTATTCTCATTAATCCCGCGGGTGTTTATTTTGGCCCGGACTCTTATGTGAGTGTGGCGGGCATTATCGTATCCACATCGGATATGTCTAATCGAGACTTCCTGGCGGGCAATTATTCATTTAGTCAACCTTCTTCGTACGATGGTTCTATTGTGAATGATGGCACGATCACGGCAAAAGATTATGGCTATGTGGCTTTGATGGCTCCTGGTGTGGTCAATAATGGAACCATTCAAGCGAATGTCGGTGAAGTGGCCTTGGGATCAGGGCAAGCGTTTACGGTTGGGTTGGGAGATAACTCGTTAATTAGTTTTGCGGTGACTCAAGCTTCGGATCAGCCTGGCGTAGATCGCAATGGACATGCCTTGACCAGCGGCATTACCAATAACGGCCTTATTCAAGCAGATGGCGGCCATATACAGTTAAAAGTGCAGGCGGCAGGCACCCTGTTGAATAATGCCATCGATATGAATGGTGTGGCAGAAGCGCGTTCGGTGACACAAAACAGTCATGGGGACATCACACTTTCTGGCGATAGTAGCGGCGCGACGTTCAGTGGAGGGCCTACCATTTTATTAACGGCTGATAATGGAACCGTGAAGGTATCAGGCACGATTGATGCCTCGGGAAAGTCGGGAAAAGGCGGTAACGTGCAGATATCTGGCAAAAACGTGAAGATGGCGGAAACCACGGTCATTGATGTGGGCGGAATGGATAGCGGCGATGTGGAAATCATAGGAGGCGGTAGTCCGGGCGGATCTGCTGATGTGGCGGGCGTCGTTCATGCAGTTTCAACAGGGCCAGGGCAAGGCGGACAAATTAAAGTAGCGGCGAATCAGGTGACGTTACATGGAAATCGAGTGGCGGGAGACAATATAGTAGTGCAAGGAGATACGACCTTGGCGGGCGATGTGGGCTTGACGGCCAAGAGTAACGTGACCATCAATGGCGATGTGTCGGGTGGATACAATTTGATCTTGAAGGCGGGCGGACCAGATAGCACCGTGAACGGGAATGTGACGGGGACGGGGACGACGTTAACGACGGAAGGTAGCGGCACGGTGACGTTATTGGGATTGAGTAATACGTACACGGGCGGAACTTATATAGAAGCGGGCACGTTGGCGGTGGGTGCAGGGTCTGGGTTAGGGACGGGATTGGTAAACATAGCTAATGATTCTACGCTATTGTTAGATAACGTGTCTTTGGATAATTCGATTACCGTTCAAGGATCAGGGGCTTCCGGACGTTCGGGCGCGATCGAAGCGGGAGCTGGGACGACAAATACGATTAACGGGCCGGTGACTTTAGCGGGAGCGGCGACGATTGGGGTGGATAACGGCGGGACATTGACGTTTGGAGTGGGTGGAACGATTGATGGTAGGTATGATCTGGGCTTTACGGGAACGGGGACGTTGAATTTGATGGGTACGATGGGCGGATTGGTTCCTTTGGCAAGTTTAACGATAGATGCTGCATTATCGACGAAGTTGGATGCGAATGTTAGCACGTTAGGGGCTCAGAGCTATGACGGTCCGGTGACTTTGGATAATTCGGCGGTGATGACAACGGTGGCTAGCGGAACAAGTGTGACGTTTGAGGGTACGGTGGATGCGGCGAGTCCCGGGGCGGAAGGGCTGGCGGTGGTTGGGCCGGCAGTTGAATTTGATGGCGCTGTGGGTGGGGTTGCGGCGCTGAGTCGGTTGGTGGTGGCGGGGAATTCGATTAGTGTGCATGGTGTGACGACGGGGAGTGGGGGGACTGCGTTTTTATCCTTGACCGCCTCCCCCCAACCCCCTCCTCCTGACAGTGCAGGGGGTACGGGAGTTTCAGGAGGAGGGGGAACCAATAGCGGAGTTGGAACCAATAGCTCAGGTCCTGCAGGAATAGATAATTCTTCTCTCGCTAGCAGCTCATCTGCTAGTAGCTCATCTGCTAGTGACTCAGATGCAGCAACAGTTTTGGCTAGTGCTCTATCAGAAACGGGGCTCTTACTTGGCACTTCCCCTCCCCCGCTAGGGGGGAGGGGGGAGGAGGCAGGAGGGGTAATTACACCCACCCTCGCCCTTGATGGCACCTACTTCTCTTCAGGTGGCGCCTTCATCAGCAGTAACGAATCCATCTCCCTAACCGGCAACACCACGATCGACACCACCAACCAAGGAGCCGCACCAAAAGGCGGGGATATTTCACTGGGTGGTGGAGTAGCAGGCGCCAATCACTCATTAATCTTAAACGCGGGCAGCGATGGTATGGTCACAGCAGCATCGTTCCGGTCTACCGGCAATCTGACGATTCAAAATTCAGGCAGCACACAATTCACGGGAACAGTACAAGCAGGCACCGTTGCCGTTATGAATACATCCAGTTCGGTGGCGTTTAACAATACCGTGCTGGCGGATAACTTTGAGACTTCTCCCAAAGGCTATGCCATCGTCATTGATGGCGGTGGATCCTCGTTTACCCATTCTGTTGTATTTTCAAATACCGGCGGTTTGACGCTCGGTATCTCTCCTTCGTCGTCCTTTAATTTCCTTGATGGGTTCTCCAGCACCAGCAGTTCTGTCTCTATCGGCGGGGTTGTGACCGCACCCTCTGTCAACATTGATGCGCCTAATGGATCCGTAGTCATCACAGGTTCCATCGTGGCGGACGCTCTTCTTCCTCAGGGGAATGGTGGAAGCGTCATCATCAGATCTCAGGACACCCAAGTTCATGGGACCATTTCTGCAAAGGGTGGATTGTTGGGAGGCAATGGAGGATGGATAGAAACGTCGGGCGACTATCTTGATGTGAGCGGGGCACATATTGATACGTCAGCGCCTCATGGCACCGTAGGGACATGGTTGTTAGATCCGGCGGATTTAACGATTTGCAGTTCTTGTACCACAGGCAGTTCCATTTCTTCTGCTAATAACACCTATCAAACCACCTCCAACAGCACGAGCGGGACGAATTCTTTTCTCTTGGTCACGGATTTAACCACAGCCCTGGCCTCTAATAATGTCACGGTGCAAACCACCAATACCGGCACGGGCGGGAATGGGGATATTTTCGTGAACGCGGCCATTTCGTGGACCTCTAATAATAATCTAACGTTGAGCGCTTATCGTCATATCGTACTCAATGCCAACATTACCAATACCAACGCCAGTAGCACCGCTTCGCTCAATTTGACCGCGGACAATACGGGATCTTGGACCGGCACTGGAACGATGGGCAAGGTGTGCGGCGGAACCAATACCTTATGTACAGGAAGTTCGCCAGGCGGAACAGCCTCTCTGAGCGGTACTGGAACAGTTTCTATTTTCTATGATCCCACCACGTTTGGCACCCCAGAAGTCGCCTATACGGGCGCACCCGCGGCAACGTCTTATATGCTGATTAATGAATTGGGCTCGGCAACGGATGCCGCAACCGTGAATAGCCTGGGCGCCTTAAGCAATAGCAGTAATAGCTCTTTATGGAGCAAAAACTTTGGCTTAGGAAACAACATTAATGCCAGTGCCACCAGCGGCTGGAATAGCGGCGCTGGTTTTAGCCCCATTGGCAACATATCGGGCACACCGTTCAGCGGTGCGTTGAATGGCAACAATCACACGATTAGTAATCTCACCATCAATTCATCGAGCACGAACAGTCTTGGGTTCTTTGGTTATACGTCCAGCGCCTCCATCATTCAAAACTTAGGATTAGTGAATGCCAGCGTGACCGATTCAGGTGGCAGTAATAATGTTGGGATTTTAGCGGGTAATAGTAGCGGAACCGTCACGAATGTTTATAGCACCGGAAACCTTACCGTGACAGGAGCAGGCGCCAGAGATGGCGGCTTGATTGGACAGAAGGTGACCGGCACTGTCAGTAATTCTTATTCTGCGGTGAATGTCAGCGTAACTTCTAACAGCGGTTTTGTAAATGCGGCTGGTTTTGTGGGATTTAATACCGCAGGGTCTATCACCAATTCATTTAGTTCTGGAGGCACAATCACAATCAATTACACCGGCGCGTCTGATCCTGGATTTTTCGCCGTCGGCGGATTTGTCGGAGAAAATCAAGCCACACTCAGCAACGATTATTCTACCGATTCGGTCAAAGTGACCGTGACGACCAATCTGACGGGAACCACTTTTCGCGGCGTCGGTTCATTTTTGGCCGTAGCCGATAGTGGTTCCGCAGTGATCAGCAATAATTTTGGCGCAGGACAAGTCAGCACGTCTAATAGCGGCGGCGGATTATATGTTGGCGGATTTATGGGGCAGAAATTTTCTGCAGGCACCGTGAGTTCTAATTATTGGGATACTGGAACGACGGGTATTTCCACGACCACGCAAGGCTGCGGCGACAGCTCATCCTGTTCCGGCGTCACCGGTAACAGCACGGCCACGTTGCAAAGTGCTTTACCCTCTGGATTTACAAGTAATCCCTGGGCCATCGTTGCTAACGCGTCGTATCCTTATCTTTTGGCTTTCTATCCCACTACCCCGCGCGCTATTTCAGGAACAGCGACTGGCATTGCAGGCGCGGCCGTTGCTTTGGCAAACAGCGGCAGCGCTGTGACGACGAGCGGATGGACCAATCTTTCCGTTGGAACCACGCCAACAGAAGCGAATGGTTATTATTATTTCTTGGAAGGTAATGGAGTGATCGCCGACAGCGCGCCGATCATCACTTATTTAACCAGCAGCAGTTCCTCGAATGCGGTGACTCTGGCGCCGACGTCAGGCTTAAGTATCACGGGATTGAATTTAACGGCCAGTACGCTCACGGTCGGCGACAATAATACCAATACGTTGTCGAATACTTTGTTAAGTACAGCCATAGGAACGTTGTCATCGAATATTCTTTACTCCGTTTTCGGAAGCGCCCCGGGCGAAAATTTAACTTTAAATAGCGGTATTGCTTTAAATACCACGACGAATACCACGTATAATTTGGATGGGAACATCACAGCCAGCGGATCGGGCGCTACCATCACGTTCAGTGGCCCTATCCACATTCTCGGAACTGCAGCAGAGACGATTTCAACAACGACTCCGCCGGCCAGTATTACCGGTACGAGTGGAAATATCACGGTGGCGGGAATTTCTTGGAGTACTTTGTCTAATCTGACCTTAAGCGCTTATCAAGATATTATTTTGAATGGCAGCATCAGTAGTACCAATGTCGGCAACGTTTCCGTGAATTTAATCGCGGACAATACGGCGTCTTGGCAGTGGAATGGATCTGCGTTTATAGGAACCAAAGGCAAGGTGTGCGGCGGAACCAATACCTTATGTACAGGAAGTTCGCCAGGCGGAACGGTTTCTTTGGGAAGCGGCACCGGAACGGT
>Ga0207114_1192_pt1 | contig 14978 bp, 16 predicted proteins | sample Alteio_BWMinHeat_70_FD_153560 | JGI IMG/M metagenome (GOLD analysis project Ga0207114, IMG submission 153560) | Enriched cells from forest soil in Barre Woods Harvard Forest LTER site, Petersham, Massachusetts, United States -... | ecosystem: Environmental > Terrestrial > Soil > Temperate forest >... | reverse complement strand
AGTTTGTTATTAAAATTCATTAGGCCCCTCACTTACTAGAGTCTTGCTGTCTGTAGTCTTCAGGCCCGTATGTTCCTGTTTTGCTCTTTAACTGATAAAATTCTGAACCAAAAAAACTATCCTTTCAGGTTAGGCTTTCTAGATTACTTGAATATATAAGATAAAAGTTTAAAATTTACCTAAGGTTTAATAAATTTTATAAAAAGCTTATTGCAGGTTTAATAAACAATTGATATCATAATCAATATATTTTAGAATATTTCTAAAGCTAGGAATCATATGAAACAAAAAATCTATAAATCCACACAGTTAACCATATTGCATATTATATTTTTTATAATCGGTTATTTTATGATAGCTTGTTCTCTCGCTTTTGCTTTGCCTAAAGGATTTGTATATTTAAAGGATATTGATCCTACCATTATTGAAAATCTTCGTTACTATTCAAATGAAAATTTTATGGGTCGGAAAATAGACGGCTACAAATCTGGTAAAGTAATTTTAACGAAGCAAGCTGCTGAAGCTATTTCTAATGTTCAAAAAGTGTTATTGAAAGATGGTTATTCGCTAGTTATTTATGATGCCTACCGTCCGCAGCGAGCAGTTGACTCATTCGTTCAGTGGGGTGCAGACATAGATGACCAAGGTGAAAAGGAAAAATATTATCCAGCAATTAATAAGGCTGATGTATTTGAACTCGGATATGTAGCGGTAAAGTCCAGTCATACGCGCGGTAGCACTGTCGATCTAACAATTATAAAAACTAATGATTCACTTAAAGCTATTGAAATTAAAAAACGCCAATTAAAAGATGAGAGCTGGATACCGTTCCTTGACGATGGTACGGTAGATATGGGATCAAGCTTTGATTTATTTGGTGAAGCTTCTCACCATGACAGTAATTTAATAGGTTCACAATTTTTAATAATGCGTAATTACCTTCGCGAAACAATGAAAAAATATGGTTTTAACGAATATAAAGAGGAATGGTGGCATTATACTTTAAAAGATGAGCCTTTTCCTGACACTTATTTTGATTTTGAAATTAATTAAGAACTATTTAGGTCCGCTAGATTATAAACAGGCCTCTCTCCAACACAATTTCTGATGGTAATTTTGTTGTCGAAATTGGCTTGGTTTGCTTGCGTGGATCAGAAATACCAACGTTAACGTAGTATATACAAAGCAAAAAACAATGTCATCTCCGACTTGATCGGGGATCCAGAAAATAGCCTGAAAGGCTACTAAATATACTGGATTCCCGCCTCCGCGGGAATGACCCCCAGACATCCACGCAGGCAAAGCCAAATTGGCCCTGGCTGCTTTGCTTCAAAATTATGTTTATATATTCTGCAGTGCTCGTGTCTGCGTTTCTTCTAAAAATTTCTCGCCATAAATAGGTTTCGAAATAAGCCTAATCAAAGGAAATTTTAATCACATTACATAATTATTTGTCTAACTAGATAATTTTACCCAGCTATACCATCCTAACAGCTTTCTAAAATTCTAGAATTAGTAAAAAATATATAGCTCTATTGAGTTAGGATCTCTGGATAATTTACTAATATATCACTGACAATAAAATCAGATTTATTTTTGTATTTTCTTCTATTTATGGTTGTTTTGTTTACTAATTATTAATCTTTAAGTTGTATAAGATATCTCATTGATCTAGCTAATTGCCTCAAATAGCTTAGATTATTATCTTCACAGAGCTGCTGTTCATCCTAGGTAAGCAGCTCTGACTAGTCTTTGGTTTTTTAACTTGAATAAGAAGGTTTTGGTAAAACTTTATTTGTGAACTTCTTTCTCTTACACCCTCCAATTTTTTCCATAGTAAGCTTAGTGAATCAAAGGATTAATTTAATAAACAATCTACTTATTATATATTTTTTAGAAATATTAAACTCAAGGTTGTACACTAAATTGTAGCAACCGATTTTAACAGCAAAATAGCATGACAATTACAACGACAGAAAAACTAATTAAATAATTTATGGGCAGACTTACTAATGATTTTACTCCTATTTTAAAACAGGTTAAACCATATAACTTGTTTGCAATAACTCAATATTTACAAATTAGGTATAAAGTCTTTATTAATGAATTAGGCAGGCATATTAGTGACTTTGGTATCGATGATCTTATTGGCAGACATTATATTTTAAAATCAAGACATGCTATTGGTACTGTTAGAATAATATATAAAAAAAACCATATAGCCGAAATAGGAAGAGTAGCAATTTTGAAAAAATATAGAAACCAAGGTTACGGCACTTTGATTATTAATCAAGCAATGGAACTAGTAAAAGCCAACAATCAAGTGAATGTGATAAGACTTTTTACCGAGAGCGAAAAAATAGGGTTTTATAAAAAATTTGGCTTTATAGAAAATGGAGAAGTGTTTTTTGACGATATCCCCTATATAGATATGGTAGTCGCGGTAAATAGATAGTTAAAACAGACCCAACCACTCGTATAGAGTAATAATATTTTATCTTGCTGCAGCATATAATGCGTAAAATTATAGTCTGTTTAAATGCTATGCTAAAAAATAACAAAATGTATGAAATTTGAATTTTTTACTCTTGACTTGCAAGACGGTAGATGCTCGGGTTAATGTAGAAGTATACATTATTTTGCTTTAGCTTAAAAAATGAGAGATGTTACTGCAAACTTCGTATAAATAAGATTAATTGACATTTTCTGGCTAATTCTACTAAAAGTTATTATAGTTTGGAATGAAACTTGCTTAAGTATTAGTTTATACAACAAACAATTGAAAGTTGTCAGCTATGAAAAGAAATCCTCTGTTAGATATGTACCACCTTAATCCTATGCCTAGTTTTGCTAATGCGCTGTATGGAGCTCCAAAATGGGCTGAAGAAGAAAAACACTCTATTCTCTATAGACCTAAGCAGACAGGATTAGAGGTCCTCAATAATCTTCCTGGTTATAACTACAAGCTGCCAACTAAAGAACAATTAAAAAATGCTATACATAAGAAATATGGGTTTCCTCCTTATCCTTCTCACTCTTCAGTTGAAGCTATGAAAATATCAATCTTATAGCAAAGAAACTTTTGAGATGAGTATGAACCTTCAAAAGAAAATGGATTTAGTAGTTGCTAATAATGCTTCACTTAAGATTCTTAACAAAGAAGATGCTTGGGGTATAATGACTTTTAAGGCAAAGCTTTGGAAGCAACCAAATATTATGGATAAAGCTAATAAATTTAGAGAACATTTAAAAACTTTTGAAGATAAGTTACGGGAATATACTGGGATGATGTCAAAATGTATTGAAATGGCAGAAGCTGATAAAATAGCTAATGAGTTATTTAAGTTTCACGATAGTAATATCGGTAATTTAGAAGTGGAAAGTCAACTAGCGTTAGAACAATTTAAGATTGATGTAGTAGGTGTTGTTCCTGACATAGGTGGTTAATTGATTCCAATTAATATTTAAATTGTAAAAAATAGGTAAGATTTTATGTCTGTAGGAATTAATTTAAGTAATCAAACAATAATCTCATCTTTAATTCAAAGAGGATTAAAAGATAAAGTAAACATAACGTCGACAGATTCAGTTAGAGAAGTAGTTTCTGCATCTTTAAAAACTGATAAAATTGCTGAAGTTTTTGAATCTTCTCCTGCCGTCAATCTGACTCAAAGACAAACGGAAACTCTTATCCAACTCCAAGAACTTCAAGATTCCACTACTTTACAGATCCAACCACAAAAAAAAGATGAAATCGATTTTAACGGTGTACCACGTCTAAGCTGGCTTATAGGCAGAGATAATAATATGTATGTCGATTTTTTCAATCTTCTTTCTAACGGCGCTACTACGATGAAAAAATTCAGAGAGATTGTTGAAAGAACTAAAAATGATACAGTAATTAGTAAAGAAGACTGGCAAACTATTGAACGTGGTATTAATAGTTTTAAAGGTGGATTAGCAGAAGAACAAAAATCTAGAGCTGAAACTAATGATCCTATAGCTCATAAAGTGATAGATTATATAATGCCTAAAACCCAACAACGTTTAGATCTTTTAAAACAATTTTTAGCTAGTAAAGAAAAACCTATTGAACTTGAAACTGTTCAAACAGAATCATTTAGACTTAAAAATTTAGATATTAAAACCGATACTAATCCTCAACAACTTGTTTCCTCTAATAGAGAAACAACTTAGTTACTGGATTTTTTAGCAAAGGATTTAAGATGGTATAAATGGTACTTGGAAGATGAAAAAGAAAGCTTTATTTCTTTTTATCCATTGAAGTCCAAGCAATTATCAAAAAGTGGAAATAAACCAACGATAGTTGAGACTGGTACTATGAATAAATTAGAAGCTGAAGAGGTTCAAACAAGATTGGCAGATTTCTTTGTTGAAAAAAACATAAATAGTTTGAAGATAGCTTCATACTCTCATTATGAATTTGCCAGATATGTATCATTGTTAAGTGATGAAACAAAAAGTGCAAAAGTAAGTTCTCCATATGAAACAATGTTATGGCAAACACTAAAAGATAATGCAATGAAAGGATATGAAGCCGAATTTATTAACAGAATCGAAGAGATGTATTCTGGAGAGCAAAAGGCTAAAGTGGTGGCTATAAATGGTGAGGTAATGAAAGAGATTGATATGTTGCAAAAATAATAAAGAGTAAGTTTTGTGATGAATAATGATAATCTAGATGATTAGTGGATTATTCAAATCTAGTATTATGAAAAAGCTAGGCAAAATGAGTATAGAGTAATAATATTTTTATCTTGCTGCAGCATATAAACCTATGGTTTAATCTTAACCATATGTATAGCTCTATAAATTTTTTATCTACTTCATCTTTTAAAGCATGGCTAATTCTTATTTTAATGGCTTTAATTGCCACTAATATTAATATTCAATTTCCTTGTCTTACGGCTATTAAAAGTAATTTGAGAACTACTGAGTTTATGATTCAGTTATCTTTAGTACTAGGACCTAGCTTAGCTATTATCTCTAATATATTCTTTGGATTATGGTGTGATCGTTTTAATCCTAAGACCCTGTTAATTTATTGTATAATCTTATTTCTAACAGGCTCTTCTCTCTGTGCGTTATCCTTTAATATTTGGCAATTTTTTCTAGGAAGAGCTCTACAAGTACTTGGAGATTCAGGAGTTTCAATTATCGGATTCATTATTTTATCTAATTTATGCAATAATATAAAGCTTGGAGAATATTTAGGATATAATATTATTTTAAATACAGCTTTTGGCATATGTTCACCGCTAATTGGTGCTTATTTTTTAATTTATTTCAGTTGGAGAATGAATTTTGCTCTACTTTCATTCTGCTCTTTTATTTTGCTTATTCTACTTTATTTTTCTTTATCAGAAAACTATGAGACAAAAAATCCTTCGCCCATTTCTTTAAAAGGGTTATGGAGAGAATATATATTACAAATTCAGCGTCCTATTTTTTCTTTGGCTGTGATCATTCCAGCTTTATATGCTACAGTGGCTTCATTACAAGAGTTTTATAGCCCTATATTTTATATTGAAATATATGGGGTATCCCCACAAATTTTCGCATATATTAGGGTAGCACTTATTGCTATTAACATTATTGCCGCTTTTTTGTATATTTATATTATAAAGCGGAAAGGAATAAAATTAGCTTTTATTATCGGAGTGATATGGCATGCTTTATATACCATTGGAATAACCGCAACCCTTTTAACATCTAATCATCATCAACCTTATTTATTATTTGTTCTTGCTGGGATCCAATATATTAGTGCTGATTTTATTAACCCAATTGGTATGATTACAGCTATTTCCTGTTTTCCAAATAAAAAAGGAGTTAGTTTATCAATGTTTGCTCTTATTAGAAATATTGTTTCAGCTTGCCTTATTTTAACTGCGGCTTTTGCTTTTAATGAGAGCATGAGGCCTATTATTGTTATAATTGAAATAATTTCCATAGTGTTATGTTATTTGTTGTTCATCATGTATAGCAAGCTTTTTAAGAGAGCGATATCTTAGCTATATAAAGTCTTGAGGGTGTTCTAAAGATTAATGAATAAGCATATGAAATTAATTGGTTGACACCCTAGGTTTAATAATTGATACTTAGAGAGGTAATCAGTTAGTGTAATTTAACCAAAGATTGCAATAAAAATTATAAGCCTTACAAAACTTTAAGGAGTATTGATAAAAATCAATGATTGGGAGGCAAATATAGTAACTCGAAAGCGAGGTTTCATTGTTTATAAATTTAAGGGCAATAAAATCATAGTTTGCTAAAATTAACAAGTTAGATACACTTATTTCTGAACTATATTTTATATAAGTGTTAAGTTGGTAAGTAATACAAACACTGTTAATTATAAACACAATGCTATAAAATATTACTAATATGGATAAGCAAAGTAGTAAAACCAAAAATAATTCTTTTACTGTTCAAGAAATTTTAGCTGCGCTTAAACAGGCGGCTGCTAGTGGGGTACTAAATTTAAAAAATATAATTAGTACACTAAAAGATCAAGAAGCCTTTTCTAAAATTTCAAGTGAGGATATTAAGGAACTAGTTAACAATACTATAGAAAAAGAAAAACAAAAGACCAAGGTCGAACAAATTGTTAAAAATCAACAAGAACAAGAAAGAGCTAAAGCAGAATTAGAAAAAGTTGTTTTAGAGAAACAAGATGCTGAACAAGAAAGAAATTTTAAGCAATTTAAAGAGCTTACAAATGATTATATTAAAGACAAAGAACAAGAAAATAAAAAGATAGAAAATATATTAAGTGATCTTAACAAAGGTCACTTCAATGAACGAGATTTCGAGTCTTTAATCATGAATGAAAGAGAGATAAAAGAAGAGCAAGAACGCCGTCAAAATATAATGAGCCTTCATCAAGGCATCAAAGATCATCATAAAGATTTACATCACCGTTTGAATGAACTTACTACTGAACATAATCATTCTGATACTCACCCACATAGACGTAATGCAATTGGAAGTTTGATTAAGGATTATCAAGAAGCGATAGAGAAACATAAGCCTAGAGTAGAAGAAGCAGAGAAACAGGTTAACAAAATTCAGCAAGTGGATAAAAGGAAGGAAGAAGGGTGTAAGAAATTACAAGAACATGCTGAAAAGCATCAAGATGAAAAAGTAAAGAAATTTGCTGATTTAGCGAAAAAACAGCATGAAGCGGTAAAGACCGGTAAACCTATGAGCATAAACCCAGAAAAAGAAGTTGGAGCAAGGCGCAAGAAATTTGCTGATTTAGCTGAGGAAACGTTCAAGCCTGTTAATACTGAAAAACCGATTAATAAAAATGTAGATCCGCGTGAAATAGCAAAAGAAATGCAATCTAAGCTAAGTGTACATAAAGGAAAAAATATATTGCCAGATAATAATTATAGTAGTGCAATATTTATTAAGAAGGCCCCGGAAGGAATGACAAGATAAAATAAATAATAAAAAAGGAGAAATTATTATGTCTAAAAACCGCACCGCAAATAAACTATTTAATAGAGCACTTGAAACTTTAGAAAATGTAGATCTCATAAGAGAAGAGAAAGGACTAAACAAAGAGGTAAAAGAAGGTTATTCTTTTATTGCAAATGACCTTAAGGAAGCTTTACTTTTTGGTAAAGATAATGCTGCTTATATACTTGCTTACCTTCATTGCGAAGGTTATGGAGTTAAAAAAGATATTGAAAAGGCAAAATTATGGATTGCTATTGGTAATGAGGTGGGTAATGCAAACTGCGCTAAATTGATGAGGGGGGAGGATCCTGGAGGATCAATTGATGTATTTAAATATATAAATAAAAACTCTGTTTTTAGCAAGGGTATTTTAGAGAAAGCTACCGCATATGCAAAATCCGTTAAAGTGTACACTGACTTTATTCGTTCTGTAGATGCAGAAATTCCTGATGTAACATTACTTGCTGCAATTAATTTGTTTGATAACGCCGAGCCATCACATACACTTAATATATTAGGAGATGATGCGCCTGTAGGTAATGGAGGTGGGGGCATTTGCGTTATACTTTAATTACCAAGTTGAGCGTTATAATGTTTCTAATTGAGGATTAATTGTTGATGGAAGATTTTTGAAAACAATATACGATAAAGAAGCATAGGGACTTGCAGATCAAACTCAAGCTGTGAGTTCCGTTGTCTGTTTTTATTATTTAAATAACAATTAAAATAGCTGCTTAAACTTATATTTTGCGCTATAAAAAATTATCGTAAAATAGATTCAGCTTATTTCGTAACTAGTGTGACTTTTTGCAATTAGAGTTTTATTAGATAAGGAAGAAAAGCTTAAGGAGATAAAACATGATTGAAGATACTCCATTGCTAATGAGTCAACTCATAGTGCGAATTGCTCTTTTTCTTGTAGCAATAATCGCAATGGTTGGAGGTACAGTTCAGATGTACTTAGGGCAACCTGATACTTCCCAACGATTAGACAATGTGCATCGGTTTATGGCTGGTGTATATTTTTCCACTGGCTTAATCACTCTCTGGGCAGGGATTACTATACAACAGCAAGGCGTTCTGGTATATCTTCTTGCCTTTAGCATATTTTTCGCAGGGGTGGGTCGACTTATTTCAATAAAAAAGGTTGGACTTCCAAAACCAACTGCCGTATGGATTGGATATCTTATTCCTGAGTTAAGCTTGCCATTCATAATTGCTATAGCACATTACATAAGCCACTATAATATTTAACTTAATAGCGTGTTTATTCTGTGGCCAATAAGTTGTAAGAAATTGATATAGTTACCCTTCATAATAAAATTTGAAATAAAAGCTAAACCAACATATCAACCCACTATAGAGAATGTATATGCACAAAATTTGCTCCATGGTTTTTTAAAATTTTACGGGCTATGCTCTCCTTTTTTTTATCAATAGTACGTACCCAAAGAATTAACCCTCCATCCTCGATCTGTTTATAAATACGATTTTTATAAGTGTTATCAAAAAATTCTGCTAATATACCCCCAATAATAGCTCCAATTATTCCACCAGCAAGAGTAGCAATTACGGTATGATACATTTCGGCTTCGCCAATAACTATCATGGTTATTGCTACTCCCCCAAGTATCCCAATACTAATGATACCACCTTTAGCAAGAGCAATTTCTTCTGGAGCAATATTAATAAATCTTGGAGTTTTCAAATTATCGGCCAGTAGCTTAGAGGTTGGATGTGTAGTACAAAACTCTTTTTTTATGGCGGTTTCACCCGCAAGTGTACTTATTTCATATCTTTCGAATCCATTAATACCTAAGTCAAAAATTGCTGATTGCAGTTTTTGCTCACTATCAAAGATTCCAACTGCTTCTCTAATTTTTTCCATCGCTTTAGCTTTTTATATAATTAAGTATTAGCTTAACCGAATTGGCGCAAAAGCCTGATAATTAAAGTATACTACAAAAAACCCTAGGTTCAATATTTTATTAAACCTAAAGTTGTATAACTTGTTGGTAATAGAGCGCTAATAAATTCAGTTACGAGTTCTATTGGACAGCAAAGTTTTAAGTTTGCAATAAATTCAATATTAGCAATATTTGGGCTAGTTTAAAATTTTTCATTAACAAATTAAAAATATACTTGTAAAAGAAAGTGATATAGAATTAATATGAAATAAAATTAAGATATAATAACTTATGAAAGATTTGTATTGCTGGAAATTAAGATATAAACCATGCTCTTACTCCAATAGATTGTTAGAAAAACTTCTGTTATTAAACGCAAAATCAAAAATTAAGCTTGAAATAGAAGAAGTTTTGAAAGCAATTTTTTATGCAAAAAAATATCATGCTGATCAGAAGAGACAATCAGGTGAACCATTTTACTCTCACCCTATAGAAGTAGCCTATATGGTTTCCGATTACTTATTTACTACAGACACAATAGTTGTGAGTATACTTCATGATACGCTGGAAGATACTGAACTTAGCTTTGAAATGATGGAGGAGATTTTTGGTAAAGCAGTTGCTAATCAAGTAATGGATTTAACAAGAATACAAAAAGATGGTTACAAAGTAAGCTCTGCTAGAATGGTCGAATCTTTATGGTTACAAAAGAAGTATGATTTATTGCTTATCAAGCAGTTTGATCGGCTTCATAATATACAGACTATAGGAGTTAAATCTCCCGAAAAAATTAAGAAAATAGTAAGCGAGACCTTAAATAGTTTTATTATTTTATCTGAATATTTAAAACTGCCTAATATATCAAAAGAAATGCAACTATTATGTACAAAAGTTATAGAAGAATTAGAATCAGCGCAAAGCTTATATACCAAATTTAATTTTTCTTTTAACGATAATTACCAGCCTCTTTCTCCAATTTATCAAAATGAATTATACTTAAAGTATATCCCATGATAACAGGTACTATAATAATTAAGAGTCCAAAATAACCCAAATATTCAAATAGATATATAAGTCCAAATGAGGTAATTAAATACATGAGAGATCGTGATAAAGCATAAGAAATAGAAGAGTAGGTAAATCTACGAAAAATAGAAATATGTTTATATGTTATAGGCATTGCAGGTACATAATCACATGCAAATACTATGAAACAGCATTGGATAAAAAAGATAGTATATGAACTATTTATTATAGCAATTAAAAACGGGCTAAATAGAGCGATAGCTATAAAAAAAAGCAATTTTATTTTAACAATTTTTGGTGGGTAAATTTTATAACTTATCCAGCTAAGCACTATCATACAGACTAATTGTACTATCGAGACAATAAAATTTTGTTGGATAACTTGTTCAGCGGTAAATCCAAATTTTTGTTTTAAAATATTACCACAAAAAACATAAGCGAAATAAAAGCATACTGGCCACCCACAATCCAAAATAAACAAGGATAAAAAAGTTTTTTTGTCGCTATCTTTGCTTTCATTCCATATAGGGTTATTTGTTAAGCTCTTTGTTTGAGAATGCTCTATAGTACTTTTAACTCTTCTTTTAGCATCAGCAAAATCTGGTGTTTCTTTTAAGGTTGTTCTTGCAACAGTTCCTATTAACGCTACTATTACCCCGAACCAAAATGCGCTTCTCCAGCTAAATTCATATAAGGTAGTTAGTGAAGCTACCGCTAATGCAGCTGTTCCACCTAATATAGAAAATACTGATGTTAGTGCTACTACTGGATATTGTATTGGTGGTTTGGTAATCTCAGTTAAATATAATTGTGCGCCTATAAATTCTCCCATAGAAGACATGCCCTGTAAAATGCGGCATATTGTAACCAAATAAGATGCGGTAATACCTATTTGGACATAAGTAGGAAGATTTGCCATCACAAAACACGAAAACGCCATCATAAAAGTTGTGATGATTACAGTGGCTTTTCTTCCTATATTATCACCTATCCAACCAAATATTAATGCTCCAAATGGCCTTAATAGATAAGTAGAGCAAAAAGCAAAAGCGGTGAGAAGAGATGCGGTATGAGGATCTGTTTTTGGAAAAAATAGCTCATTGAGTAATACTGCCATATGGACATAAAGCATTAGGTCAAAATACTCTAAAAATGTACCAATTGACAATAAGCCAACGGCCTCTTTTTGTGCTCTAGTAAGGCTAGTTTGCTCGCCTTGCATATAAACCTGCTATAAAATTTTTAAGTAACTACAACGCCGACATCATTTTTTGAAATTACGCAAGCATTGTGTCTAAAAATGCTAGTATCGTTAACAACTGCTTACTCCAAATAATGTTACCGCAGAAATAAGATTTTTAGCTCCTTTCTCTCTTTGTGGTGGCGCTGACTTTAAATTATAATATCAAGCCTACACACACTAAAATTTGCTTTCTAAATATGAGTACTATTAGTCTGGTTTACTCCTAGTAGTATTAGGTTTGTTTGCTACTCGTTAAAAGGTTTTTTGGGTTTAACTAACTCGTATGATAAAGTTCTAAAGAGCACTTGATTATTATCATAACAATCTTTTTCAAGCTCAAGGCTATTTTGCAAATCAGCTAATTCTTCATTACTGCCAATTCTTGCTGAATTAACAACTAGATTACCACTTATAAGTTTTAATGTTCCTAATTGCTTGGTTGAGTGTATAGACATATAGTAAACCTATTTTTATTCTTAATTAGTTACAACTTTAACATAGCTCAAGCTATTATAACCTTTAGTTGTATAATCAATGGTTGCATATCTATTTTTGGTTGTCAATTATCTTTTTAAAAATTCTAGTACCTTAGAGTTATAAGCTTTTAGTATCGTAGTAATTTTTGAGGATGAAATGTGTCAAATAAAGGGAGTTAATAACTATAATTTAGTCTCTTTTTAATCTGGAGGAATGAAGTTTTTGGTCATTTTTATGCTTTCTATTTAACCAATTTTGAAAATATTTATCTGCCAAGTTTTTGTCCTCTACAATTAGTACGTTCTCAGCATTACGAGTATCAGCACTGTTGGTAAAGTTGAAGCTGCCAGTTATTACTGTTCTGCCATCGATAATCATTACTTTGTTGTGAGCAATACCAGACACTTTGTCTATGCCAACTTCAACACCTGCGTCTTGTAATTCAGTCATCCGTGAATATTTATCTTTAATGTTACTACGGTCAAGTAATATTCTGATCTTCACTCCTCTGTCATGAGCATTAATTAACTCATCGACTATTATCCTAGAAGTAAGGCCATATGCTTGTACATAAATACTATCTTTAGCTTTAGAGATTTCTTTCGCAATGACAGCTGCGCAGCCCACAGGAGGCGTAAAGCATACTTCCATGGCAGAAACTATTGCGGCAAAACTTAAAATTATTGTTATGAGCATAGATAATATTATGCTCATAAAGCTTTTTATTCTCACATTAATAAACCTTTCCCATCACCATTTTGCTTCATTATAGCTGATCTAATTTGGTACTTCTACTAATCATAAGTAGTAGTACTTAAATATTAGCAAATCTGAGAAGTTTTTCGATGAAGATTATCAAAAACAATAAGAATTTAACTGTAGTAAGAGATAATTTTATGATAGGAATCCACATTATCATTGATGGCTCCCGTTGACATAATTTTAAAGTTTCTCAAAGGTAAGGAAATAGTCTAACGGACTTTAATGTTAAAAATAACAGCAATAATTATGGATAAAGCGTACAACATTAATTAACTAGCTATTTTCAAAAACAGCATGTTCTATATATTTTAGTTCCTGATGAACAAGGTTTTTTGCAATAGACTTGGTCATAATCTGCTTGACGTTATGACCAATAATTTGCCTAAAGCACCCTAAAGTTTTGTGTTCGCCAATAACAATCAGTTCCTTGTATTTACATTGCTTTTCTAATATTTTTTCTAAATAATCGGATATAAGCTTAGCAGCATCGTGATGCTCAAGATCTTCCGGAGATGTATGAGGATCAAATTCACTTCCAGGAGAAGATCGTTTTTGATAAAGGCCTTCGTGTTTTTCATGACGAGAATGCTTATGAAAAGGCAACCGCTTTATTTTTATGCTTCCTATAATTTTTATATTATTAGCTTCGTAAAGTTTAAGATCGAAGCTATTGAAAACTGCAATCAATTTTAAATGTAAATTTCTCATAATATATTACCATAACTACTCTTTCTCAACCATAGGGACGAATCTTACTGGTAAAAGCTTCTCTTGCTTTATTCCATCTTTAGTCCGTATAATGCTAAGTAGTTCTTGATTGACTGTAGTACCCACCGGGATAATCAATCTACCACCTTCTTTGAGTTGGTCTGCTAATGAGAATGGTAACTTAGGCGGAGCAGCTGTGGCTATAATAACGTTAAATGGAGCTTTGTTAGGCCAACCTTTATATCCATCTCCAATATGAACATGCACGTTAATATACCCTAATTCAGCTAATAATTTCTTAGCTGCTTCTGCCAATGGCTCTATTATTTCTACGGTATAAACTTCTTTGCATAATTGTGCAAGTATAGCTGCTTGATATCCTGAACCTGTGCCAATTTCAAGCACTTTAGAATCCTTATCAATTCTTGCTGCTTCAGTCATGAACGCTACTATATATGGTTGCGAGATTGTTTGTCCGTAACCTATATCTAGCGGCCTATCTTCATAGGCATATCTTCGACTATACTCAGGTATAAAAAGATGCCTAGGGGTTGTACGCATCACTTCAAGGAGTTGTTGATCTTTTATATCTCTGTCCTTCAATTGAGTTTCTACCATATGGAATCTTTCAAGAGCGAAATCATCTATGTACATTGATCCTCCTATTTTACTATTAAAACTTGTATAATCTTATCTAGTCTTTTTAGAAGAGCCTATTTATGCTCCCTTTGTACCCGACTTAGTACCAAGGAATCGCTTCTAATTTTCAGGTTAGCATATTAAACTATAAGTTACAATAATATCAGATAATAAACTGACTATTAAATTTATAGATCAGCAAAGCAAAGCCTTGTAACTATATATATTAAACATAGTAGAGCGATTTATTAATTTATTAAAATCTCATATGCAAGCTCAATAATTAAATATAAATCTTGCATATTATTAAACTTAAGGTTATATCTGAATTTATACCATAACTATATCTAGTAACTTCAGTTTAACTAACAATTAATTATGGAGGCTTGATGATATTTAACTTACTTACTAGTAACAGCTATCTCGAAATTATTGATAAGGGCTATATATTAATATATGGCATTTATTCAGTGGATTGTTACATATTGCTTAGAGATAAACCAAAATAGAAGTAAAAGATGTCAGGGATACTAGTTGAATTATATCAGTCAAAATTGGTAGATAATATTACTCGAATTTGTGGTGCCATATTGTATGGAACCATTACTCTTAAGCTTCCCAATGGAAAAAAGCATAATTTTAGCGGCAAATTCCATGGTCCAGATGCAGATTTAGACATAAAAGATTGGAGCGTGATTAATAATTATATGGCAAAAGGCGATATAGGT
>Ga0207114_1191_pt1 | contig 15034 bp, 8 predicted proteins | sample Alteio_BWMinHeat_70_FD_153560 | JGI IMG/M metagenome (GOLD analysis project Ga0207114, IMG submission 153560) | Enriched cells from forest soil in Barre Woods Harvard Forest LTER site, Petersham, Massachusetts, United States -... | ecosystem: Environmental > Terrestrial > Soil > Temperate forest >... | reverse complement strand
ACAATATCATACACAAGAAAACCGCTTAGTATTTGAAGGCAAGGCAAATCGACAATAAGTGCCTGAAATTACCCTGCAATCCTCCTGATTCTCCTGTCCGGAAGCGGGATTCAAAGGTGGTGTATGCGTTCGAGGAAACTGTCCTTCTTTCGGCGGGAAATCTCAATTTTTGAACCGTCGCTTAGGATGGCGTAACCTCCGTCTTCCTTTAGCACCCGATTAACATGATTGACATTGACCAGGTGGTGGTTGTGAATCCTGAAAAAATCGTTTGCAGGAAGCAGATCTTCATAGTGCTTAAGCCCCAGGGTGACGACCATCTTCCGTTTATCGGCCAGAAAAAAGACGGTATAATTACCATCCGCCTCGCAACGGATAATGTCCTTGACATTTACAATTTCATATGCGTTTCCGGTAGGGAGTGTAATGCGGCTGTATAACTCGTCGTTCTTCCTGAAATTCTGAAGTAGAAATTTCAGGTTATCCATGTTCGGATCACTTTTGTCTTTCTCTTCAATTTTCCGTACAGCTGTTTTCAGCTCGTCGCTGTCTATCGGCTTAAGCAGGTAATCGAGCGCACTGTATTTGATGGCATTGATGGCGTACCGGTCGGAAGCGGTGGTAAAAATCACATCAAAAGACATGTCAGGCAATGCTTTGAGAAGGTCGAAACCGGAACCGTCAGGCATTTCAATATCCAGAAATACCAGGCGAGGCTTCACCTTGCGTATAAGTTCCACTCCGCTTTGAAACGAATCCGCCATTCCGGCAATGGCCACACCGGGGCAATTTTTCCGGACAAGTTTTTCCAGTAACTCCTGGCTCTTTTTCTCATCCTCAATAATCACTGCTTGAATCATAAGATTGTCTGGTTGACGGGGAAAACTAACAATCAAATATACTTAAATCAGAGCCTTTCCATTCAGAATACCGGAATATAAATTTCCACCCTGGTGCCGGACGCCTGACCCCTCTCATCTTTCAGGTCTACTATCCGGACAGAGAGATTCGTCTTGTGTATATAATTCAAAAGTTCCAGTCTGTCCTGAGTGATCTTCATGCCAAATGACTTCTGGGTTTTACGCATGGAATTTTCTTTCATCTCCTGTGCCTTACTCCTCCCTATTCCGTTATCGACGATGGCGCATAAAATGTGATTTTTATCCTGGGTAATCTGGATAAGCAGTTTTCCGTTCCCTCCTTTGGGAAGCAAACCGTGAAGGATGGCATTCTCTGCAAAAGGTTGAATGAGCATGGTGGGAACCTCGTAATAATCGAGGTCCAGCCCGGGTTCAATCTGGATCTGGTATTCAAACTTGTCTTCAAATCTAAGTGCCTCCAACTCCAGGTATAATCGTACGGAATCAATTTCCTCCCGAATGGTGGTGGTAGGTTTTTCAGAATTGTTCAAGATGGTCCGGATCAGTTTGGCGAATGTGTTCAGATACTTGCTGGCTGAGACTTCATCGTTATGCACAATAAAGTGCTGAATGGAATTCAATGAATTGAAAATAAAATGCGGGTTCATCTGGGACCTCAGTGCCTTAAGCTCGTTGGTAGCGACCCGTACTTTCAGATTTTCATTTTCCCGCACCTGGTTTATCCGTAATCGGAAAACAAGCAGGATTCCTCCCGACAAGCCCAGTGCCAACACCCAATAAAACCATCCCCGCTTCCAGAAGGGAGTCAAGATGGTAAAGGTAAAATGAGCAGGCGTTGGCGTCCATATTCCTTCGTTGTTACAACTGATCACATTAAAGGTATACTTTCCGGGAGGCAGGTTGGAATAAGTCGCGACATTAGAGGATGTAACCGGGGACCAGGCATTGTCAAATCCTTCGAGCTTTACCAGGTACCGAACCTTATGAGGATTGGTGAGGCATATTCCGATGTATTCGAAAGAAAGGTTGTTTTTGTCATGTGACAGTTCTGAATATTCGGCCAGAGATGTATCGGAGTAAAAGAGTCTTATTCCGGTAAGATTGGTTTTGGCCAGAATTTGGTTGGATTTATATTCAGATGGACTGTAACGAATCAAACCGTTTACCGTCCCGAACCAGATGGAACCGTCTGACTCTTTGGCTACCGAGCTTCCGTTGCATTCCACCCCGTTAAATCCCTCTTCTTTGCCATAAGGTATGATCTTCTTTTTCCCCTGTTTCTTAAACGCTTCCAGATCAATTTTATTCAATGCCTGATTTGTTCCCACCCACAGAACCTTTTCCTCCTCATCAAACGTCATCAGATAGACCAGATCAGAACTTAGTCCGTCCGCTTCCGAAAAACGAATTGGTTTTTTTACCTGACCATACCTCCCCCGGGGATCGTACATGTAAACTCCGTCAAACGTTCCGAAATAATATATTCCCTCCTTATCCTGCAACAAAGCCAGATAGGAATCGCTTTTCATGCCCAGCTTCTGGTTCATGGCAGTGAATACAGGATTGTTCTCTTCCGGATGCTCTGTCCGGAACAGCCCTCCCTGATAAGTTCCAACCCAGATCGAGTGATTGCTGTCTTCCAAAAAATAGTACGCAGTGAACCCGTTCTTCATCCCAGGCAAGGAAATCCAGGTAAAGACCCCATTGCGGTATCGCATCACACCGTTATTTTGTCCGAACCAGAGGGCACCACGACTATCCTGGAAAATTATATAGATGCTGTCGGAATGCAAGTGCAAATTCCTGTCCTGCCTATGAAACACCGGTTTTTTCGCAGGATCCGGAACCGGGGCACAGGTACAGAATCCCTGCTCACTTCCCAGCCACATGGTGCCGTCAGCGGTCTGGATAACAGATTTGATGCTATTACTGGAAAGGCCTTCGCTTTGAGTGTAATTATAAATTTTGCCGTTCCGCAGAATGTATACTCCTCCCCCATCTGTACTGATCCAGAGATTGCCGTAACGATCAAGGGTAAGCTGTGTGACAAAAGGAGGAACCAGGCCTTCATTCTGACCGAAGGTTGTAAAATCTCCTGATCGGTACCGGAAGAGTCCTGAATAGGTTCCTATCCAAACGTTCTTTTCAAAATCCTGAAAAAGACAGCTGGTCTTGTTTGCATTCAGATCTTTACCGAGGGCAATGTTTTTGAATTCCTTCCCGTCATATTTCCAGAGACCGAGCTCTGAGCTGATCCAGAAATTGCCTTGCAGATCCTGAACAACAGACAGGATATTAATACCATTGAGTACTGCAGAAGTGGAATGTTTTTTAAGCTCTTTGTCAAAAAGAGAAATGCCTTTGTCCGTCCCTATCCAATAATTTCCTCCTGTATCCTGATAAGTGCAGTTGATATGCTCATTGTCCAATCCTTGACGGCTGTTCAGGATTTTCAATACCTCTCCGTTTTCATTTGCCACCACAATCCCTTTTTCCGTTCCAATCCAAATCCTATTCTGCCGGTCCCTCATTACAGACCGGATAATAGGACTAACGGAGTCCAACAAATGAGCCGGGGCCAAAAACGTTTTGCCATCAAAAATCATCACTCCCTTGTCTGTTCCAATCCACACCCTGCTTTTAGAATCGGTGAGCAGGCAGTTGATTTTATCCGACGCCAGTCCTTCGCTGACCGTGTAGGTGGTAAACTGGCCTTTTGCAAACCCGCATAATCCGTTTAAGGTTCCTACCCATAGGTTGCCTGCAGTGTCACCGGTGACGGCAAACACACTATGGGTGGCGAGTCCGTTTTTGGGAGAATAATTGGCGAACGTTTTCCCGTTGAAACAACTGAGTCCCCCGTACCCCCCTATCCAGAGATTCCCTTTCACATCCTGGTATATGGAACTTACGCCAATGAAAGGGAGCCCGTCATCAACGGTATAGTTTCTGAAATTATAGTTTTGTGCAGGAACAAGAGAGGATAGCAGGAGACAGACGGACAGACACAGAAACCGAACACAAGTTGTTCTGATCATAACTTCGGGAAGCGGGTACAATACCAAAGATAGCTGGAATTGATTCTATCTCAAAAAGATCATTTTCCCTTAAAAGCATCCCATCCCTGAGCAGTGATGGGATGAGAGGAACCGTCTTTGATGATGAGATTGGTTCCGGAACCTTTATCGGTGATATGTCCGATTACCGTGATATGGGGATTTCCCTTGATCTTCTCGTAATCCTTCATGGAAATGGTAAAGAGGAGCTCGTAATCCTCTCCTCCGTTCATTACACAAGTCGTAGGGTCGAGATTAAAAGCCCTGGCTCTTTCGAAGGTCATAGGATCCATGGGTAATTTCTCTTCATACAGGTTACATCCTACTTCCGAACTGTTGCAAATGTGAAGAATCTCGGAAGCGAGTCCGTCTGAAATATCAATCATGGAAGTTGGTTTCAGCTCCATGTCTTTAAACATTTCAATGATGTCTCCCCTTGCTTCGGGTTTGAGCTGGCGCTCGAGCACATAATCGTTGCCCTCCAGGTCGGGTTGTATTTCGGGGTTGGTCTTGAATATTTCCTTTTCTCTTTCCAGAAGCAGCAAACCGACATAGGCGCCACCAAGGTCACCTGTTACGCATATCAGATCTTTTTCCTTTGCTGTATCCCTGTAAGTGATGGACTCTTTATTTGCAACACCCACAGCGGTAATGGAAATGATAAGGCCGGATCGGGAAGAGGTGGTGTCTCCGCCAACCAGATCTACTTTCCATTTGGCGCAAGCCTTTAGCATTCCTTCATAAAGTTCCTCTACCGCTTCGAGCGGGAAACGGGAGCTCAGGGCGATGGAAACGGTTATCTGTCTGGGTGTGGCATTCATGGCAAAGATATCCGACAGGTTCACCATCACCGCTTTGTATCCAAGATGTTTCAGCGGCATATAACTGAGATCGAAATGGACACCTTCCACCAGCATATCGGTAGACACCAAAGTCATCATGCCTCCATTGTCTATAACCGCTGCATCATCACCGGCTCCTTTCAAGGAACTGGGTTGCTGAAGAACAATTTGGGAGGTAAGGTGCCTGATAAGGCCAAACTCTCCCAGGCTGCTCAGGTCGGTTTTAGATGTATTTTCGAACATTGGAATCAGATAAATTTAATTTTCCTGGATGCAAATGCACACATACGCAACAAAATAAGGCCGTGTGTAAAACGGGAAATATTAGTGGAGCCATAGGTACGTTCCCGGTAGCGTATAGGCACTTCAATTATTTTTAAATTCAGTTTGTGCGCGCCGAAAATCAAGTCAAAGTCACCGAACGGATCAAAGTCACCAAAATATTTTTTGTTTTTCACCAGCTTGTAGTACTCTGTCCGGAACAAGACTTTGGTGCCACAGAGTGTATCCTTGAAACGCTGTTCCAGCAGCCAGGTAAATGCCATGCTAAAGAACCGGTTGCCAAGCAGGTTCAGAAAACGCATGGCTTCTTTTTCCATGGGATATACCAATCGGGAGCCGTTGATAAAATCGCCTTTGCCAGAAGCTATGGCGTCATAGAATTTAGGAAGGTCTTCGGGAGGAACGGTTAAGTCGGCATCGAGAATCATCAGGATATCTCCGGTTGCCATGGCATAGCCTTCTCTTACTGCATCGGCCTTACCCTTGCCCTTTTGACGTCCGATCTTGATATCGTGAGTGGACGAATATTTCTGTTGTATCTCCTGAATCTTCTGCCAGGTGTCGTCGGTGGAATTCCCTTCGATATATATAATCTCCAGGTGCTTCCCGAATTGGGGCAGACGAAGAATGGCATTTTCTATGTTCCCGCTTTCATTGCGGGCGGGAATGACAATACTTACCGAATATTTCCGGGCGTACTCTTCCTCCTTCATTGTTTGAAGGGGTTTGGCAAACGTAAAATAGTTCAGGGAGAAGAAACGAAAGAAAGGAAACTTACCCAGGTAACGGTTTAAAAAGGTAGACAAGAGGGGTATATACAAGGGAAATATCATCCTCTTCGTATTCCGGTAGACATCAAACCCCGAGATGTACAGCATGTTGTTGATATCCTGCAGCGTGAGCCAGTTTTGCTTGGGAGATTTCTCCTTTAATCCAACCGTCTCGGCAAAATTGAGGAGGGGCTCCCACATATAATTGTAATAGGTAACAATGATCTTCGTGTTCTCATGACATACTTTGCGTACCTGCTGCAATACCTGTTGCATATCATCCAGGTATCCGATCAGATTACTGAGGATAATCAAATCAAATTTTTCGTTCAGCTGAATGTCCTCCGCCTTCATCACCACATATTCCGTATCCGGAAACTGTTTGCGGGCCTCTTCTATCATACCGGGACTGAAATCCAGTCCCACCTTACGCTTCGCACTTATCCCGCCAAGCAGTTCCCCTGTGCCGCACCCCACTTCCAGAACGGAAATGTCTTCGTGTGCAAAGTAATTGCAGAAACGGGTGATGTCGTCCCAGTAATAACTGTAACGTCTTTTCCTGCCCTTGCGCCGGGAAGCAATCCTTTCGAAATATTCCTGTTTGGTATGCGGCATTTACAATGCGGTTTAAATGTATTCCCCTTTAAGTTGTCTTTTCCAATTCAACGGTAACGAACATTCCCAATTTACGTGACAGGGGCGTGAGCATTTTTTCCATTCCCTTAAAGAAACCAAAGGACCAGGAAGGCACAAGGGGTCGCATGGAAACCCCGCCGCTTATCAGATAACGAAAAGGAGTATGGTATTGTATCTTCCGGATTTTCAGTGAAGGGAAATCCTTCTCTAACTTCACCCTGTCCCGTTCAAAATAAATATAAGGCAACGCTTGGTTAGATCCTGAAAGGGGTCCCGAAGAAGGAAACTCCCATTCTCCGGCAGGTTCAAAAGGCTCGTGATGAAAATTGCGGTAGATAAAACGACCGAAAGCACTGTTAGCGGGTTCTATCATCACCACCCGTCCTCCTTTGGAGAGTACCCGTTCTGCTTCTTTCAAAAACATCCAGGGGTGAGGGATATGATGAAAAACATTCAGCATAAATATTCCCTGTAGTTCTCCATCTCTGAACGGCATCTCTTCGGCCGACAAAACACGGTCGCAGCATTCCAGTGGAAGAATGTCTGAAGTAATCACTCCCGGAAACACCTCTTTCAAAAATCCTCCTCCCGATCCTATCTCCAAAAACTTCCCGCCTGGAATTTCCTTTTCAACCTGAAGGAAGGTACTGTACCAGTCTTCATACAACTTCTTCAGAAAAGGTTTTCTGAGAATGATTTCCCTATGTGCAAGGGTTGCACGGGGATCATCCAGATGAAACTGTTGTTTGTAACGTAAAAAACCCACGGATTTGGTTCTAAAAGCCGGCAATTTTACCGGAAACGCAAAATTATCATAAATACTTGATTTGGGGTCAAAGGTGATAAAAAGAGCCATCCCGCAATCCACTCAAGCGATCTTGTCATCCGCTCAATGAAACCTGCAGGCTAATCAATCCGGTTAGGATTTTTTCTGTTAATAGTTATCTTTGGTTTATGCCTCATTTCACCTTTCCCACTTTCCGGTGCTGTCGTTCCGGAGCATTGGTATGTATTGCCTTTCTTCTCTTGTTTTGCGGTAGTTTACAGATGCAGGCGCAGACTTGCAATCTGCTCTGCAATCCTGATTTCGAAAATCCTCAGAATGGAGGTTGGCACATGACCCAAAACAGCTTGTTCCCCTGTTGGTACACCACTGCAGCCGACAGTGATATTGAAGTCTGGTGGACCGGATTCAATGGGGTACCGGCATATTCCGGGAATCAGTTTATTGAGTTAAATGCCAACCTGGTTGCAACCATGTATCAGAATTTTGTGGCCAACCCGGGCACTCACCTCAGCATCGGTTTCGCGCATCGTGGGAGGGCCGGAGTAGATACCATGAGTGTTTCGATCGGTCCGGTTGGGGGACCTTATACTACCATTGGCACCTTCGGTGACGGGAATACCGCCTGGAGCTACCGCTATTTGAGTTTTACCATTCCAACGGGAGGGGGAAATTATTACAGTCTTCGCTTTAATTCGGTTTATGCTACAGGAGGCGACCAATCTATTGGAAATTTTTTGGATGACATTGTCGTTTCGCTTCCGGGGCCAGATCTGGTTTCGGCCACCTCCACAGCTGCTCATTGTTTTGGCAGCGCGGATGGAACTGCAACAGCCACGGCTACCGGGGGACTTGCCCCTTACAGTTATTTCTGGTCACCCTCAGGCGGGAATTCAGCCACGGCAAATAATCTGACCGGAGGTACTTACACAATAACCACCCGGGACGCCAACGGATGCTCCGCTTCCACCACGATACTCGTTTCCCAACCTCCAGCCATCGCACAAAGCATGCACACCACTCCTGCTTCCTGCAGCGGTCCTCCAAACGGGACTGTCACCGTTACACCCAGCGGAGGCATGGCTCCTTATACCTATAGTTGGGATCCGGGCGCACAAACAACCGCGTCTATCAACGGCCTTGCTGCCGGTATCTATACCTGCTATGTGACGGACTCGAAAGGATGCTCCAGCTCGGATACGGTATCCATTACTCAACCTCCGCCTATTTCTTTAGCCTATACTTCCAATACCGTGAACTGTAGCGGCCCTCACAATGGAACGATCACGGTTACACCCGGAGGAGGAACAGGAGCCTATACGTACAGCTGGTCGCCTGGAAATCAGACAAGCGCTACCATCAGTAATCAGGATACGGGGTCCTACACCGTCACCGTGACCGATGCACAAGGATGTTCTTCCAATACATCCATCACCCTGTCTCATCCTCCCCCGATTTCACAGTCACTCAATTCAACACCTGTGGGCTGTACCGGTCCGCCTAACGGCACTGCAACCACGCTTCCGGGTTCAGGCACTTCTCCTTATACCTATAGCTGGTCTCCCGGAGGGGCAACCTCCGCCACCGTTTCTAACCTCGCCCTCGGTCTTTATACCTGCCTAGTCACAGATTCCAAAGGTTGTACCGGTAAAGACACGATTCGCGTTTCTCCGGATCCCGCTATAACAGATTCCACCCATGCACAGGCTGCTACCTGCCAGGGACCCAATACCGGAACCTCCACCGTATATCCATTTGGAGGCACCACCCCTTATACTTACCACTGGATGCCTGGAGGCCAAACCGGGCAAGCTGCCACCAATCTTTCTCCGGGAACCTACACCATTACCATCACGGATGCCCTGGGTTGTACTTCCAAAGATACAGCCCGTGTCACCCAGCCGGTAAAGATGGTGATTGCCCTCAGCAGCATTGTAAATACGACCTGCGGGTTAAACAACGGCCAGGCTGTGGCCACCACCACGGGAGGAACAGCACCTTACACTTATAGCTGGAGCCCGGGAGGTCTTTCCGGCATCTCCGTCAGTGGTCTTGCGGCGGGGACTTACACGGTCAATGCAACAGATGTAAACAATTGTCCCGCTGCGACCACCTTTACCATACAACTCAGTAATCCACCTGTACCGGCCAGCTTTACAGGTTCAGACACCAGCGGATGCCCCCTTCTCTGTGTTCACTTCACCAACACAACCTCTGGCACAGTGAACAGCAGCAACTGGAATTTCGGCGACGGCACCAATGGTTCAGGGACAACTGTAACTCATTGTTATTCCAAATCGGGTAGTTATACGGCCACACTGACTACTACCGACGCCAATAGTTGTCATTCAAGCGCTCTTCATCCAAATATGATTCACGTGTATCCTACACCGGTTGCAGCTTTCAGCTATACTCCCAATCCGGCGAATACGAATGGACCTACCCATTTTACAGACGGCAGTACCGGTGCTACAACCTGGTTCTGGAATTTCAGCGGAGGAGGCAACTCCACACTTCCGAATCCGACCTATACTTATCCCAACAACGGAATCTTTCTGACTACATTAACCGTCACCAACAGTTTCGGTTGCACAGACTCCATATCGAAAGAGATTCCGGTAGAAACCAATGAAGCCTTCCTGATTCCTAATGTATTTACTCCTGACGGTGACGGCAAAAACGACTTCTTCCTGATCACTGCCGATGCTTATCCCGGGTTTCATATCGTGATTTATGACCGGTGGGGTGTGAGGGTCTTTGTTTCAGACGACAGGACTGATCCCTGGAACGGAAAACTGTTTAATACAGGCAATACCGTTTCAGACGGAACCTATTATTACCTTCTGGGACTTACGGATAGATCAGGAAATCCCAAATCGTACACAGGTTTCGTGACACTGTTACGCAATCATTAGAGACACGCGCCCTCAAGTGAATGGAAAGAACTCTTGCGACCATTTTTCGGATAGGTGATTCAGGAGTTAGGTAAGGAAGAATATCCGGACTGATTTACCGGATCAGATGAACACTTCCAATTAAATTGTAGCGCTGGTTGCTATTGTCCTGGCAGAATATTTTCCACACATAGGTATCAATCTGAGCCTGGTCCTTTCCTCCGTTGGCATGTCCATCCCAGCCTACTGAAGGCTCTGTCGTTTCAAAAATCCGGTTTCCCCACCTGTCAAATACATCGAAGAGATACGTACCTGCCTTGAGGTTGAGCACTACCGGCAGGAAGACATCGTTTCTTCCGTCCCCATTCGGAGTAAAGGCATTGGGAACGTAAATGGAAAACTCCCCTTCCACATGCACAAACTCGAAGATAGAATCCTTGCATCCTGTTCCGTTCTGAACATAGAGTTTGACTATATAAGTTCCGGTATCCATATAGGTATACACAGGGTTTTCGTGAACGGAAGAGTCCTGTGAAGCGCCACCGAAAATCCAGTACCAGGAAGTAGCCGAAGTGCTGTGATCGGTAAATTGTACCGCCGTATTCTGTGTGATTATACCGGAAGGGCTTTCCGAAAAGGCAGCGTGGGGAGGGACGACAACCTTTACCATACCGGTATGTCCGGACACGGAGGAACAGCCCTTGCTGTCCGTCGTTGTCAGTTGCACATTGTATGTTCCGGGAGTCGTATAACAATGCGTGGGGGTGGAAGCAGTATCGGTTTGTCCGTCACCGAAATTCCACTGACAAGTTATCTGAGCCGAGGTCTTTCGGAAATGCACACACAGCGTGGAGCAACCGGTTGTGTCAATTCCCGTAAAAGTAACCGGCACCGGTGGGGCGCTGGCACTGATATGAACAGTATCGCTGGCAGCGCACTGCTTTGCATCCGCCACCGTCAGCGTATAGCTTCCAGGTGAAAGGCCATTTGCCGTTGATGAAGATCCGCCGGCAGGGGTCCAGCTGTAGGTAAAAGGTGCGGTGCCTCCAACGGCCAACATACTGGCGGTTCCGTTACTTATTCCGCAACTTGTATTCGTTACCGTTCCGGTATTCAGAATGATTGGGGGCGGCTGACTGATGGAAATGGTATCCTTTGTGGTACATCCGTTCGCATCTGTGATATAAACAGTATAAACTCCTTTGGGCTGATTGGAAATAGAGGAGGTGGTTTGTCCACCAGGATTCCAACTATAGGTAAAAGGCCCAGTACCGACGGTGTTACTAACTGTCACGCTGCCGCTCGGTGGGCCTGAACAGTTGGTATTGGTGGAGGCTAGAGTGGCGGTCACCCCACCAGTGGAGGAAATGGTTGTGGTGGCGGAATCAGAACATCCGTTGGCATCGGTAATCCAGATGGTGTAAGTCCCTACAGCCAAATTCGTAACCGTGCTGGTTGCCTGTCCTCCCGGACTCCAACTGTAAGTATATGTCCCTGTTCCACCCGAAACACCTGCTGTTGCAGAGCCTCCGGGATGAAGGCAGGTTCCATTGGTAGACGAAACAGTGGGAGCGATCGAAGCAGGTTGCTTGATGGTGATGGAATCCAACGCAGTACACCCGTTTGCATCTGTGACGAAAACGGTGTAAATGCCTGCAGCAAGTCCGCTTGCCGAAGCGCTGGTACCTCCCGAAGGTGCCCAGGAATAAGTATAGGGTCCGGTTCCCGTTCTCACGGTTACGGTGGCAGTCCCGTTGCTTCCATTGAAACACTTGGTATTCTGTGCTGTCATGGCCAGGGAGTCGGCGCCCGGAAGGTTCACGGATACATCATCCAGAAAATTTCCAATTGATTGGTTTCCACCGGTGGAATAGACGGAATTGAAACGAAGACTGAAGTAATTTCCTACTCCGGATGGAAGTGTGTAGGGTACAGTTCTATACACCCAGGCTGTATTTCCGTCTCCATAAGTTCCGATGGTGACGTATGGCCCACCGACAGGACCAACGGAAACACTCATGGTATCCACTCCGGCTCGGCCCCGGTGTGCAAAACTAATGTTCAGAAGCGTACCGGGAGGAGCCGTGAAGTTCTGATACATGGTCGCAACCAGATATGCATTCAATTCGATAAACTGATTTCCCGAATAGGCAGGTACTCCGTTAAACCCTGTCCACCAAACTTCTATATCGCTGTCGGAAGCTGTGGTGTACCAGCAGGGAAACAGGCTGTTTTGAGTCATGTGCCACCCTCCGTATTGGGGCGTTTCGAAATCTGTATTGCACAACCGGTTACAGCCCTGAGCCCTCAGGAGGACGGGCTGGCAACAAACGATGCCAAGAATAAAGAGAATGCTGAGGTATTTCAGAAATTTCCTTTTTTTACCTCTAACAGACCTCAATTGAGCCATATATCAAAGTTATACAATAAAAGAGCGGGTTTCGGAGCCTTTGATTGGTTGGTAAGTCTGAATGAGTCATTTGCAAGAATTATCAGGCAGTTTGCGATAGACATTCCGTTCAATTTCAACTCTTCCGGGCTAATACACCTACCCGTTATCTTTCCTTTGAAAGCATTCTAATCTCAAAGAATTGATTAATTTCGGCCCCGATAAACCTGTTTTCATGCCTAACGACAATTCGTCTTCACTCAAAGGTCTGCCTCTTACCAAGATTAAAATCGCCTTCGGGAAAGTACTTTACCGTATGACCCGGATTTTTTATGGCAGCAAACCCCGTCAGATTGTGCGGCATGGCATTCATTACGAAGTAGATCTTTCTGAAGGAATTGATCTTTCTCTCTTCTTCTTCGGTAATTTTCAGCAACACATTACGCGGAACAAATTTTTCACATTGCCACCTAACGGTGTCATACTGGATGTGGGTGCAAATTTTGGAATCATGACGCTGCAATTTGCTCAGGCAGCACCTCAGGGAACTGTTTATTCTTTTGAACCTACCCATTATGCGCTGACCAAGTTTAAACGAAACCTGGAACTCAATCCTGCACTTTCCAAAATCATCCACCCTGTCAATGCGTTTGTTTCGGCTACTACAAACAGTAATCCGAATATCAAAGCCTTTTCAAGCTGGAAAGTAGACGGAGAAAAATCAGGAGACATGCACCCGGTACACCAGGGCGTTGCCAAATCCACGGAAGGAGTCGGATCGGTTAGCCTGGATGATTTCTGCAAAGAAAACCAACTGGCCCGTGTTGACTTTATCAAGATAGATGTGGATGGACACGAATACGAAGTACTGAGAGGGGCAAAAGAAATGCTTGCCAAATACCGTCCAACACTTATTTTTGAGATTGGCCTTTACCTGCTTTCGGAGAACAAGATAGACTATGCCTTTTTCAACGATTACTTTACATCCCTTCGCTACCGCTTGCTGGAAGCCCGAAGCGGAGAGGAACTGAGCATGCTGAACTATCGCAAACTCATTCCTGCAAACGGCACCACAGATGTGATTGCCATTCCCCTTTAACTTCCTTTTATTTCACTTCCACTGAACGTATGATCCTGCAAAAAGGTTTTTGTTACCTATTGCTTTATTTCATAAAGCAACGCAGCTTCTTCATCTCCTTCCTGGTGTACGAGCACAACCTTGTTTGGGTATTTTTCCATAACCGGCTGAATCATGTTGTGCAAGGTATTGATGACACTACCTGTATTCCTGGCCGGATCCATCCGTAAACTGGCAATGATCATGTGTGTCACTTTGTCGCGCTTGAATAGAGCCAGCAAGGAATCGGGATTTGACTGCCGTGTCACCGTATCGTAATACAACACCTTGTAAACCGGATAAAACTTCCTGCCCTTACCATAAATAAAAGACATGGGTGCCTTTCGGCTGGCTACGAGTGTGTTTTCGGGAAGACTGTCTCCACACCACCGGCTCATCCTTAAAAAATTCACCCAGTCAGGGGTAAATCCGTAATACATATCTCCTTTCAGATTTTTGCTCAAGGCAGGGAGATTCTTGGAGCTTTGTTTCAACGTGGAACTGATCATGGAAAAAGCGAAAACAAGCACAAAGCCTATATACAGGTTTTGGACGAAATTTCCTTTTTTGACAAGGGCATACAATGCATAAAAAAGGATCATGACCAAAAAAGGCATTTGCAGAATAATCATCCTGGGCTGATCCCAACGGGTTTGAAGCACGAGAAAAGTGCCTGCCACAATGGAAAGCGAATACAGGGAAGCAAACAAAAGCACTTTGTTTTTCGACCGGAATATCATCACCATTCCGATCAACAGTAAAATCACCACCAGAAAGGCCAGTTCTTTAAAGAGTTCAGTGCTTTCCGGATCACGGAAGCCGATGATCTGGAAAAACCGCTTGGAAAGATAGATGTTGATATTATCGAAAAACCGTCCGATAAATCCCGATACATCATCCGTACCCTTGGAAGCATCATACGGGTCTTTCAATAACAATATATTTCCCTGGCTGGATAACTGGGCCCTTGCATACTTCCCCCAAAGCAGACCCTTGACCAATTCAAAAATCACCTTCACGCTCAAAAACGATCCGATAGCCAAACCGGCCTCCTTCCATTTCTTCTGTAACAGAAAAAACAAGGGCAGGACAGGAATCATACAAATGGCAATGTTCTTGGTAAAAGTGAGTACAAAGGAAAGAACCCCAAAACCTAACCAAAGCTTCCAGGTATCCTTCCATGTATTGTGCTCGGAATTAAGCGCATCCCAAAGCTTTACAAAATTCAGGAAAAAGAGTCCCTGCCAGAAGTAGAAGAAAGCCTCGTTGTTGGTCTGGCTTGCATAATATTGTACGGAAGCATTGGCAGCAATAAAGAATAGTACAGGAAACAAAACCAGGTAGGGAATACGTTTGGCAAAGGCCTTATAAAAAAAGACAAGG
>Ga0207114_1174_pt1 | contig 15034 bp, 9 predicted proteins | sample Alteio_BWMinHeat_70_FD_153560 | JGI IMG/M metagenome (GOLD analysis project Ga0207114, IMG submission 153560) | Enriched cells from forest soil in Barre Woods Harvard Forest LTER site, Petersham, Massachusetts, United States -... | ecosystem: Environmental > Terrestrial > Soil > Temperate forest >... | reverse complement strand
AGTTGGGAAATTGTCCGGTGAGAATTCTGGAAATGAGCAGGCGATGTCCGATCTCGAAGAAGAGATGGCTCTCGTCCTTGGCGAAATCGATTTGCGCTTCGTCGCCCGCGACGCCGGCGAGCTTTTCGACTTCGTCCATGGCTTTCTTGGGGATGAGCACTTTCACTTCGCCGTTGAGTCCGGCGAGCTTCTGATCGGTCTCGGCAAGAGCCAGGCGGTGGCCGTCGGTGGCGACCATGGCGAGAGTATCGGGCTTGAGGATGAGCAGGCCGCCATTGAGCGTGTAGCGCGATTCTTCCATGGAGATGGCGAACTTGGTTTTGGCGATGAGACTTCCGAGGACCGCGGCGGGAACTTTTACCAGCAAGTGCGGCATAGCGGGGAGCGCCGGGAAATTTTCCTTGGCCATACCAACAAGCTTGTACTTTTTCTTGTCGCTGACGATCTCGACCCAGTGATTTTCCAATAATTTGAACTTGATTTCGCCTTCAGGCAGCAAGCGGACCAGTTCGAGCAGCTTTTTTGCGGGGATGGTGCCGGCGCCTTCTTTCTTGATCTTGGCCTCGCAAGAGGTGCGGACGCTGAGCTCGAGGTCGGTGGCGGTGATGGTGAGGCGGCTGCCTTTGGCCTCGACAAGTAGGTTGGAGAGAATCGGTATGGTGGTCTTGCGTTCGACGACGCCTTGCGTGGTGGAGAGTTCATTCAACAGCGCTGATTTTATAACGCTGAATTCCATCGCTTGATGTTCCTCGCGTGCGGTGCCTGGTGCGGTCATCGGAGCCTCGCGTCATTTTACCGCTGGTGTACTCTACTCGCTTTCCGGCCAAGTATAAAGCCCGGATGCTATTGGCCTTGTGGAAATGCGGGTGTGAAGGGCCCTGCGGCAGCCAAGCCTATAAGCAAACTGCTTTTCAACAACAATCATCACAAACAACAGAAGTTTCTCAACTAAAGATAAGTCGTACACCCTTGTTGTTGTGATGATGGCTGTGAATCTGTGGAAAGGTGGAAAGTACCCTTTGGCAGCAACACCTTTTGGATGGCCGGTGAAGGTGGCGGTTTGTGGGAAAGCCGGAAAAACCAGGTGTGGCGAGCTGATGAAGCTGGTTGGTCAGATTTCGCGCACAGGTCTTCAACACAAAATTCAGGTGATTGTCAGGGGTTGTGCACAGGAGCAAAGTGCGATGGCGGAGTATGTTTGCCTGACGGAAAAGCCGGAGCCCGGCTCCTGCACTCCAAAATCAGGTGCGCACGAGTGGCCTGAGAAGAATTATTGGTTGAGGACGGCGCGAGTTACTGCAGAGCATCCATCAGGCGAGTGATGGTGCGGTTCAACTCTTTGTCGGAGCGACGCATTTCCTCGATCTTGTGGATGGAGTGCAGCACAGTGGTGTGATGCTTGCCGCCGAATTGGCGACCAATTTCCGGAAGCGAGGCGGTGGTGAGTTGCTTGACGATGTACATGGCCACTTGGCGCGGGAAAGCGATGGCGCGAGTATTACTGCGGACTTTGAGATCTTGCTCGCGCAGATTGAAATGCTCACTGACGCGCTTCTGGATGAGATCGATGGTGACACGCTTTTCCTGCGACGCAATGATATTGCGGAGGACCTGCTGCGCGGTGGCTAAGGAAACCACGGCGCCGGTGAGTGAAGCGTAAGCCATCAGGCGAGTCAACGCGCCTTCGAGCTCGCGCACATTGGATTTAATGGCGCGAGCGATGTACTCGGCGACATCATCCGGCAAATGGAAGCGGTCGTTCTCCGCCTTTTTTTGCAGGATGGCGATTTTGGTTTCAAGATCGGGCGGCTGAATGTCTGCGATCAGACCCCACTCGAAGCGCGAACGAAGACGTTCTTCGATGGAGTTGATGTCCTTGGGCAGGCAATCGGACGAAATGACGATCTGCTTCTGCTGTTCGTAGAGCGCGTTGAAGGTGTGGAAGAACTCTTCCTGAGTGCGCTCCTTGCCGGAAATGAACTGGATATCGTCGACGAGAAGAACGTCGACAGTATGAAAGCGGTCCCGGAAACTGATCATGCGGTCGAAGCGCAGCGAGTTGATGACTTCGATGGTGAATTTTTCGGCGCTGACGTAACTGAGGCGCATCGCGGGATTGCGCTTCTTGATGGTGTGCCCGATGGCGTGCATCAAATGGGTCTTGCCCATGCCCACGCCGCCGTAGAGGAAAAGCGGGTTGTACGATTTCGAAGGCTGTTCGGCGACGGCGCGGGAAGCGGCGTGCGCGAATTCGTTGGACTTGCCAACCACGAAAGAGTCGAAAGTGTAGCGCGTGTTGAGCTGGTGATCGCTGTTGTCGAAATCGAGCTTGGCCTGCTTGACGCCGACGGCCGCGGGAGCTGCTTGCACAGGCTCTTCCTCGGTGCAGACATACTGCACTTTCATGGCGGGCATGCCGAGCTCAAGAAAGACGGCCTTGACGATGTCGCCGTAGGTACGCGTGAGAACCTGGCGGAAGACGGTGCTGGGAATCTGGACGTGCAGGGTATCAGCATCGGCCTGGTTCAGGCGCGTGGGCTGAAACCAGGTGGTGAAGGTGTTGATGCTGACGCGGGACTTGACGCGCTCGAGAAAACGGTCCCAAAGATTGGTCGAAGTGGTCATTTCAAAAGAAAAGCAGACCTTACCCTATTTCCACAGATGTGCAAAAGCTGTGGAAAGGAGGCCCTTTCAGTTTTTTATCAGGCTTCGGGAATCACGCCCGCGCCGGAACGTCAATATGCCCCTGTCGCTCCGCGCGCGGTCCGTTCTAGGGTTGTTGGCCCACATACCGCCGCTATGAGACAGCGCGGGATTGTCTCTGATTGGCAAGAGGAGGGCAAGCGAAAAGTGTGCGAAGCCATGCACGGGCGTGCACACACGATGCACAATTTTTCCACAAGCACAAAGATGGTGCAAGCGCGCGAGTGCGGCAGAGCAAAGCCGCATTATTGCTAGTTAGAATCGCATCAAACGCAAAGCGCGAGTGGCGCGTCAGAGCGCCAGACAAAAAAGTAAGCAAAGGCAGCTGTGGAAAAGATTGCAAGGTAGTTGCGCGGCCAGTACTAAACGAAGAGAGGCTCGGCGCGAAATTGCGTCCGGGCTGGTTCGGGCGATGAGTTGGCAGCGCCTGGGAGCGGTGACTTAATCACGGTTCGGGCGGTAAGAATCCCTTATTCTCAGGCTTTGGGAATTCATATAAACCGAGCGGATCGCCGCCGATGATGAGGCGGTCGTTTTCCACAAGGATGACGGTCGCTTCAAGACGCGCGCCTTCCGGCGTGTGCAGGAAATAGCTGGCCCGGCGGTTGCCGTCCTTGTCGAAATGCAGGAGAGAATTGTGCAGCGCGATCCACACGTCGCCGTTGGCGCGGTCGATTCCAACAGCGGTTAGGACGCGTTTGAAGGCGGGAGTGCCGCCGCGGCTTTCCTGGCGCTGGATCTCGCGGCGCATGGCTTGAGCTTCGGGAAAGGCGTTGAGATTGGTGAACTGCACGTCCTGGCCGGCGTAGCCGAAGCGGTCGTACTGGCGGACCGTAGGCTCGGGCAAGTATTCGAAAGCATAGTAGAGATGGCCTTGCGGGTCGCTGGCGAGCAGGCCGATGCTGAGGAAGCGATTGAGCTCGGGCTGGTCGGAGATTTGCTCGGGATCGCCGAACTCGCGGACGTCTCGGCCATTTTTATCGTAGACGACGACCAGATGCGGCTGGTGCAACGTGGCGACGGCCACTTCGCCTTCCGGGAGCGCGGCCACGGAAACAGGATTGGGCACACGAATGGAGCGCAGTAGGCTGCCGTCCGGAGAAAAGACCAGCACAAGGTTGGCGCCGCGGTCGGCGACGTAGATGCGGCCTTCGGAGTCGACGTCGCAATCTTCGCCGTAGAGAATGTTGGCGGGTCGGGCTTTGGTGCCGGGATTGGCGGCCAGGCCTGCACCAATTTGCAGCACCGGCTTGGCGCCTTCAGCAAAAACGATGATTCCGGGCACGGGGGCTTGCAGAGTGTAGACGCGTCCATCGGGGCCGCGCTTGATGGCGCGCAATCCGGGGCCGACTTCTGGGAAGACGCGTTTCTTGGCCGTCAGTTCGCCTTGGCTCTGCGAAATGGCGCAGGACGGAAGCAATGCAAGCAGACATACCGCTGATAGCAGTCGCAAAGCTGGAGTCACCCTCGTTTGCTGCACACTCTGATTAAGATGGACGTTTGCCGGTTGCCTGGCGTTGCGGTTCACGTTTTCATGGCGCCGATCAGTCAATGCGGAAGCGCAAGCGCTCGATGGAGCGCGCGCGCAAGCGGCCTGCGGCATTGCGCGGAGCGTCGTCGTCGGTTTCGATGAGCACACAGTTCATTTGCACATCGCCCTCGGCCACCTCGAAGCGAGCGGGCAGGCCGTCGAGAAATTTTTTGATAATGCCGCGGCGATCCATGCCGATGACGCCGTCGTGCGGTCCGGTCATGCCGACATCGGTGATGTAGGCCGTACCTGCGGGAAAGATACGCTCGTCCGCGGTGGCTACGTGAGTGTGCGTGCCGACCACGACGGTGACGCGGCCATCGAGATACCAGCCCAGGGCGATTTTTTCGCTGGTGGTTTCCGCGTGCATGTCGACGAGGACCAAGGCGACGTCCGGCGGAAGAGTGGCCAGGAGCTCATCGGCTTTGCGAAACGGGTCGTCGATCGGAGTCAGAAACACTCGGCCTTGCAAATTCAGCACCGCGTAGCGCAAACCGTTCTTCGCGGTGCCGACGTAAAGGCCGCTGCCGGCGTTGCCCTCGGGAAAATTTGCCGGGCGGAGCAGGCGCGGTTCATGAGGCATGAACTCGACGATTTCCTTGCGGTCCCAGCTGTGATTTCCGCCGCTAAGGACCGCGATGTCCGTTCGCAGGAGCTCCTGGGCCAGTCGTGGAGTGATGCCGAAGCCAGAAGCGGAATTTTCTCCATTGGCGATGACCAGATCGACGCGGTGCTGCGCGACGATGTCCGCGAGGCGTTCCTCGACGATGCGCCGTCCCGGCGATCCGACGATGTCTCCGATGAAAAGTACGCGCATAAGTCGTGTAGCGAAAAAATGGAGCGGACTGCTGGGCCGTGGGGAACTAGGCCGTGAACCTCCGAATTAGGTGGGCGCCACGAGACAACCATTAGGCTTTCCTGCCCCGCTCGCGCTTCCTTGGTCAGCTACAGGAAACGCCAGGGGGACAGGCCGTGCACACCGGCTGTCTATCCGCAGCACCCCAGAGATTCATTACGGTTCAAACGGCTTTCGCTCCCGCACCTGCTTCGAAGTACCGCTCCGCCTTTCATTTTAGCTGCGATGACAAGCGGCGTCCAACCGCGGCGGCGCGCACCTCCAGAGCGCGTGGGACAGATCCAGGCCTGCGGTGACTTTGCCGATCAGCCCCGCAGGAGCGCCCGAAGCAGCTCGAGAGCAGCTCAGTCGACAAAGTCGATGACGGCGCCGTCCCGGCGGTCGAGGAAGCCGGCGAACTGTCCGAAATTAGGCGCGGTGACGTTGTTGAAGACATCGTGGAAGTTGTGATGATTGGTCACGTTGGTCGAGTAAAAGCCCAGGCGGACGTGATGAGCCTTGCCGCTCTTCGTGCCCAGGTAAGGAATTCGGAATTCGCGGTAGAGCTTCACATCGAGCGAGAAATAGGTGCCAAAACGCTCTCCGTTCGGAATGCCGACATAGTTCTGGAGCACATCGACCTTCGAGTAAGGCTGCCCGGTGTGCACGTCGGCCAGGGGGCTGAACGTCATCTTCCAGGGCAACGCAAAAATTCCCCAGCTGACGAAGCGGTTCGGTATGTCGAACGGCGAGATACCGTAAACATTTGGCCGGATGACCGGCTGCTCGAACGGAATCAGCATCGAGGAGAGATTGTTGAGATCTCCGCGGGTGCGGCTCCAAATATAGGACGCACTCACCTGGTCGCTCTCGCGAAGCATGAAGCGCACAGTGCCTTCCACTTCGCGATAGTGCGAAGAGCCGGTATTTGCCAGTCCAAGGAAAGAATTGCCGCCGGCCGGGGCTTGAAATGGATTGACGACGAACAAATAGCTGGTGTGGCTGTCCAGGTAGCCGGCGCGCAGTTGGACGTTTTTGCGCACGCGATGGTCCATTTCGAGGTTCCAGGTGAAATTGCGCGGCGTGGTTCCGGGCTGGAGCGGCAGAGGCGCGCCGGACAACGGGTTCACGTTACCGACGTAGACATTGGTGAAAGTGGTTGGCGGCGCGAGCAGCGCGCCCGCCGGATCGAATAGACTCACGGTGCGCGTGGGATTGGCCGCGAAATCGCCGGCGAGGAGAGGCAGCACGCTATAAAACAAGCCCGCCCCGGCCCGAATGACGGTCCGACCGTTGTTGTCCGGCGCGAAACTGATGCCCACGCGCGGAGCAACGGCAGCCGACCAACCGTTTGTTTCGCTGGAAAGCCGCGCTCCGAGATCGGCCGACCAGTGCTGGTCGAAGATCCAATGATCGTGCACGAATTCGGCGACGGCAGTGTCGGAAGCGTTTTGCGCGCCTAATCCCCGAAAATTAATCCGCCCGGTAAGCGTGCCGTCCTGCGCGAGAAGTTGCACCGGATCCGAAACACTGGTACCGGTATAGGAGCGATGATTCACATCCACGCCGACGCTGATCTCGTGCTTGCCCAGCCAGTGTTTCGCCGGGAATTGGTAGCTCGGAATAAACTGAAACTCTTTCCCTCGTCGCGACCAGCGATTGAAATAGTTGCCGCCGAATCCTTCCGGCGTAATCAGCATGTCGTCCAGACCCTGGCCGTGCGCATTGCTATCGAAGCGGGTGTACTGCGCGACAGCGCTCAGGACGGCGCCCGAACTGAATTGATATTTGTCGGCGACCGCGACGGCGCCTCCTTTTTGATCCAAATCGTTCGAGGCAGTCAGCGGTACCAGCGAGTTAGCGTCGTAATGCTGCTGGCGAAACGGAAAAGCGTTCACCGTGACGGTAAGGATCTGCTGCGGCGAAAGAATCGCTTCGAGCGTGGTGAACGAATCGAAGCCCTGGCGTTTGCTGATGTCTTCCGGATACGGCAACCCGCGTACGGTGCGCTTCTTCACTTCGTACTGGAAAACTTCGGAATAGAACACCTTGTGGCCGAGGATCGGTCCGCCAAACTCGACGCCCGGGGTGGCCTCTCCGATGCCGGAGATCTGATCATTCTTCCCCAGAATGAAGGGAATCGGATTTCGGACATGAAAGTGAAGTTGATCTTGCGGTGGTTTGGTTTCGACGGTGGTCACTCCGCCCGAAAAGCCCCCGAAGCTGGCGTTGTAGGGAGTCTTGTACACGGCGAAAGATTCCACCGCGGCCGGAGGAATCGGAATCGAAAAGCTTCCGGTGACCGGATCGGTGGTCTGCGCCGAATTCACCAGGAACAAGCTCTGATTCTCGTCCGCTCCGCGCAGGCTCAGCTTGCCGTCCAGCGTGCGCACCACCCCCGGCGTGATCGGCAGCACATCCTTGATCTTTTGCATGGGCGTCGGCAGCGCTTCCAGCTGGCGCTCGCTGACGTTTTCCTCGGGCGCTGAAACGCTCTCCGTGGCCATGGCCTCGTTCTGCTCGTGGACTTCCACCTTCTCCGCCACGGTTTCAAGCTCCAGCGGCAGGTCCAGGACAATGGCTTGCCCGGGAGCGAGTGAGGTCGCTTTCGTCAACCCCTTGAATCCGGCCAGTGTTACCGAAATCGTGTAAGCGCCGGGCTGCAGGCCCTTGAATTCGTACTTACCGGCCTCGTCGGTATCCAATGTTAGCGGGTTGCCGGCGGCCGACTGTGGGGTCAATTTGACGGTCACCCCGGCGACGCCGCTAGCGGAGTTCTCCTGCTTGGTCGTAACCGTGCCGTGGATGGACGCCGAGACATCCTTGGGCGTGCGGGTCTGTTGCGCGGACACGGCCAGGCCGCTCAACAAAGCCACGCAAGCGATGGCGCCCTGGCGCAGGCAGCTCCGCAGTACGCGACGGGATGGAGCGCCTACGGAATTGGGAAGCCGAATCCGGCGGTTTACAGGTAGAAATAGCCTCATGGTCTGAGCTGAGTAAGATGCGATTCCCCCCTAATATGTTAGTTGGAATCGCCTGTCCCACAAGGGCACAGTGCGAGCGAGTTGCCCTCCCCGCAATTGTTCTCTTAGACCTTTAGATTCATAACTTTACGGGCCCATCGAATAGCTTTTTGAGACGTGTAACTGCCAGCCAAACCCAGCACCGCCGCCTGCCGACCTCAAATCGAACGCCGACTCGGCTGCCAGACCTGGTTGGCAGCCGATCCGGGTGCGGCTACGCAGAGGTCCCCTTAGAAGTGGAAGCCCACTTCCGCCGTGTACGCCCGCGGCGTAACGAAATGCGTTCCGCTGAAGGTGGACAGGAAGTTGTACACCGCTGTCTTGTTCGTAAGATTGATGACCGTGAGTCGCAAGCTCCATTTATAACGGTCGCCATGGAAGAGATTGTCGTCGCCCACGCTGGTGTCAAACAGGTTGCGTGGCGCGACGCGTGACGGATTGTGGTCAACGTCGTTGGTTCCGTTGGCGGCAAGATGCAGGAGCGTCGAGCCCTGCGGAGTCGTAAGCGGGCAACTGGTGATCGGGTTGCTCGGCGTTGCGAAGGTATTTCCGCAGAAAAGCCCGATCGCCGCCTGCTGGTCACCATCGAGAGCAGTGCCCCCGTTTGCGCCGATCGCCGTTTGAAAATCCGCGACCAACGGATTGCTGGCCACCAGTCCGCTGTCGTATCGCCAGCTAAAGGCGATCCACGGCAGAGTCTTCCAGGGCTGATATTGAAAATGCGTGGTCTGATTGAAAGCCTGGTCATGGTCGATGCGAAAAACTTCCCCGCCTTGCACGGTAGACCCCAATCCGCCGACCTGAGGCGGGAAGTACCTGGCTCGCACGTGCGCAAGAACCGCAAAGGCCGTGAACCCATGAAAATTCGGCATGCTTACGCGGACAGATGGTCCATCGATCTTAGAGCTCTTCCAGGCAATCGGAAAGAAGATCGGGGTATTGGCAAACGCGCTGAAGTCATACGCATTGTGGGTGTACTTCCATAGGTAGTCGGCGTCCACGACGATATGCTTTCCAAAGGCTTGCTGAAAGCCGGCATTGAATTGATTGCGTTGACCGGAGCGAATCGGGGATTGCAAAGTCGATGCTCCGAACACGTCGGCGATCACCGGGTTCGCCGCTCCCAAGCTGGCGAGAATCAGATTCTCGTTGAACGGCGTCTCCAATATTCGCGAATAGGAGACGCGGAGAACCGAGTTGGTCTTCTTCACGTTGTAGGCAAACCCCACGCGAGGTTGTGGCTGGCTGTCGTGGACGATCCCGCGGTACAGGTCTTCGCGAAATCCAACATTGAAAGCCCAATTGCCCAAGGTGATGGTGTCCTGAAGGTATAGCGCCAGCTCCTTCACGTCGGCGTGACCGTGAAACGGGAACAGCTTCCCCCCTTGCGTCAGATCGAAGGGCGGCAGCACCGCGCACGGGTCAGGCGATGGGTTACCGTTCGGGCAGCCCAGCGACGTAAGGAAGTTCGGATCGGTAATTCCAAAGTTGAAATTCTCCGTCAGGAACGTATGCTGAAACACCACTCCCGCTTTAACGTTGTGCATTCCCTTCACATAGCTAACTTCGGTCCGCAGTCCCGCGTTAGTCAGTTTCCGCTGCTGGCTGAGCGTCGCCGACGAGCCCGCCGGAATGAATCCGGTACCGTCCGCAAAAGCATTTCCGCTCGGATAGTAGTTAAAGGTGTCGCGGCGCACGAAACCGCCGAACGTGAACAGCGTCGTCGAGCTGATCAAGCGCGTCCAAACCGGCGCGATGTTGAACGTCTGGATCTGTGCGCGTTGGTCCTGTGCCGGTAGCTGCTTTCCCGTGACGGGATCAGGTATGCCAACGTTCAGGTTGTCGATCGTGTTTGGCGTCTGGAACCACGAACGCGTGTACTGAAAGTTGGTGTGAATCGCGTCTGCGCTGGTCAGGTTGTAATCGACCCGGTCAAACAGGTTTTCCTCATTGCCCTTGTCGTGGATCGCGTGTAGCTCTGGCGGGTCCAGGAACCGGCTGGTATTCAACCCGCTCGCAGCGATAAAATTGCCCCACTTCTGATTGCCTGCCGCGAATCGAAAGCCGCCGCTCACGGAACCAAAGCTGCCGTAAGAAGAATAAACCGTCCCCCTCACCGGAGTCGCGCCGAGGCCCGATTGTGTGGTCACTTTGATGACCAGGCTGGTTTTGCCGCCGTATTCAGCTGGCGGCCCTCCGGATACCGCTTCGAGCGACTGAATCGAATCCAGCGGAATCTGGTTCGAAAAGACCTTGCTTTGCTGATCGGTGATGGGCTGACCGTCAACCGAGAATGAATTCTCGGCGTGATCCCCGAGACCGTGAAACAACCCGTTCGAGTCCGCTACTACCCCCGGCGTCGCCAGGGTCACCAGCGAACTCACCGAAGACGATTGACTCTCTAGCGGCAGCCGGTCGGTCAACGACGTATCCACGTCCGTATGAAAGCTGGGGTCGGTCTCCACCAGATCCTCACCCTTTGCTTCCACGGTGACGCTCGTTTGTGCGGCGCCAATCTTCAGGCTGACCTGCAGATTTGTTGGCACGCTAGAACGCACGTCTACGTCCTGTGAATACGAATCGAACCCCGCCGCCGTGACCGTCAAGTGATACGGATTGAACGGCACGTTCCCAAAATGAAAGCTCCCATCGCTCGCTGTGGTGGACTGGCGTCTATACCCAGTTACGGGAAAGCTGATCTCAATCTTCGCGTCCGCAACCACGCCGCCGGACGGATCCTTGACCACGCCATCAATCGATCCGGAATTCCCCAACTGTGCTTTGGCCGGACCGCTCGTAAAAGACAACACCAACCCCAAAACAAAAACCACGCTAATACTTAAACGCTTCAACATTTTTTTTCATCCCTTTCGAGGCTATTCGCGCTTTCTGTGGATAGGGCCGCCGGCCTAAGCCAACGGTGGCGCTGCCGCAGCAAGCGGAATCAGCGCGCTAATTGACACTTCGGGATTGGTGGGGAACTAGGCGGAAGGAGGGGCGCGAGAAGCGCGATGCAGATCGAACGATTCGCATGGAGCCACGTGCTCGCGTTGCGAAGAATACCACCTAAGAAATTCAGGTTCCGCGATGGGGGCTAAAGCCGCTGGCGCCAGAGCCGGAATGTGCAGCGATTGGCAAACGTGGCAGGCATTGTCCGGCCCGGCCGCATGCTGGTGCAGCAGCGCCCCGCCAGCAGCAAAGTAGAGCAAAGCCGCGCAAGCCAGCAGTGCCAGAGCACGCCGCGCCGTCGTTCGTTCGAAAATAGATCTCACCGCTTGCATCCGCTTACACTTTACCTTAGCACGGTAGACGCGCTCAAAGGCAAATCGGTTTCCTGCTAGTATCGAGGCCGCACACCGGCAAATCCTTGACCCCACAACCATTCCGGCCTAATCTACGTCTTATCAAGTAGATGCCGCGCAAATCACCTAGTCTTTCGTTTCTGGTGCTGCTCCTCGGGGTCTTGCTCCTGGGAGCGCAGCTCCATTTTTGCATGGACATGACCGGCTCGCCGTCAGACTCCCATATTTGTCCAGTATGCTCCGTCGTCGGCTCCGCGGTCGCCGCGCAATCTCCGAGCATCGAGATCATTCAGGCCGCCAACCGGCTCGAAGTCGCTCCAACGATTGTCACGGTTTTCTCGGCAGTACCGTACGCCATTTCTCCGCGCGCACCTCCCGCCCTCTAGTCAACGCGTTTCCCCTGGCTGGTTCCCCATCCAAATTAGGAGATATCCCTTTTTTCCGGGGATTCGTGAGGAGTATCTACTTGAGAAGAGCATTTGCATCGGTTCTCGCTCTGCTGGCCGCAGCGGGTTTCACTCCGGCGCAGCAGAACCCGGCCAATCCGTCGGCGCCGCCGCAGCGCCAGCAGCCTCCTGCCGCCCTTATCACCCTGGACGAGGCCATTCGGCTCGCCCTCGAACATAACCATGCTCTTCTGGCCGCCCGTACCACCATCCTCCAGAACCAAGCCCAGGAGACCACCGCCAATCTCCGGCCCAATCCCGTGCTGACCTGGGACGCGCAGTTCCTTCCGATCTTCCAGCCCAATAAATTCACCGCCGACTATATCGACAACCAGGCGCAATTCGATCTCGGCTTGGGGTATCTCTTCGAGCGCGGCAGAAAACGCCAGCACCGCCTGCAAGCCGCCAAGGATGTGACTGCGGCGACGCGCTTGACTGTCGAGGACAACCAGCGGCAGTTGGTGTTCAACGTCGCGCAACAATTCGTCGCAGCTCTTCTTGCGGAGTCCACCGTCGCGTTCACGCAGCAGGATCTCGAAAGCTTCCAGAAAACCGTGGACATCAGTGAAGCGCGCCGCAAAGCCGGGGACATGAGCGAGGGCGACCTGCTCAAGATCAAGCTGCAGATGCTGCAATTCCAAAATGATGTCTTATCCGCGAAGCTGGCCCGGGTGCAGGCGCTTGCGGGTTTGCGGCAATTTCTGGGCTATGAATCCGTGCCCGACAATTACGACGTCGATGGCGAACTCGGCTATCAGCCGGTGCTCGGCGGACTCGACGATTTGAAAGCGCTGGCCTTGCGCACGCGGCCGGATTTCCGCGCTGCACAGCAAAATGTCGTTGCCGCTCGCAGCCTGGAATCGCTCGCCGAAGCCAACAGCAAGCGCGACCTGGGCGCCAGCTTCAATTACTCGCACGTTGCCGCCACCAACACCGGAGCTTTCTTCTTCAACATCCAGCTGCCCATCTTCGATCGCAACCAGGGAGAAATCGCGCGCACCCGCTACGCTATTACGCAATCGCAAGAACTCGCCAGCGAGTCTTCGCAGCAGGTGCTCACCGACGTGCTCGACGCTTACCAGGCGATGCGCACCAGCGAACAGATCGTCCAGCTTTATCAAGGCGGCTACGTCGACCAGGCCAAGCAATCCCGTGATATCAGCGAGTACGCCTACAAGCACGGAGCCGCGAGCTTGCTGGATTATCTTGACTCCGAGCGCACCTACCGCGCCAATCAGCTTGCTTACCGCCAGGCGCTCGCCACCTACATGAATACGCTCGAACAGATGCGCCAAGCCGTGGGAACGAGGATTTTGCCGTGAGAACGCCTTTCATAAAGTCTGCGCTCTTTTCCGTAACGGTGATCCCTGGCCTGGCGGCTTTTGCCGGCTGCGGCGCCGGTCCTTCCGAATCCAAGATGACTTCTTATTCCGCCACCGAGACCAAGGCCGACACTGCCTCGCTCTTCACCGTTCCGCCGGACCAGATGGCGCACATCCAAGTCGTGCCCGTGGAAAAAGCCCGGCTCCCGCGCCTGCTGCGCCTCACCGGCAGTGCGGCGTACAACGCCTTCAAAACCACGCCGGTCTTCAGCCCTATCGGCGGCCCGGTGCACGAAATTCTCGTCGCACCCGGCGAAACGGTCCACGCAGGACAGTCCCTCCTCACCGTGAACAGCCCGGACTATTCCGTTGCGCGCTCCGCCTACAGCAAAGCGCGTGATGCTTTTTTCCTTGCGGACAAGATTTACAACCGCTCGCAGGATCTGTACTCTCACGGCGCCATCGCTGAAGCCGACCTTCAGCAAGCCGAGTCCCTCCGGGCCCAGGCGCAAGCCGACATGCAATCTACCGAAGACGCCTTGCGCGCGCTCGGCCTGAAAGATCCGGAAGCCCTGATCAAGAATCCCCAGAAGGTGACTTCACAAATTCCCGTCATTGCTCCTGTCGGCGGCGAAGTGGTCGAGCGTCTCGTCGGTCCCGGCCAATTGCTCATGCCCGGCGCAACGCAAATTTTTACCATCTCGGACATGAGTACCGTCTGGGTTCTCGTCAACGTGTACCAGAGCGACCTCGCTTATGTGCATCCGGGCGATTCCGTCGACATCACCACCGATTCCTATCCGGAGGTCTTCCACGGGAAGATTTCCTACATTGCTCCCGCACTCGATCCCACAACACGCACCCTGCAAGCCCGCATCGTTACCAGCAACCCCGGAAAAAAACTGAAGAAGGACATGTACGTCACCGCCTCCGTGCAGGCCGGCGCGATTCGCGATGCGCTCACCGTTCCCGATGCCGCCGTTCTCCGTGACACGGAAAACCAACCGTTCGTTTACGTCCAGTCTGGCTCCAATCAATTCGCGCGGCGGCTTGTCAAGGTTGCGGACAGTCAGGGCGGCCGCACACAAGTCACCGATGGCCTCAAGGAAGGCGAACGCGTCGTCGGCGACGGCGGTCTCTTCCTGCAATTCAAGAATTCTTTGCAGCACTAACGGGGAGACGCGGCCGAAAAATCGCCAATGATCCATCGCATTGTCCAATTCGCTCTCCAGCAGCGTTTCCTGGTGCTCATGGTGACCGTGCTCATCATCATCGCCGGCGCCATCTCTTTTCAGCGCATGCCCGTGGACGCTTATCCCGATCTTTCTCCGCCCATAGTCGAGCTCATCACCCAGTGGCCCGGCCACGCCGCCGAAGAAGTCGAGCGCCTTACCACCCTCCCGCTCGAGCTGGCCATGAACGGCACGCCGAATCTTCACGTGATGCGGTCTATCTCTCTCTACGGCCTTTCCGACCTGCGCCTCACCTTCGATGAGAGTGTCGATCCTTACTTCGCTCGTCAGCTCGTCTTCCAGCGCATCAGCGACGCCACGCTTCCCACCGGTGTAACGCCCAGCATGGCGCCGCTTTTCAGTCCCAGCGGCCTGGTGTATCGCTACGTCCTCGAAAGCCCCGATCGTTCTCCCCAGGAATTGAAGACCTACAATCGATGGATCATTGCGCGCGCCTATCGCAGTGTCCCAGGCGTCGCGGACGATTCCGGCCTCGGCGGCCCCACCATGGAGTATCAGGTCCTACTCGACCCCGCGCGCCTCTACAGCTATCACCTCCCGGTTGTGCAGGTACTCAACGCGCTCACCGCCAACAATGCCAACACCGGCGGCGGCTTCTATTCGCAGGGCGGCCAGTTTT
>Ga0207114_1190_pt1 | contig 15189 bp, 11 predicted proteins | sample Alteio_BWMinHeat_70_FD_153560 | JGI IMG/M metagenome (GOLD analysis project Ga0207114, IMG submission 153560) | Enriched cells from forest soil in Barre Woods Harvard Forest LTER site, Petersham, Massachusetts, United States -... | ecosystem: Environmental > Terrestrial > Soil > Temperate forest >... | reverse complement strand
CGCAACACAAGGAAGAGCTTCCAGTACTTGGAGGTTCTTGTGCGGATTCTTTGCTCATAAGTTGTCTACTTCTCCGGCGTGGATCGCAATCCCGCCTCTTCACTATGTACCATATCCCCCTAGGGTATTGTCAAGGAAACTCGCCTCATTCCGATAAGGAATAGCAAAGCTCGTTGCTTGTCGCTGCCGGTTAGCCATCATTGCGAGCAATGAATGTCAGCAGTGAAATCTAGCGCCACGGCTCCATCAGACGGTCTTTGAATTCGCGGGGCAGTTCAAGTAGACGTCCGGCATCGACGCAACGTGCCGCCCACTCAACGAGGGAGCGGTATTGGTTGAACTGGGTGATGTTGCCCAGCCATTGAGAACCCTCCTCGGAACTCACGACCACAACATTGGGACAATCGCAAGGGCCAACGCAGCCGCTGACCGTGAGTTGGAAGCGCTTCAGCAGGCCGCGTCTCCGCCACTCGTCTTTTAGCCAATCCGCCGGGACCTCCGGGGGTCCTTGTGAGTCGCTCCACAGCAGCACCCCTGACAGACGATCATTTGACCTATCACTCGGCGTTTGGTTTCCAGCACGGTTTAGCTCCTTAGTCGACTTCCCAGATTATAGTATAGGGGAGTATATTAAGTTTATTGAGGAGGACTATTTTGTCTCACACCACGAAAAACAAAGCGAAGATGCTCTCGCGCGCCCGCCGAATTAAGGGCCAAGTCGAAGCTATTGAAAGGGCGCTTGAGGGAGACAGCGAATGCGAGGACATCCTGCAGCTTGTCGCCTCATGTCGAGGCGCGCTCAATGGGCTGATGGCGGAGCTAATTGAAGGCCACGTGCGATTCCATGTGCTCGACCCCGCTCAGAAAACACTTCCATCACAGCTTGAGGCGGCGGATGAGTTGATCGCTGTGGTGAAACGGTATTTCAGCTAGAGATCTGGAGTTGCCATGAAGGTCATCCTTGAGAACGAGACACATGAACATGAACAACATCGGGTAGCCTCTGTTCACGCACCTCATGAAGAGGGCAAAACTGAACATGGGCATGAAGAGGGCCATGAGCATGGCGTCGAACTCAGCGAGGTCCTGCGCGTCGTTTTCGTAGCGCTCGCGGCAGCGGCAGTCTGGTTGCATGTATGGGAGCCATTTCACAAGGTAAGTGTGATTGGACTGGCGGCAACGCTAATTGGCGGCTACCCCATCTTCAAAGAAGCATTCGAGAACATCGTCGAGCGCCGCATGACGATGGAGCTTTCGATGACAATTGCGCTCGTCTCCGCTCTGGCGATCGGCGAGTTCTTTACGGCGCTGGTGATTACGGCATTTGTGCTGGCCGCGGAAATCCTCGAAGGACTGACCGTTGGCCGAGGACGGCGCGCCATTCAAGACATGCTGGATTTTCTGCCGCAGACGGCCAGCGTCTTACGAGACGGCCAGACTGTCGAAGTGCCTACACAGACGATACTTCCCGGAGAGATTATCGTGATTCGTCCTGGCAGCCGGATTCCTGTCGACGGCCAGGTGGTAAGCGGCCACTCGTTTGTGGAGCAGGCGGCGATTACGGGCGAGCCGATGCCCAGCGAAAAGACGGTAGGCAGCGAAGTATACGCAGGGACCATCAACCAGGCCGGAAGTCTCCAGGTCCGCGCGGAGCGTTTAGGAAAAGAAACTACCTTCGGCAAGATCATTGAAGCGGTCGAGAAGGCCGAGCATTCGCGCGCGCCCATTCAGAAGGCCGCGGACCGGCTGGCGGGGTACCTTGTCTACTTCGCTCTTGGCGCAGCCGTGCTTACGTTCCTCATCACGCACAATATCCGCTCTACGATCTCGGTCATCATAGTAGCTGGAGCATGCGGAATCGCGGCTGGTACTCCGTTGGCAATCCTGGGAGCGATTGGGCGTGCGGCTCGGCAAGGCTCGATCATTAAAGGCGGCATGTTTCTTGAAGCTCTGGGCCGCCTGGATACTGTTTTTCTGGATAAGACCGGAACCATCACTTTTGGGGAACCGACGGTCGCCCAGGTTCGGCCGGAGCCAGGCATATCCGAGCATGTGTTGGTCCAGGCTGCTGCAAGCGCCGAGCACGGTTCCGAACATCCGCTGGGACGTGCCATCGTGCGCTATGCGGAAGAGGCGAAGATCCCTATCTACGAACCGGGCGATTTCCGTTATGAGGTTGGCCGCGGCATCGTAGCCCGAGTGCAGGGTGAGCGCATCGCGGTGGGCAATCGCGCGCATCTCCTCTCCCTTGGCGTTGAAGTGCCCGCTCAAATCTCGGCATTTGCTGGAACTCTCGTTCTTGTAGCAAGCGGAGATCGTTACTGTGGGGCCATCTCCGTCGAGGATCAGGTCCGCCCGGGTGCGGCGATTGCCGTTAAGGCGCTGGAAGCGATGAAAACCCGCGTGATTCTTCTTACCGGCGACACGCAATCCGCTGCAGAAGCGGTCGCGGACCAGATGGGGATCATTCATTTTCATGCCGATCTTCTGCCAGAGCAGAAGGCGGTTGAGGTGGCCGCGCATACCAAGAAGGGGAGAATGGTGGCCATGCTGGGCGACGGCATCAACGATGCTCCCGCGCTCATTGAGGCCACGGTCGGCGTGGCGATGGGTAGCGGAACGGATGTTGCGCGCGAAAGCGCGGATGTCGTGCTGATCGGAAACGATCTTGAAAAGTTCGTGGAGACAGTTCGCATTGCGCGGCGGTGCCGTGCCATTATCTTCCAGAATTTCTACGGCACATTAATCGTGGATACGATTGGGATCGGGCTGGCTGCGGCCGGACTACTCAATCCGCTGTTTGCGGCGTTCATTCACGTTGCGTCGGAGTTGACGTTCATTCTTAATTCGACGCGACTGCTCCCATCCAGAAAACCTGAGGCAGCTTCTGGCCCGATGACTGCCTCTGCGGTCACCCCTTATTTCAGATAGGCACGCACCAGGTCGATGAGATCTTCCGCCAACTCCTGGGACGGCGCCGATCCCTGTTCCGGGGCCATCATGTGCAGGCGGATATGATCTTCGAGAACCTCTGCCATCAGACTATTGATACCACCGCGCACATTCGCCAGAAGCAGTGAGACCCTCGGTAATTCGGATAGTGCTTTTTATTTTGGCGCATCCCCCAGTTGTGTGAGGTCCTGGTTCATTCTGTGACCAACGCCTTTGACTCCTTTTTTAAAAACGCGTCCTGTCTCTTTGATGCCATGTTCGGTTGCGCTTGAGATCTTTTCCACGGCAGTTGTCGTGCGGTGCGTAGTTTCCTTGGCCACTTCGGCAGGTGCATGGCTCTTTTCCTTCACTCCTTTGCCAGCATCGGACGCGACATCCTGCGCACTTACTTCGGCGTTTATCGAAAGGAGTACCGCCAAGGCGATAAAGAAGTGGATTTTCATTTTTGCTCCTCTCCGTTCTCGGTCAGATGGACAACAACCTCCTGCAACTTCACATTTAGCAAAGTTACAGCGATCAGATGTTCAAGGAGCCACGGCAGAATCGATCCGTTATCGGATATTTCTTCATTACTTGTTCAGCAGTTTCAACTGGAATGCTTTCTGCCTTCCATGACGCCTAAAACATTAAGATAGGAACGCAGTTGGCTGTTGGCAACAGACGAAATCGCACTTATTCGGGGAGGAGGAAAGGCTTTCCTCGACAAATCTCCCGTTTGCACCTAGGGAATCAGCGTCTGCTACCAACTCGCAGGCCTCGCCCTGAAAGTTGCTGTCCTGGCACTCGTGTCGGAAAGGAGGAGAAGAGCCGAGGGCTTGCATTCGCCGGCTGCCACCCAACCATGCCGAAATAATCCGGATGCTCCCCGAAACTACAGACTTGAGTATATCGAGCGGAGATTAAGCGGTCCTGAAGATCGATACGGGGAGAATAAGAAGGTTTTGGTTCTTCAGGGTATCTTTATCCACGTTCGCTAGATTGATATCTGTCGGCATCTCTAACAAATAAAGGAGTCTCTATGCGCCTCAGTGCGTTTGTTCTCGCAATCGCCGCCACAACGGGGCTTCTGGCTCAATCATCTCTCTCGTATCGCGTAACCCACACCTCCGTGTTGGGCGGTGATGGGAGCTGGGATTATGTCGTACCGATCCCTCCAGTCATCGGCTCTATATTGCACGTCAGAACAGAGTGATGGTTATCGATGAAGACGACGGAAAGTTGCTTGGCGAAGTCACTGAGGTCTACGGTGCCCATGGAACTGCGATTGCCGCGGACACTGGCCATGGATTCGCCACTTCGAGCGAAGACAAATCGGTGGTGATGTTCGATCTCAAGACTTTCAAGGTACTGGGCCGAATCCCGGCGGCTGAGGACGCCGATGCGATCCTCTTCGACAAGTCATCGAACCGCATCTTTACCCTGAATGGCGACGCCAACTCCTCGACTGTGATTGACCCGGTCGCTGGAAAGCTGATCAAAAATCTACCGCTTGGCGGTAAACCAGAATACGGCGTTTCTGCCGGCGACGGAAAGGTATATGCGAATCTAACCGATAAGAGCGAAGTCGTTGAGATTGACGCAAATACGACTGCCGTGATACAGCGATGGTCCACCGCTCCGTGCAGGCAACCGGTGTCAATGGCAATCGATACGGCCCACCATCGTCTGTTTACCGGATGCCGCAGTGGAGTGATGGCGGTATCCGACTATCAAGCAGGCAAAGTGGTTGCAACCATTCCGATCAGCACAGGGGTCGATGGCGCGGGATACGACCCGACCACCGGCGATGCCTTCGCCTCGAATGCGGACGGCAGCCTGACAGTGATTCATCAGGACGGCCCAGACCAATATCACGTCGTCCAAAGTGTGCCGACACCTGTTGGCTCTCGCAACATGGGTCTCGATCCCTTGAGTCATCGCGTGTTTATCGTCTCGGCGAAGTTCGGACCTGTCCCCGAAGGCGGGCGCAGAGGGCCTGTACTACCCGGAACGTTTACGTTGATGACAATTGAACGCATACCGCCTCAGCACTGACGCTCATGGAGTCGATGTTTTCCAACTGCCTCCCAATGCGCGGATGAGCGCAACCGTGGACACAGCCTCAGCGCCATTGACCTGCGTAGCGGCCTGTTCGTTGGTAAGCAGTGTCTGTTGGGCAACAACCGCGTCCAGGTAGCTAACCAGGCCAGCCTGATATTGGTTCAGCGCAATTTCAGATGCGCGTTTCGCGTCCGCAACAGCGCTTGCTTCGGCCTGCGACTGACGGTCAAGATAGTGAATGGCTGCCAGTTGGTCCTCTACATCACCATAGGCAACGAGTACCGTTTTCTCGTATTGCAGGACTGACTGGCGGTAGCCAGCCTGCGCCTGGTCTACATTGGCGCGCAGTCTGCCGCCTGTAAAGATCGGAGCCACGGCCGATCCCATCAGCGATGCAATCGAATTCTGCCAGTTGAGGAGCGAAGCTGGGTTGCTACTTTCATATCCAGCGAAACCCGTTAGTGAAAACTGCGGATAGTAGGCGGCCTTCGCGACTCCAATCTGCGCACTAGCGGAAGCCGCCGAACGCTCAGCGGAGGCGACGTCCGGCCGGCGTTCGAGAAGATCAGACGGCAGCCCGGGAGGGATATGCGGCAGGTCAATGGGCACCACGTCCGGACTGATATGAAAACCTTCAGCCGTCTGACCGGCGAGCACGGCGATGGCGTGCTCCAGTTGGTCGCGCTGGATATGCAGCCCTTCGAGTTGAGCGCGAGTCTGATCAAGCAACGTCTGTGCTTGCTTGACTGCCAGCTCACTGATCAATCCGTGCCGAAACTGATCGTCAGTGATGTCGTATCCACGTTGCAAGTCCTTTTCTGTCTCCTCAATGATGGCAACTTCCGCGTCCGTTTCGCGGAGTTGGTAATAGTCGGTCGCGACGGAGGCCGCGACTGTCAGCTTGACGAAGCGAAGGTCATCCTGTGTTGCCTCTTCCTTAGCTGTGGCCGATTGCACCATGCGTCGTACGCGCCCCCAGGCGTCGATCTCATAGCTCATGGTCAACGGCAGTTGTATGTCGTTATACGTAGCTGCCAACCCATTTGTATTGCCGTTGTTGGGGCGCTGTTGAGCCTCGCGAGTGCGCGAGACGGAAGGCTGCGCCGCGACTGTTGGATAGAGGTTGGAACGTACAGAGCGCCTGGCCGCATCCGACTGGTCCACATGCGTAACTGCGATGCCGATGTCCCGGTTTGCCTTTTCCGCCTGAGCCTCGAGGTCGTTCAGATGGGGATCATGAAAGACCTGCCACCAGTCAACCGGGGACGGGACCGTTGCCTTGTCGGATGACGGCGCTGGCTCCTCATAGGCCGGAGGAGCAGGTACGGCCGGGAGCCGGTAGTTCGGACCCACAGTGCAACCCGAGACCAGCAATCCGGAAGTACACAGGGCAATGATTGCCAGGAGGTATGGATTTGCTGTTTGTTCACGCATGTCAGGCCTGTCCTTTTGTGCTGCCGCCGCTCTTTTGAACCGTGACCGGCGTCCCATTCACGAGATAGTCCGGAGGATTGGCGATAAGGGTGTCCTGCGCCGTGATGCCGCCGGTAATCTCGACGGTGTTGCCGAAGTCGTTGCCAATCGTCACCTTGCGAAGCTCGACCTTGTGTTCTCCATTGACGACTGCTATCTGCGGTCCCGCGGACTGGAATAAGATCGCCCCTGCGGGAACGAGCAATGGACGGCTGGGAACTGCCAATTTGATATGAACCTGCCCATAGGCTCCCGGCATGAGCTTTCCTGTGGGATTGGGAATATCGACCTCGACCAAGAGAGTACGCGACGATACATTGATGGCCTTCGTGCTTCGTGTTACCTGGCCATCAAATCGCTGACCAGGCAATTCCGTAAGCTCTACATTGACGTGCATGCCGTCATGAATCTGTTGACTGTATCCTTCGGGCACCGGGATGAAGATGCGCATCGTGCTGGTCTTCGAGACACGAAACAGCTCGGCACCGGCTCCGCTATTCCCGGCGTTGATCAGGTCGCCGGTATCCGTGTGGCGCTCGGTGATAACGCCATCGAAGGGGGCAACTACCTTTTCGTAGATCTGCTGCTGCTCCAGGTTAGACACGTCAGCTGAGGCTGCCGCCACGGTCGCCTGTTGAGCAGCAAGGTTCTGATCGTTCTGGTCCACCTGTTGCTGGGCCACGGAATTGTCTTTGATCAACTCCTGATATCGCTTTGCGGTAATGGCTGCCAGGGTCAGATTGGCCTGTGACTGGCTGAGCATCGCCCTGGCATGCAGGAGCTGCTGGTCGACCTCCGGTGCATCGATGACCGCGAGCAGTTGGCCGCTCTTCACGTGCTGTCCTATATCCACGTACCACTTGCGGATATAGCCACTGGTGCGAGCGTATACAGGGGATTCATCGTATGCCTGAAGCGTTGCGGGCAACGCGATCTCATCGGAGGCTTCGCCTTGATTTGCCTGAATCACATCGACGGGTGTGGCGATCGATGCCTCAGTATTCGCGGCGAGCACTTTGTCGCTGTGCGATCGCTCTCGCAGGGTAATCAGGCCAAAAACGCAGACTAGGACAGGAATGACCAGAAACCACAGCAATCTGGTACCTGGTGTCCTGCTTTTACTATTGTGAAGGTTCGTTGACGGCGCTCCAGCTCCGGCTGGTGATACAGAGTTTCTATTTTCCATGGGATGCCTCCTCCGAGGTGAGAACTACTCCGGATCGATTGCGAACGATCGCGAAAACCGTGGGCACAAAGAACAGAGTTGCTACCGTTGCAAAGAGTAGGCCGCCGATGACAGCGCGTCCCAGCGGAGCGTTCTGTTCCCCGCCTTCGCCGAGACCAAGCGCCATCGGGACCATGCCGATGATCATTGCGAGAGCCGTCATCATGACCGGCCGCAATCGAGTTGCTCCAGCCTCGAGTGCTGCCTTCAGAGCGTCTTTGCTCTCCGCAAAATGTTCGTTCGCGAAGGTGATCACAAGCACGCTGTTCGAGGTCGCCACGCCGATGCTCATGATCGCTCCCATCAGGGCAGGGACACTCAGTGAGGTATGGGTGAGAAAGAGCATCCAGCAGATTCCGGCAAGCGCTCCTGGAAGAGCGGTGATGATTATGAAGGCCTCGCTCCAGGATTGAAAATTGACGACGAGAAGCAGATAGACGAGGGCAATCGCGAAGGCGAGTCCCCCGAACAGACCGACGAACGAGGAATGCATCGTTGAAACCTGCCCGCGGGTCACGAGAAAGCTGCCCTTGGGAAGCTGAGTCGTTGCCCGGTCCGTAATCTTCTTTACTTCCGAAGCGACCGAACCGAGATCGCGACCTTGCACGCTCGCATAGACGTCGATGACCGGCTGCACGTTGTAGTGGCTTGCGACGGCGGGCTCCTCCATCCGGCGCATGCTGGTCAGGTTCTCAAAGAGCTGGGGCGTCGATCCGCTATCGGCCCCGGTGATCGGAATCGTGCGGAGGTTGTCGAGGGAGCTCACCTTGTATTGCGGTGTCTGGACTGCGATGTTGTAGGAGACGCCGTTCTGTGGGTTGAGCCATAGATTTGGGCTGGTCTGATAGCTTGAACTCAACGAGATCAACAACCCACTCGATACGTCTCTGGCGGTCAATCCGAGTTGTTGCGCGCGCACCCTATCCAGATCAAACTGAAGACGGGGCTGGTCCATAAGCTGCTGCACATGCACATCCACCGCTCCAGGAATCGCTCTCATCTCCTGTGCGATCTGCGAAGCGAGCGCGAAGTTCCCAGTTCGGTCTTTGCCCACAATCTGGATATCGATAGGGGCGGGGAGCCCGAAGTTCAGCGTTTGACTCACAATATCTGCTGGCTGAAAGAAAAACTCGGTTCCAGGAAATTCCTTCGGAAGCTCATCTCTCAGGCGAGCGATATAGTCGGCTGTTGGCTGGTGCTTCGCATTGAGCGAGCCCAGAATCTCGGCGTCTGCATTGCCGATAGTTCCACCGTTGCTGTAAGACAAGTTGATTCCGCTGGTGGGAAGGCCGATATTGTCCAGTATCCCGCTCAGCTCCGAGGCCGGAATCTTACTTCGAATAGAGCGCTCGATCTGATCCGTGAGACGGGCGGTATCTTCGATGCGAGTGCCGGTCTTGGCGCGAACATGAAGGCGGAATTGCCCGGTGTCCACGGTGGGAAAGAAGTCATTTCCCAGCACGCAAACAAGAGATACACTCGCCAGACAGAAGAATACGAAACAGGCAGCGAAGATCACACGATGATCCAGGCAGAGTTGGAGCAGTGAAGAGTAGCCTTCCTGAAGCCTGGCGAAGGCTGCCTCAAAACGATGGTGAAGTCGGGCGAACCAGCCTGAATCGGCATCTGAGGCGCCGTTTCGTTTCGTTTCGACTTCCTTCCTCATGAGGAACATCACGAGCGTTGGAATGATGGTGCGCGAGAAGAAATAGGACGCAAGGAGAGCAAATACGACCGACTCGGCCAATGGTACGAAGAGATACCTTGGCACGCCGCTCAAAAAGAACATCGGGATGAAGACGATGCTGATGCACAGGGTCGAGACAAACGCAGGTACTGCGATCTCCTGGGCGCCATCGAGAATAGCCTGGCGAAGATCTTTGCCCAATCCGAGTTGACGCTCGATATTTTCGATCTCCACCGTAGCGTCGTCGACCAGAATGCCGACCGCCAGCGCAAGTCCCCCGAGGGTCATGATGTTGATTGTTTCTCCGAGCGCGCTAAGGGTCAGCACCGACGTGAGGATCGAGAGAGGAATTGAAATGCAGATGATGAGCGTGCTACGCCAGCTCCCGAGGAAGATGAGAATAAGGATGGAGGTCAATCCCGCGGCGATCAGGCCCTCGCGCAGCACGCCTTGCAAGGAAGCGCGCACAAAGATCGATTGATCGAGCAGGGGTCGCATGACCAGGGTGGAAGGCATGGAGGCCTCGATCCTGGGAAGCAAAGCGCGCACGCCTGAGACGATGGCCAGAGTTGAGGCATTACCCGCCTTTTGAATGCTGAGGAGAACGCCGCGCTGCCCATCCTGCCGCACTATGTTCGTCTGCACGGCATATCCATCCCGTACATGGGCAACGTCGTGCAAGTAGACGATTGCTCCGTTCACGGACTTCACCGGGAGATCGTTGAGTTCTCTTACTGTGGCAGGTGTGCCATTGAGGCCGACGTTATATTCCGTCGAGTTAATCTTCGCTGTGCCAGATGGAAGGATGACGTTCTGAGCATTCGCGGCATTCACGATATCGGTGGCGGACAACCCCTTGGCGGTCAGTTGGTGCGAATCGATGTCGACCATGATCTGTCGAACCTTGCCTCCATAAGGGATGGGCACAGCAGCTCCGGGAATCGTTGCGAGCTGGGGGCGGATGAAGTTCGCGGCAAGATCGTTCAGTTGCTGCTCTGAGAGACCCTGTCCGCTCAACCCCAATTGCAGGATCGGCACCGTGGATGCGTCATAGCGGATAACCAGAGGAGGAGTGATGCCGGGCGGTAACTGCTTCAGTGTAGCTTGAGCTTCTGCGATCACCTCTGCAATCGCCCCATCGACATTCGCATTCGGTTGGAGGTACACCTTTACAACGGCAACACCATTCAGGGATTGCGACTCGATATGCTCGATGTTGTCGACCGTCGTCGTGAGAGCGCGTTCATAAATGGAGGTGATGCGGTTTTCCATCTCTGCCGGCACAAGCCCGGTATAGGTCCAGATGATGCTGACAACTGGCACATTGATGGACGGAAAGATGTCCACGGGCGTGCGCAGAATCGTTACCGGCACCACCAGAAACAGAAGCAACGCCAGAACGACGAAGGTGTAGGGGCGTGAGAGCGCTATCTTAACAATCCACATCGCAATCCTCGTAGGGCATAGAGGTGTGCAGGAATCCATGCGTTATCTTCAGGACTAACGTTAGAGGGGGAGGCACCCTCTTTGACACGCGAATGTAGGTGTAAGGCAATACACCCGAATGGGTGTATCGGGAAGGCTAGAGATGAAGTATGCCGCGCCGCATGGCAATCGTGACCGCTTCTGTGCGATCGTTTACTTCGAGCTTAGCGAGGATGTTCTTGACGTGCATTTTGACCGTATCTTCGGCGATGGATAGCTCCGCACCGATTTCTTTATTCCGCTTGCCACGAGCCATCAGGGTGAGCACTTCAAGTTCACGGGGTGTCAACTTTTCCGAGGCAAGGTGTTCTGCCAGGCGCTGTGCGACTTCAGCTGGAATGTGTTTCTTACCTGCATGGACTGACCCTACCGCACGGACCAGCTCATCCCGGCCGGTGCCCTTGACGACGTAACCACTGGCTCCAAGAGCAAGGGCGCGTTCAATATCGGCATCGCCTTCGAGTGAAGTAAGTATAAGAACCTTCGCGTTGGGGAATCTTGTGAAGATCTTCTCCATGACATCGTATCCCGTCATATCGCGCAGGCGTAGGTCGAGAAGTAATACATCGGGCTGCAGCGCGGAATAGAGTTCGATCGCCTCCTGCCCTGAACCAGCTTCGCTCACAAGTTCCATGTCGGCCTGAAGATGCAATATGCCGGCTAACCCTTCACGGACGATCGGATGGTCGTCCACGCAAAGGACACGAATGCGCTTCGGATTCATCGCCGATCCTTTCTTCCCGAAAATCTGCTAAGTAATCCTCGGAGCCTTTGGAGTAACGGATAAGGTGTCACTCTGTCCTGCGACTCATATGCGATCTGCGCTGGAACGCGCAGAGTCCATTGCGTGCCGGTGGAAGGCGATGAACTGACAGTGAGCGATGCGCCGATGCGCGCGGCTCGCTCTCGCATACCGGGAATACCGAAATGACCAGGCTTGCCTCCTAGCAGAATGCCTTCGCTGATTCCCGCGCCGGTGTCTCGGACTGTAAGTTGATGGTGGTGATCTCCATACTCAGAGTTAACGACAACGTTGTTCCCGCCAGCATGCCGGATGGCATTTCTCAGCGCTTCCCGTACGATCTGTACCATCTCTTCTCCAGGGACGGGTTGGATCGGGTGTTCTTTTCCGGAACTGGTAATTTGTATGGCCTCTTGCGATCCCGTCATGCTCTGAACTGTATCCCTCAGCGTACTCTCGATATCTGCGTTGCTAAAAGGCCTCTGTCTCAGGATGTGCAGAGCACTCCTGCCGTTCGTCAGCGCCGTGCGCGACAAATCCAGCGCGCGCTGAAGTGGGCCCTTCGCGGAAGATCCGGGAGGCGTGACCCCGTCTGCGATCTCCAACTGTAGGCTGATGCCCATCATCTCCTGTACGAGATTGTCGTGGAGGTCCTGGGCAATCCGAGTGCGTTCTGACATCCTTTCTTCAAAGCGGGACTGGAGTTCCCTCGCAGCCGATCGCATACGCAGGCGATATAACACGAACGCGAGGGAGGAGATCAAGAGGACGCATAGTACGAGGAACCATTGCGTCTCATAGAAGGCGGGCAGGAGCTCGAACGAGATGCTGTCTCCCGTCTCATTCCATATTCCGTCGTTGTTTGCTGCGATCACTCGAAATAGATAATGGCCGGGACGCAGGTTTGTGTAGAACGCATTGCGCCTCGTTCCCGCATCCTGCCAACCAAACTCGAAACCTTCCAGACGGTATCGGAACCGCACTTTTCGAGGCTCAGAGAGACTAATCCCGGTGTAGGAGATCTGCAGGTTCCCTGTATGCGGCGCAATCTTCAGCCCGTCTAGCGGAGTCAGGCTTCGACCATCAGCACTCAGATCCAGGATGTGAACCGGCGGGGTAACCGAGTTACGGTGCATACGAGCGAGGTCGATCATGCCGATGCCCTCAGACATGGACATCCAAAGGCGACCATCGACCGAGAGAGCGACCGGCTCGCTCCCGTATGCCTCCGGATTGCTCTTCAGTCCATCGCCGTCATCATAGAAGTCGTATTGCGGTTGCCGGGTCTCTGGAGAACGGTGTAATAAATCGCTGACCCTGAGTCGAGCGATACCCGTGCTGTATCCAAGCCAGAGGTTGCCACGCTGGTCGGGGAGAGTCCATATCAATCGGTTGCCAGGGAGTCCGGACTCGTGATCCCAGTGAAGAAAGCGTTCACCATCAAAGTAGGCGAGCCCATTATCGGAGGCTACCCACAAAGTTCCGTCAGGCTGCGGGGACAGGAACCGAATCGCTCCACCCGTCAATCCATCTGCAGATGTAAAGGTGTGGGAGCCTGCTGGTGGGCGCAGGATTACATTGCCATTCTCCAGTCCAAGCCACACCTGATCTCGCTGGCCGCCCCGCAAGCTGGTAATGACCTGCCCGGCCAACGAAGGCTCGTTGATGCGTTCTGGACTTGAGTTGTCTTTCGAGTGCCACAAACCTATCTGCTGTCCGTACAGCCACAGATCACCGGCTTCCGATTCAGCCATTTGCTCAATATGTGGCGTGTTTGGAAACGGTTGTATCTGACCGATTTCACGCTGGGAGAACTTTTGGATTCCGGCATGCGTGGCGATCAAGAGGCCACCATCTCTGATTGGAAGCAAACCGATTATGGGCGTTCCCTTGAGCAGCACGTTATGCAGGGCTGCTGTGCCAGCGAAGTGTTCAAGTCCTGACCGGGAGCCAACCCACACTCCGGCGTCCTGAGCAGGAGCCAGCGAACCGGCGATGTCCGACAACAATCCATCGCGAAGAGTATAGGTGATGAACTTATCCTGCCTCAGGCGGGAAAGACCATTCTGAGTGCCCACCCAGATATTGCCTTCCCGGTCTTCAAAAATGTCCCAGATGTGATCGCTTGGGAGCCCCGTCAAGTGCGTGTAGTGTTGCGCCTCTCCACTTGGCGCAAATCTGAAGAGTCCGGTGTTCTCAGTCGCTATCCATGTGGCTCCGCTGGTGTCACGTAGGACTTTTCGAACTTGTGCTTTTTCCTTTGAAATCGCGTGCAGCGCTCTTCCCGTAGGTGACCGATCGTGCGTCCGGCCTTCGCTCACCGAGGGACGATTTGCCTCAGCCATGGTTAATTCGCTTCGAGGAGCGGATGAAATCGTTGAAAAATCCTTCTCTCTCAGCCGGACGACTCTCTTGCGGGTTTCTACCGCAAGAGTGTGATCGCTTAGCTCCTCAATATGCTCGATGGGAGATCCAAGCATAGCGCTTATCTTCACACGCCCTCTCCAACCGACCAATAGTCCGCTAGCTGTCCCAATCAAGAGAAGATCGTTTGATTTTGTGGATTCGACTGCGGTGACCTGCCCGAGTGATCCGATACCCACGCCCGGCAACTCCGGTTGAATGAACTGGAAGCCATCGAAGCGGATGAGTCCATCCCCGGTACCGATCCAAAGGAATCCGTCTGTCGTTTGGGTAACACCATACACCGTTGTAGAAAGCAGCCCATCCTTATGCCCCCAATTCGTGACAGAGAACTGCTGAGCCGACATCTGTTTTGTCAGGAGAAACAATCCCGAAATACACATCTGCGCAACCTTGTTGACGGTCCATGAAGACAGGCGATTCATCAGGATGATTGTATGGGGCGCAAAGTAAGAGCAACAACAGTGTTTGACGGTGCGTCAAATTCTTCTTTGGTCAATTGTTCAGATGACGCCTCATTAGGCGTGCGAACCGACGTTTTCTATAGCGGCGAAGTATCTGCGACGAAGATGCGGGAATGACGCAGCTAGCTCTACAAAAGGGGAAAATGGAATCAAGGAAAATAGTATTGAAATCAGACTAACCTCCGAAAGCAGCCTCTTCAAGCCCAATCATTCCATTGCGCCGTGCTTCGCCGACCAGCTTTCGTATCGCCGACAGCCGAACCTTGATAGTTGATGGAGAGAGGTGATCCATCGTGGTCCGGTATTCCATCAGCAGCGCACGGGAGAGAGGTCGGCTGGCACAGAAGGCAAACAGATCATCGAGGGCCTTGGCATAGTTGCGCTTGGAGTAGATAGACTGAACGGTGTCTAAAACCATCTGGCGCAGCATAGCCTGGGTCTGAGTGAGAGCGAATGGAAGCTCTTCGGGCTGCGGTGTTATTTGAACGAGAGAGGTGCTCATTGCCAGCCAGCCTCTCTACTACTGAGGCAATCCAAATAGTGCCGCAAGCTGTGGGACAATTGCGGGGAGCGTGTTCGGGCGACCCCGCTCCGCAAGACGCCATGGCGTTCAATTCCGGGATGCTCCATCGCCCGCTCGCCTCTCAAACCGCAGCCGCGCGGTCTCTATCGCGGGTAGTGTTGCAAGTTTCAAATG
>Ga0207114_1189_pt1 | contig 15240 bp, 7 predicted proteins | sample Alteio_BWMinHeat_70_FD_153560 | JGI IMG/M metagenome (GOLD analysis project Ga0207114, IMG submission 153560) | Enriched cells from forest soil in Barre Woods Harvard Forest LTER site, Petersham, Massachusetts, United States -... | ecosystem: Environmental > Terrestrial > Soil > Temperate forest >... | reverse complement strand
CCGGTAAAAGAACATTTATCAATGAAATGATGGGCCGGTGCGGCTGGACGAACGCATTTTCCTCCGAACGATATCCGGCTGTTACCCCCGAAATGCTTAAACAAGCAGATCCGGAAATCATCCTGCTGTCCTCCGAGCCGTTCCCCTTCAGTGAAAAGCACTTCGAACAGTTCCAGGCAGTCTGTCCCAAAGCCCAAATCAAACTGGTTGACGGGGAAATGTTTTCCTGGTACGGGAGCCGGCTGGTCAAAGCCCCTTCCTATTTCAAAAACCTTCTTTCCGGAGAATAAACTACTTTTATCGCTTTAATAAACAATGTTTCATAAACAGATACAATGCTGAAACAAAAAAAGAAGTTAGTCATTCTCCTTGCCTGTATAACAGTAGCTGCGTTCTCCTTTCTTTGGGCGTTTAACGGGGATAAAACCGAAAAAAATATTTATGGGGAGGTGCATAGCGGAGATTTCGAAATATCGGTATTTACCACAGGGGAACTGGAAGCAAAGAACTCCATCCAAATCAACGGCCCGGATGGATTGCGTTCGGTGAATATCTTCCAGATCAAAATCACCGATATTATCCCCGAAGGTACCGTAGTCAAGAAGGGAGATTATATTGCCAGTCTCGATAAAGCCGAACTCGGCAACAAGCTCAAAGATGCCTCCAATGATATGCAAAAATACCAGAGCCAGTATACCCAGACACAGCTTGATACGGCCCTCCAACTGAGACAGGCGAGGGATGAAATGGTTAACCAGGAATTTGCCCTCAAGGAAAAGCAGATTGCTCTGGAACAATCGGCTTATGAACCACCGGCGACTATACGGCAGATTCAGCTTGAATTTGACAGAACATCCAGGGCACTGGAGCAGGCCCGAAAAAATTACGAACTCAAGAGAAACCAGCTGATTGCCAAAATGGAAGAAGCCGGAGCCTCCCTCTCCCAGGCCCGGAACAGTTATGACAGACTCACCGAATTGCTGCAAAAATTTACGATTACCGCACCCGAAGGAGGAATGCTGATCTACCAGCGGGAATGGAATGGCAAAAAGCGGGGTGTTGGATCCACCATCGGTGTTTGGGACCCTACCGTGGCTACCCTCCCTGACCTTTCTGTGATGAGCTCTAAAACTTATGTGAACGAAGTAGACATACGCAAAATAAAAGTGTCTCAGCCTGTAATGGTTACCCTGGATGCTTATCCGGAAAAAAAATTGACAGGAATAGTTACTTCCGTAGCCAACGTGGGTGAACAAAGCCCTAAAAACGATTCCAAAGTTTTCGAAGTGGTTGTGCGCATCAATGAAAAAGACACCACCCTTCGCCCCGCTATGACCACCGGTAACCGAATTGTGGTGGACAGGCTGAAGAATGTACTTTCAATCCCCCTGGAAAGCATTCACAACCAGGGTGATTCTCTTTCCTATGTATTTGTTCGCCAGGGTCTGTCCCTCATCCGGAAGGAAATCATTACCGGAGAAACAAATGAGAACTTTGCAGTTGTAAAGAGCGGACTAAGCAAGACAGATCAGGTTTACCTCTCCACTCCGCCTAAGCCCGAATCGTATGAAATGAAACGCCTGCCGGGTAAAAAGCAAACACCTAATAAACAGGGGTCGTGAACAGAAGAAACTTTCAAAATTTTCTGATTGCTCTGGAAGCCATTCGGGTAAACAAGCTGCGCTCCATGCTTACCGGCCTCGGCATTATTTTCGGAGTAGCCGCCGTCATTGCCATGATGGCAATTGGTCACGGTGCCAAACAGGAGATACTGGAACAAATCAAACTCGTTGGAGTGAACAACATTGTAATAGCACCTGCAAAAGAACAAAAGGAAGATAGGAGCGGAACCAAGGAGAAAGAAAATGAACAGAAACGTTTTACACCCGGCCTGAACCTGAAAGATGCGGAAAGCATCGGAGAAGTACTTGACTGCGCCGAAAAAATAAGTCCCGAAATAGTGATCGAAACCAACTTCGTTTATGGAGGACTCAGACGTTCCGGAAAGCTGGTGGGTACTGTCCCTGAATATTTTGACATCACCAACTTCTCCCTCTTTGAAGGAAAGGGATTTATGGAAAAGCAATTGCGTTACGGAGAACAGGTTTGCATTATTGGGAAGAGTATCATGACCAGGTTTTTTCCAAAGGAAGATCCCCTGGGCAAATACATTAAGTGCGGCAAGGAATGGCTGCAGATTGTAGGAGTGCTGAATGAAAGAACGATTACGGTAAACTCGATGAGTAATTTAGGTATACGCGATTACAACATGGATATTTATGTGCCGCTCCGTACTATGCTTCTGCGCTACACCAACCGGTCTCTCGTAACCAAGGCGAATATGGAAGCTTCCCAGTCGTCTATGGGAGACGACAGTGAAGACGATTCGAAAAAGAGCGAAAGAAACATCCATCAGCTCGACCGTCTCGTCATCCGTGTTTCCAATTCCGATCTGATGCAACCTGCAGCCGAAATCATTTCCAGGCTGATGAACCGAAGGCATAACGGGGTAACGGATTTTGAAATATCCATACCTGAGCTCCTCCTCAAACAGCAACAACGTACAAAAGACATTTTTAACCTGGTACTCGGCTTCATAGCCGGAATTTCGCTTCTGGTGGGTGGCATTGGAATCATGAACATCATGCTGGCCTCCGTGCTGGAGAGAATTAAAGAGATAGGAATCCGCCTTTCCATTGGAGCCACCAAAAGAGATATCATCGAGCAATTCGTTTTCGAAGCCATGCTCATCAGTATCGGCGGCGGACTGATTGGCATTGTATTGGGAATTCTGCTTAGTTACATCATCTCCGGGCTTGCCGGAATAACCACTCTCATAAGCGGGGGCTCCATTGCGCTTTCCTTTGCTGTGGCTGCAGTTACAGGCTTAATCTTCGGAATAGCACCGGCCAGAAGGGCCGCTCAGCAAGATCCCATTAATTCCCTGCGTTATGAATAAGCTGAAACGGCTCCTCCATTCAATCTTTTTCCTCTTCTTCCTGCTGAATACCGGTCTTGCACAATCGGGACAGTCGGAGGAAAAAATCCTGAGTCTTACGGATGTCATAGACCTGGCCAAGGGTCAAAGCCCTTCCTCCAAGCTTGCTTCCACCAACTACACCTCCAAATTCTGGCAATACAGACTTTATAAATCCAACTACCTGCCTCAGGTCAGTCTGAACGCCACGCTTCCTAACCTAAACAGGGCCACAAACCCCATCACCCAGCCCGACGGAACCGTTACCTTCATTCCTCAAAGCCTTTTAACCAACAGCATGAGTCTGAGTGTATCTCAGAATATAGGCCTGACAAACAGCCAGATATTTATCACCTCCCAGCTCCAGCGGATTGACATCCTGAACACTCCCGTAAGCAGGAGCTACCTGGTGAGTCCAATCCTTTTCGGAATCAGTCAGCCCATCTTTGGTTTCAACAAACTCCGCTGGGACAACCGGATAGAACCTATGAAATACGAAGAGGCCCAAAAGCAATTTAATGAAGACCTCGAGCAGGTTTCGGTTCAGGCCAGTGAACTATTCTTTGATTTGCTTACCGCCCAGATGGAACTGAAAATTCAGCAAAAGAATGTATCCAACAGCGACACCCTTTACCGGATTTCTACCGGGCGTTATAACCTGGGTAAAATTGCCGAGAATGAACTCTTACAAATGGAGCTGAACCTGATGAAAGCCAAGAACAGCCTGGCCCAGGCCGAACTGGATGCAGACGTGTCCATGCTCAAGCTCGCTAACTTTCTGAAGCTTCCCTCAGGCCAGCGCATCACTCTTCTTGAACCCAGCGTTGCACCAGGCTTTAGAGTGGATGAGAAAATTGCCCTTGCCCAGGCCGAGAAAAACTCCCAGGCCGTCATCGCCTTTCAGCGGAAAAGGCTGGAAGCCGAAAGGGATGTGATAAAGGCTATACGCGACAACCGGTTCTCGGCAAACGTAGTGGCCAGTTATGGACTCAGTAACGACGGTTCTCCCTATGGATTAAACTCCAACCCCCAGTCCCCCACTCCAGGCACAACCTCAGACCAGCAACAGGTGCGACTGGGCCTTCAGGTTCCGATCATAGATTGGGGAAGGGCCAAAGCCCAGATCATGACCATGGAGGCCATACGCCAATATGTGGAGATTAGTACGGAACAGGACGAACAAAGCCTGAAACAGGAAATATTGATGCTCTCCAAACAGTTTGAGATGCACAGACAAAAATTGTTCATCGCTCAAAAGGCCGATACCATTGCTCAAAAGCGTTTCGAAATAAGTATGAAACGCTATATCATCGGCAAAATAGCCATTACCGACCTGAATATTGCCTTACAGGAAAAAGACCAGGCTAAAGTAGAATACCTCAATGACCTCCGACAGTTTTGGCATACCTACTACGATATCCGAAGAAGGACCCTTTACGACTTCCAAAACAATGCCGTCATCAACAATAAATAAGCCCAAGACCTCCTCCCGGAAAAGACAAGCCAATCAAATTGACGACCCACGGCATTCTAATACATATCTTTGTAACTTTGCGTCTAAATCATTTTCCCGGACAACTGTGCGTATGGAAACTTCCCGTTTCGTGATGCGTTTGATCTATTTTATACTGTGCATTACACTCTGCGAAGAGCTGCCGGCACAGTCTGACACCATCTGCAAACCTAAGAATGACAAAGTCGGTGTGGTACTTAGCGGAGGAGGGGCCGCAGGCCTGGCACATATCGGCGTACTCAAAGCCCTGGATGAAAATCACATCCCAATCGATTACATCACCGGTACCTCGGCTGGAGCCATGATTGGCTGCATGTATGCCATAGGCTATTCTCCGGCACAGATAGAAGCCCTGGTCAGATCCAAGGAATTCCGAAACTGGACCTACGGGGCATTGGATCAGAAATACGTGTTCTATTTTAAAAAACGGGAGGATAACGCCGGATGGGCAGCATTTAAGCTTAGTCTCGATTCCAATTTCACCTCCAATCTGCCTACCAATATCATCTCCTCACTCCCTATTGATTTTGCCCTCATGGAATTGACGGCTAAGGCCGCTTCAGCCGCTCACAACAATTTTGACAGTCTCCTGGTCCCATTCCGTTGCCTGGCAGCCGATGTGGAAGCAAAAAAATCAATTGTCTTTAAATCGGGTGATCTGGGGCAGGCTGTACGTGCCTCCATGTCATACCCCTTTTATCTGCACCCCATCTCTGTGGATGGAAGAATACTCTTTGACGGAGGCCTCTATAATAACTTTCCGGCGGATATTATGTACAGGGATTTTTATCCCGACTTTATTATCGGCAGCAATGTGGCCGGGAAATGGGTTGCTCCGGATGAAGACAACCTCATTTCACAACTCCGTGCCATGATGATGAGCGAGACCAACTTCACGTCTCCCTGTGAAAATGGTATTATCATCACCCCTTCCGTAAATGATGTAGGCTTGCTGGAGTTCGACCGCTTACAGCTGATTGACAGTGGATACCGCGCAACCATGAGGGCCATGCCTCGAATCAAGGCGTCCGTTAACCGCAGAATTGAACCCGAGGCACTGGCCAAAAAAAGGGCGTCGTTCGTTGCTAAGCAAAAGGAACTGGTGTTTGAGAACATCAACATCACAGGGGTCTCATCCAATCAGGCTTTCTTTGTGAAAAAATCTCTCCGGCATGCCTATAAGCAAATACCACTTGAAAAATTAAAGAAGGAGTATTTCAGACTCGCTCAGGACGATAAGATAAGAAGCCTCTATCCTTTTGCCAGGTACAATGAAACCACCGGTTTTTTTGACCTGGACATTAAAGTGAAAAAAGAAAGGAACCTCAGTGCCGAATTTGGAGGGAATTTTTCGAACAGGCCTATCAACGAAGCCTTCATCGGACTTCAATACAATTACCTGGGCAAGATAGGTGTGAGTGTGCAAGGGAATGGGTATTACGGGAAACTCTACAGTTCCGCTCAGGCCAAGGTAAGAATTGATTTCGCTCTCAAAATCCCCATCTACCTGGAGCCCAACCTCACGTATAACCGGTTCGACTTTTTCAAAAGCAGCAATGCCTTTTTTGAAGACAACAAGCCTCCGTACCTTATTTCAAATGATCAGTATGCCGAGCTCAACCTTGGAATTCCGGTTGGGAATTCGGGGAAATTACTCATCGGTTCAGGATATGGGCAGATCAAGGAAGAATACTACCAAACAACCGTATTCGCCCAAAAGGACACTTCAGACAAAACCTATTTCAACCATTATATCAGCCGCATTACCTATGAACAAAACACCCTGAACAAAAAACAATATGCCAACACGGGTGGATTCTACCGTGTCTCCCTCCGTTACAATCAGGGAGAAGAATTTTTTGAAAAAGGATCCACCGGAGTCCCTCTGATTGATGTTCCCTACACCGATAAGGTACATCAGTTTGTAGTCTTCAAGGCCTTGGTAGACCAATACTTTAAATTTGGAAAACATTTCTCATTCGGACTGTATGGAGAAGCCGTTTATTCCACACAAAGCAACTTCAATAATTATACGGCTACCGTACTTTCGGCACCGGTATTCCAACCCACTCCGGAGAGCCAAACCTTGTTTCTGGAGGACTACAGGGCTCATGAATATTATGCGTTGGGAACCAAAGGCATTATTCCCACCATGAAAAATCTGGACCTGAGGCTGGAGGCATACGTTTTCATCCCATACCAAAGCTTGAAGGCACTGCCCAATGGTCAGGCTACCTACGGAGCCGTTTTCGACACCAAACACTACATAGGGGAAGTAGCCCTGGTATACCATACTCCTCTGGGTCCCCTGTGTGCCAGCGTGAACTACTTTGACACTCCCGTTCAAAATCAGTTCAGCTTTATGCTTCATTTCGGGTATATTCTCTTTAATAAAAGAGCAACGGATTAGCCGTTCTGAAGTTACCCTACTTTTGATGCCTTTGTGTAATGAGGCGCTCCGAAGGAACTCTTACGGAGCTCTCCGGATTAAAGCAAAACGAATCTTTAAACCCATCCGTTCGCGTTATTACACCATTTGATGTAAGATAAAACAAGATTACGTAAAATCCGGATGGGCTTCCCACTGCAGGATTTTTATCAGAACCATTACCCAGGGGCCGTTTCACCAAAAGTTTCAAAAACAGGATAATTTAAGTTCAAAAAGATCGCAAAATAAATACTTCCTTATCGGGGATATTAAAAAAATGGTCTTCCTTTGTTCCTCCTCTGCTCACCTAAATTCCTTTGCATGAAATTCAGTCGAACCCTCCTCGCAATAGCAGGCCTTTTCTTCTTTTCGCTTTCTTCGAAATGCCAGTCTGCTCCAAGCCCAACCTGGGTGAAGATGTACAGCAAGAGTGACTCCATTCAGGCCTTTCCAACGGCTGTAGATGGGAATGGGAATATTATTGTGGCGGGTTCAGCTTACAACCCTTCAACTTTTAACGATTATGTGGTTCTTAAATATGATAAAAATGGGAATCTCTTATGGACAAGGTTCTATGATAATCCAATCGTTCATGGAAATGACATAGTGATTGCCTTGGCATTGGATGGTTACGGGAATATTTTTGTTACCGGTCAAAGCAACACAGCAGGCAACACCAATTCTTTTGTAACTATTAAATATGACCCCAATGGCAATCAACAATGGATAGCCACTTTTCAGGGAGCCAGTTATGCAACTATTCCTGCGAGTATAAAGACGGATACTCAGGGCAACGCTTATGTTACAGGAACCGATTATAACACCACCACAAATATTGTTACCTCCAAAACAATAAAATATGACCCTTCAGGAAATCAGCTTTGGGTGAATAGTTACACTGGAAATGGGAAAAATACTGCAGCTTTCGGCTCGGTTATTACTGCAAATGGCATCTTTGTAACGGGCCTTACTCTTGATTCTGCGAGCTATACGGGCGACGCGACTTTGCAAAAAATTGACTTAAACAGTGGAAGCACGGTTTCGATGACTCTTTTAAATGGGTTCGGTGTGCAAGGGAGCAGTTCACAGGGAAATGCAATTACCGCTGACGCAAGTGGAAATCTCTATATCACAGGCTTTACAGGAAACACTCTGCCAAACGGAGCGATTACTCAATATTTTCTAACAGCAAAATATACTCCTTCCGGAAGCCTTGTGTGGTTTAAAACCTACGATGGTCTTGGCCAGAGCGCAACTGCCAATGCCTTGACACTTGACGACAATAACAATTTGATTATTACGGGAGCAGAACTCAACTCTAATACTTTTATTACGGAATATCACACGGTTAAATATGATAACAATGGCAATCAATTATGGGCTAGCATTTTCTCTGAGGGGGCGAACCTTAAAAACGATCAGGGAATCATTTTTTTAAACAATCATATTGTCGCTGACAGTGCCGGCAACTCCTATATCTGCGGGGAAGTAGTGAATTCAGCGGGGACAGGAGCGGATATGGTAACAATTAAATATTCTCCCTCGGGAACCCAGCTTTGGGATGCAGACTATCACGGTGCAACAGGAGATGGCTTTGCTATGGACCTCTTTTTAGATAAGGGAACTTTATACGTAACTGGTGAGGTGAATCAAAATGGAGTAGATAATATTACCACGATCAGGTATGATCAGACGCCAATAGTCTCACAGCCTAACGGCTCATGCATTTCTTCTCAATCACTAAGCACCCCATATTTTCAGAATCATAATGTGCTGAATGGCCCGGAAGCGTGGTATTCATTTGTAGCATTAACACCTAAAGAAAGGATTGTGCTACAAAACAATAATCTCCCATGCAGTATTAATCAGATAAGTGTTTTTGGAGGGACGTGCTCGAATTTAACCCTGTTGTCAAGCACTACAATTGCTCCTTCTCCTTTGGACACCTTTCTTGCGGTAACTGTAAATGTCATTCCAGGGAATACGTATTACGTGCAAATCAATGGAAATTCAAGCTCTTCAGGTTGTGGTAACAGAGGAACTAAATTTGATCTTTCCATCTTGGATATAGGGGCGGCAGCATCTTGCACTGCTCCTTTAATTAACTGCGATTTAGTAACAAACGGAAATTTTGAAACGGTTGACAATTATCCCGGATGCAATTTCTTTATTTCCAGCGTTAATCCATTCCCGCCTTCCTGCTGGTTCGATCCGGGTATAGCTATAGGAGCTACTCCGGATTATTTCAATAGCTGTGTTCCTCCTTGCGCCAACGGACCATCCTGCGCCGGGGTACCCAATAATGCCTTTACAACACCAGCCATATCTGTATATGACCATACACCAGGTAGAGGAGGGGTTGGAGGATATGGTGGTTTAATAATTCGGGATCATTTAAATCCGACGGAACCATTTGATTCCCATGAATATTTGGAGGTGGCTCTCCGCGCACCGCTTAACGCGGGCACTACCTATCATGTGTCTATGTGGGTTTATCTGGCCCCCGCTTCCAGCTTTGGCTGCAATGGATTAGGTATTGCCTTCAGTACTGCCCCCGAGATTCAAGGATCTCTGACCGACCCAATATCAACATATCCTCTGATAAACGATATCACAAATCCTCCTATCCTTACAATATCCGGATGGACTCAGATCTTTGGCGATTACCCTGCTTTAGGAGGTGAAAGTTATCTGACTATCGGAAACTTCTTCAGTAATCGGATTGGTGGCACCCCTTCTCAAATGACAAGAACTCAAACCAATAATCCTCCCGGATCCCAGGATCTTGCATATTATTTTATTGATGATGTATCAGTCACTTCCACACTTACTGCTACCGTCGATGGATCACAAAGCGTTTGTTACGGTTGCCCTGATGGAGCGGCGCAACTGTTTGCAAGCGCATCGAATGGAACACCCGGATATACCTATTCCTGGACGCCACTTACCGGATTGGTGGTCCCCCCTGGCGGAATGGGGTTTGCCGTGGAAGCCTGCCCTCCTTCAACTACCATATACAATGTAACTATTACAGATGCAATTGGCTGCACAGCCAATGCTACAGCAACAGTGACGGTTCTTCAACCTCCATCTCCGGTTACAATTAATTCCTCTGCTCCAATACCCTTATGTGAAACCAATACTACACTTACGGCATTCTCTTCTGGCCCTGGAGTACTCACCTATAGCTGGAACCCTTCTTCCGGACTGAATACCACAAACGGTGCAGTGGTCGTTGCCTCCCCTCTAACTACAACTACTTACACTGTGACGGTGTCTAATAGTTTTGGATGTATTACAACAGGCACCATAACAGTAGCTGTTTCCACTGATCCTTGTTGTAAGACACCGACCAAAACATTCAATAGCAATTTCAATACACTCAATTTAGGTTATCTCACCTTTTTGAATGACGTAGTTGTGATAGCTCCAGGTGTGATGATGACGGTCGGCAACTCCTTTGTTATAAACAGAAGTGAAATACGGTTGGGCGCCGGAGCTTCTATTGTTGTAGCTTCTGGTCAAACGCTAACGGTTGAAAATCAAAGTCACTTATACAGTTGCATAGATACCTGGAATGGGATTTTACTAAAAGGGGGAGCGGTTAATTTTAATTCAAACAGCTGGCTGGAGGACGCTTTAATAGGGATTGAGGCTTCGCTTGGAGGTATTTACACCATAAATACAGGAATATTTAACAGGAACTTGACCGATATTCAGGTAGATGGTATCGGCGGTGCTTATGGGGGGACGATTCTGAATTCTGTGCTAAGCTGCCGGAATATTCCCATCTATCCTGCTCCGACTGTTGCCGGACTAATTCCACAACTCTCCACACTACCGATTATCAATCTCCCTCCTCCTAACTCCACCATACGGTCAAATATTGGAATTCTGGTAAACGGAGTGACTACGATCCAAATAGGATCTCCATCTGGAAGAGGAACAGGTATAAATTATTTTGATAATATGAACTATGGAATTTGGCTTAAACAAAGCGGCGCAACTGTTCAGAATAATCGGTTTCAATATATTTCCGGCAGGATAGCCAGTTCCCTTTCGGGGGCATTGAATACCGGAATCGCGATCCTAGGGCAGGTGTCCACGGCTGATCCCGTTTACAATATTACAATCGGGGGAGCCGCTAGCGGAGAACCGAATATGGTAACTGAATGCTTACAAGGAATTGCATTGTACGGGGACTACAAGACCACCAATGTGTTAAACAACTTGATTTCGGTTATTGCCACGAATGGCCCCGGGATAATTTCCGCTACTTTGACTGGTGCAACGGGGATTTACATTAATCCGGGTGTGTCGAATACACACTCGAAAACGTTCATCACAGTATCCAACAATTACGTGGCGAATCACCAAACTGGTATTATGCAGGTGCGGGTGACCGGAACCCCAAACTCCACGATTATTTATGATGCCAATACGGTTACTGCAAATGCTTCAGGTTCCTTAGGTTACTGCACACATGGAATTTACTTACAGGATCCTGCAAACATAGGCCCGACAGTTTCTCTGACTGTCAGCAACAATACGATTACGAACACAACTAATGGAATAACATTTCTGAACGTCAAATCAGCTGCGTCCAGTTATACCTGTTTTTCAAATAAATGTTTGCTTCGGTACAAGACGGGTGCTACCTTGTCACAGAATGGAATAGAATTCCTCGGTTGCAAAATGATTCAAGCCCATAATAATCATGTCATTTGTGACCCGGCGGCGGCAGCTTTAGGAGGAAACATTAATGTTGCAGGCATCTATCTGCAAAATAGTTCCACTATGTATATTCATTGCAACTTGGTTGAGCAATTAGGACGAGGAATGGTTTTTGAAGGAAATTGCCTGAGCACTTCCAATCCTGGAAGGGTGGGAGCATTTAGCGGGTCAGGGATTTCTCAAAACACGATGAGTCAGGCACAGGATGGGTTTGTCTTAAAAACTAATGGACTCATTGGAAGACAGGGATCTCCTCCGACCATTTCACATCCAACTGGCGGAGTTCCTAGTGATAATTATTGGGATATGACTACAACTGCAGGTTTTAGCCATGGCACGTTTAATAATTGGGAGACTTTCGTGATTAATACAACGAATGCTTATAACACCTCAACATTATTCAACACTGGAGTCCATTCAGGCAATCAAGCGACTTTTCCAGATTGGAACTCTGGATCCCCTGTAGCTGATAAGTATATCCCCATTGGATTCCCACTTGCAATCGGAACTCTTGCAGCCTGTGGTCCTATTCCCCATTCCATGAGCTCAACTTCTGCTGATGACAGTCTATTTCAAGTAGAACTTCAGTTCATAATTGTCGATACAACCTCCTTGCCTGTTTTCAGTGACGAAACACACATAATTCAAAGACATGACATCTATGATATTTTGGATGATGATGCGACAGTTTGCAATGGAAACAACTGCCTGAAGAAATTCTATTCTGATGGAAGGAAGGGTAATTATAAAAAGTTCAAGGATGTGGATGACGATATTTCAGCAGGAAGATATACAGATGCGCTGAAAGACAACAACTCGATCTATCCTCAAAACAGCATTGAGTTGAATCAGAAAAATTGCAACTCGCTTCTTTTGTCCTTATTGTTGAACCCGAGTGCTTTTGATTCAGTTCAATTGAGTTCAATCAATTCAATTGCCCAGATGTGCCCTCTCCAAGCGGGAAATTCTGTTTATCAGGCAAGGGCATTGTTGAATTTGTTGAATGGTCAGGCATTAGAATTTCCGAACAATTGCGATTCATCGAGTCAGCTGGGAGGGCATGGTATGATTCATAATTCAACCTCGTTAAACAATAAAACAAAAATGGTCGCTTCTTCTGAGTTCAAAGTTTTTCCAAATCCGAATGATGGGAACATTACTGTGGAATATTCGCTAATTGAAGGAGGAGTGGGGTTATTGGTTATCTATGACTTAGAGGGTAATAAACTTGCAAGTTATCCTCTAGCTGAAAATCAAAATTTAATGCAGCTTCATACTGATACTCTCAGCAGTGGCATTTACATTTATCATTATGAACAGAACGGGCAATGTAAGAAAACCGGGAAGCTGGTAATAATTAAGTAAATTTGAGAAAATTCAACTTCCGAGATGAAGTATTTTTGGATATTTTGCTTATTTGCTTTGCTCAACTATGGTAATGCTCAAAATTTGGTACCCAATCCTTCATTTGAAAATTATTCCAGTTGTCCAAATTCACCAAATATAACCTTGGCAGTCCCTTGGACTAATCCAACTGGCAGCTCGCCCGATTATTATAATGAATGTTGCATCGCAAGTGCTGGGTTTTCTGTACCAACCAATGTGGCAGGATTTCATTGGGCAAGGACAGGGAAGGGATATGCAGGGATTGAAATCCGTGTCCCATCATGGCCCAATGCCAGAGATTACATTGAGGTTGCACTAACCGATTCATTAATAAAGGGAGAAAAATACTGTGTCGGATTCTATGTTTCATTGAGTAATCTTTCTCAATATGCTTCCAACAGTATTTCAGCATGCCTTTCTAACAATTTTATTTCATGCAGTACCATATGTGTACTTCCATTTGTCCCTCAAATGAGTTGTACATCTTCCCCCATTTCGGATACTTTGAACTGGGTATTGGTTTCAGGTTCATTTGTTGCAAATGGTGGGGAGAAATACATTACAATTGGAAATTTTTACTCAGATTTCAGTACAACATTAATCACTTCCAATCCTTCAGCCGTAAGCTCCGATTCGTATTATTATATTGACGATGTATATGTGGGGTCTTGCGATACTATAACATCCCCTGCAATTAAGTCCACGCTCATTACCCCAAACATTTTTACCCCCAACAACGACGGCCAAAACGACGTTTTCAAAATTCAGGCAAGTAATATCCAAACTATGAACTGCTCTATTTATGACCGCTGGGGAGGAAGAGTCTGGGAATTGAAAAACCCAGATGAAAGCTGGGATGGGCATAATCAAACTGGTATACCTTGTAATGATGGAGTATATTTTTATATACTGGATGCAATGGGTGAAGAGGGGAAGGCATATCATCAAACAGGGTTCGTTCAGCTAATTCGATAGCTTCCGGCACTGATCACCTAAAATACAACAGCACTTCAAACCATTGCCAGCATGAGGAAATCATAATTATTCGGTAAATTTGAAAATGCGAATTGGGATAATTTTCCTGCTTTCCGTATTTCCAGGTTATTTAAGTGCTCAAAATTTGGTACCCAATCCTTCATTTGAAAAATATTCGAACTGTCCGAATGCTGGAGGTGAGATTTCTTTTGCTATACCTTGGGTTGATCCAAGTTCGTTGTCAACAGATTATTTTAACAAGTGCAGTACGACTGTTGCAACTATACCTACCAATTTTGCTGGCCATAGGTGGCCGAGAACGGGAAATGCATATGCCGGAATTATTACGATAGATAAAATTAATCCAAGTGTAAGAGAATATCTGCAAGTGATGCTAAATGATTCTCTTGAAAGAGGGAAAATATATTGTGTGGGGTTTTACGTTTCTTTAAGTGAAATTGTTCAGTTTGCATCTAATGGGTTTTCAATTTATTTTTCCCAACTTCCGATTTCTTGTTCCGCTTGTCTATTTCCATATGTACCTCAAATAAATTACTTAGGCCCTCCAATAGCCGATACTATAAACTGGATACTAGTATCTGGAACATTCACAGCCTTAGGAGGAGAAAGATATATAACCATCGGTAATTTCAATACAGACTCTAATACTTCTACCTGGAATGTAAATCCATCAGGTTTTGGTGCTGAAGCATATTATTACATCGACGACGTCTACGTCGGCACCTGCGACACATTGAAGCCTCCTGTCATTAAATCGTCTCTCACCGTTCCGAATGTCTTTACTCCCAATGGTGACGGTCAAAACGACGTATTCTCAATTCAGCAAAGTAATATTCAAACATTAAACTGCAAGATTTACGACCGCTGGGGAGGAAAGGTATGGGAACTAAAAGGCCCTGATGAAAGTTGGGATGGTCACAACCAAACCGGGAATCCCTGTAATGATGGGGTTTACTTTTATGTGCTGGATGCTGCGGGGGAGGATGGGAAGGCCTATCATCAGACTGGGTTTGTGGAGTTGTTGCGGTAATTGTTTTCCTTCGCCCGGGCTGACGGCAGATCCTTCATCATCCATTAGCGAGGACGCTATAAAATAACAGGACGAAGCTAGGACGCTTCGCCCAGCCAAGCAAACTCATTATAATTAAGTAAATTTGGAGAAACAGAATCCAAATGAGGTTGATCGGGGCACTGCTTTTGTTTGTC
>Ga0207114_1188_pt1 | contig 15253 bp, 13 predicted proteins | sample Alteio_BWMinHeat_70_FD_153560 | JGI IMG/M metagenome (GOLD analysis project Ga0207114, IMG submission 153560) | Enriched cells from forest soil in Barre Woods Harvard Forest LTER site, Petersham, Massachusetts, United States -... | ecosystem: Environmental > Terrestrial > Soil > Temperate forest >... | reverse complement strand
ATGTAGCGGATGTGATTAATTCTCCTCCTTGAATTGCCGTAAGAAAGGATCTGGTTCCGGCTTTCGTTCTATCCGGGTCAAGCAGGTTGAGCCAGTTTTTACCCAGAAGTTCTTGTTCTGTTAACTCAAAAAGTTCGCAGCCTTTTTGGTTGATAAGTGAAATATGCAAGTCTGAGTCGACCGATAAAATAATCAATCGACCCAGATTCAAATAGGTTTTGTTCTTCTCTTCCTCCTTTTTTAAGGAATTCCTGAATTTTTCAAGCACAATTTTATAATCCCGTTCCAGTTGACTAAACTGCTCGGGGCAATCGGGCAGGTGGTTGCTCCTCCTTAAATCTCCATTTGAAAGGGATTCCAAGACTCCCAAAAAATTCCTAAACCAATCCGCCAAGTCTTTTTCACCTCCATCCGCCTTTGTCATTTTCATGGAATACGATATTTCACCTCTTCCCAATTATTTTTTGCGGGCGGAGATATGTGCGTATCTAAACAATTGATAATCAGTGCCTATGTGTCTTGTGTGGGAGATTATTGGTCTTAATGTTTATACGAATCTGAAATATAACAGTTTACGGCTTTCGGTAGAATGCTAAAATTAATCGATAGATAAATTAAATACAAGGGCGGGGAATGAAGAACCCTCAAAACGCAATTGTTGCCAGGGGTAAGGTTCTCTTCACGTAAACGGATATTGTTTGGTAGCATTGGGATACTCAAACAAAGCTAATCCAATTCGGCAGATTCAGAGGGAATAAAATGTTAACATTTTGCTTCCCGGAGAAAGGTTCAGAGGGATGGAGGAGGTATAAAGAGACTCTTTCTGATTAATGGATTTGGTTTTGAAAATCAGGTAATTATCAGAATGTGAAGACGGCTTCAGATGATAACTTCTGGTAATGGTGTGATTAAAGTAAACGTTACCTTTGTTCCATGCCGCTGAACCCTGAATTGCTAAAGGAACTGGTCATTATGCGAATGCCGTTTGGGAAATATAGGGGTACAATTCTAAGTAACCTCCCTGTCTCCTATCTCGAATGGTTTAACCGCAAAGGTTTTCCGGAAGGCAAACTGGGAATGTTGCTGTCCACGCTTCTCGAAATAAAAATGAATGGACTGGAGTACTTGTTGGAGCCACTCAGAAATCAACTGAAACCATGAAACAGTTTAAAAACTATTATAAACTGCCTGCGTCCCCGGAAGAGGTGTACGTAGCCCTGACAAATCCCTTATCCATCAAGCTCTGGAGCGGGGAGGAGGCCGAAATGAGTACAGAGCCGGGATCTGAATTCTCTCTCTGGGAAGGAAGCATATCGGGCAAAAACCTTGAATTTATTCCCGGAAAAAAAGTTGTTCAACAATGGTATTTCGGAGAAGCCGGCCCGGAATCTATTGTCACTATCCTGCTTCACCCCGATAAGGCTGGCACTTCGGTGGAACTGAATCATACCAATATACCGGACGAAGATTTTAAGGATATCACGGAAGGCTGGACCCATGCTTATTTTGGCGAGCTTCTGGAGTTTTTTGAAGAGTAAACGATGATGAAACCGAAAGAGAACCGAATTGCTCAGGCTCCCAGGGTGGAGGAAGTAAAAACGGTATTTAGGGGGGCATTGACGATTGAAGAAGCCAGGATCAAAAGGTTTAATTCAAAAGATGAGCCTGTTTCCTATTCCCGCCAACGCATCAACCGGGTGGATGCCTCGGCTGTTTTTATTTATAACAAAGATTCGGGCGCAGTAGTTCTTACACGACAATTTCGTTATGCCATCGTAGACAAGGTGAAGGCTCCTATCCTGGAAATAATGGCCGGTAAAGTTGACCCCGGAGAATCTCCTTCCCAAACGGCTCTCCGGGAATCCCTGGAAGAATGCGGGTACCGTATATCGCCTGAAAAATTAATTCATCTGGTATCCGTTTTTGCCTCTCCCGGGTATACTGCAGAAAAGTACCATCTCTTCTATGCTGAAGTTGCCTCTTCAGATAAGTTGACTGAAGGAGGGGGACTGGAAAACGAAAATGAAGACATTGAAGTAGTGGAGATGCCTCTGGCCGAATTTCAAACAATGGTATCTGAAGGGCTTCTGGAAGATTCCAAAACCCTTCTGGCATATTACTGTTCAACCGGGTTTATCGGATGAGCTTCTGGAAATAACTGTTCCCGTCGGCCTGAATGGAAGCAAAGTAAATGCCTTTGGCCAGTTCAGGTAGTGCAACAATCATTTCGTGAGTATCGGACCCCTGCTGTTCAATCACCATTTTACCCATGCCGTCGTATATTCTCACCCTTATCTTATCTGCATTGTCCTTTAGTTTAAGGGTTAGCTGATCCTGGAATGGGTTAGGATAAAGTGTGAAATCGGGATCGGTATTTCCTAACTCGGCAACTCCGGTTGCTATATTTGGACAAGCGGCTCCTCCTACGTCAGTAAAGTTCTGGCAGAAACTCTGATAGTATTGATTGGTGATATTGGCATCGTGAATGATGATGGAGTTTTCGTCATTCGCGTTGGCTCCGGCTCCGGTCCAGTTATAAGATCCGGTAAATACCTGCGGGTCTGAAGAGGGTGTGAGCGGGTCGATGAGCATGGTCTTATTGTGGTAAACCACATAGGAGGTGGCCCCGGTAAAGATCTTCATGTTATTGCCAAGTGCAGCACTCAGGGTGGTGTAGGCCGTGTTGGGGGTGGCAGTCTTGCTGTAAGAATCCATAATGCCGAAAGTGGAAATTCCTGACGTGTATTTTGCTTTGATGAGGTTGGCAATGGTAGAGGAGGTAAAGGTATAGATGCCGAAAAACAATTCGTTGTTTACCGTGTTGATGGCATTCATGAGGTGTGTGTCGGCAGAATCTTTCGGGCTGAAATAAACTTCCACGGTAGTGCCGTTCACATTAAAAGAGTGTGTGGTGTTGTGAACCTTGGCAGTTCCGAATTTAGAGTTGGCGGAAACAGGTGTTGCACCTGTACCTCCCCACATCTGATTAAATTCCTGGTAATAAACATTGGCCATGTTTTTGTCCTGAATAACTACCAGGTTGTTGTAGCAAGAGTCTGTCTGTGTCACTCCCCAATCATTTGATCCGGTAATGAGGTAAGGAAGGCTGGTTGTGGAATTAACATCGATTACGACAAATTTGTCATGCATGATATAGCCAGAAATGACGGGACTGGCGAGTTTACTGATTCCGGAATTGAGCAGGGCGAGGCCGCTATTGGGCTGACTGCCGTCATATATCCAGCGTACAACAACTCCGTTTGCCTTTGCTGCATTACAGGCATTTGCAATAACAGCCATGGCACTGCCGGAACTGGAAGCACTGTAATCGTATTGTGCAATGTCTACAGATACCTTTGCCTTGGAAATATACGACGCAATCGTATCGGCCATGGTGTTAGGAAGGTATACCGCAGGGGTGGTTGTCTTTACATTGTGATTGACCGTGCGATTAAAGTATACTCTGATTTTTGGGTTTTGGGCCTGAATTAAAAGGGATGCCAGTAAAAGGCAACTAGCAAGAGTCATTTTTCTGGCAGCCACAGCCGCATACATCGGGTGTTTCATTTTAAACGGGTTTAAGTGTGGGGGAGTGGTTCAGGACTTTTACGTCAAATGCGCAAGCCCTGTAGGATGTTCACTGCTTTATAAGTGGCAATGTAATACAGAATAAGGAAACAGCCAAGAAATTGGAGTTTAAATTATTGTAAACCGGGCCTGGATCACATGCGGAATTCAGGGAGCCGTATAAAAAGTCGTGGTCAGAAATTCCCGGTTGTTGCCATTGGCCATTACCTCAAAATCACCGACTTGCATGGTTTGAAGGCAGTCTGTATACAGATGAAATTCGTCCACTCCCGGTTCCCTCAGGGTCATGAAATAGTCTGTTCCGAACAGGATGCGTTTACGGAGGGTGGGGTCCTGAAAGTCTTTTCGGATCTGTTCCCTTATGCTGGGGTCATGGAGGGAATAGGAAATATCAGTATGTACATTCGGATAAAGGGCAATGAGTGTTTTGATTTGCTCATACCAGGTATTGGACGGTCCGTTTTTGAGAAATGCGAGTATGTCATCGTCTCCCCCGTAATGGGCAAGGCATAGTTTAAGTTTAGGAAATTTTTCCAACACATCCACATAGTTTTCGGGGCGGATAAAATTATTTTTGAACTCTTTGGCCGGGGCAGGCTTGAAGTCATACTGCCTCGTCGGGGCCGGGTTTCCTCCTGGTCTGTCCACCTTGTTCGAAAGCTGAGGATTGAAACTGGTGGAGTGGAAAATCGTTTCGGGGAAGGTATCGGGATCATAAAAAATCCCTCCTCTGGAACAATGGGAGATAATCGGTATCTGATTTTGTTCAGCAAATTCGTATACCTTATAAAGTCTTGGATCATAAGGATAATAACCCAGAGAAGGGTATAATTTAATTCCCACACATGCTTTATGCTGCCCCAGATAGCGTTGAATAAAAGCCAGGTTCTGTTCTGCGGTACCCATTCGGGCATCTATAAAAACAAAAGGGAGGCACTGGTCGGGATATCGCATCCTCACTTCCAGCAAATCGTCCAGCTGTTGCTGGTAAGAAATGCTGACATCACCGGCTCCCATGTATTCAAAGTTAAGAGGGAGCACAACAATCCGTGTGTCATTCGGGAAGTTGGATTTGAGGTCTTCGAAAACCATGTCCTGAGTTTTCATTACTCCGACTTTCAGAAAAGGAGCGAATGTACTGTAAGAGGTTTTTCCGACCACCCAAACCGCCAGTTTGTTAATCCCCAGAAAAGAAGTTTTCAGGAGTTTACCCAGGATAAGGGCTTTGGTGTTGCCACTCAAAAATTCCTTTAGAAAAACAGAGGGCACATAGCGTCCGTTAAACGTGTGCGTGTGACAGTTATAGATATTTTTCATGCCTTAGGTGTTTGAGTCTTTTTCAACGACAGGTTTTTTGCCAGCCTTTCTCAGGTCAACCAGCTTTCCGAGCAGATCGAACCAAAACGGAGCACCAAAAGAGATTGCCACTGCGGTAATTAACCATCCGAAGCTTTTGGAAACAACCTTCCAGATAACCTCCCAAATCATGCCCGGAACAGTATGATTCGCTGAACTGGCTTTCCATAAATCCGTGTATTCCGGCACGCTCTTCCATCCTACCGGAAGCTGGTAGAGTTTAAGCGTGTTATAGGCCTGGTCAATATTCTTCACCAGGGCGGTCAGGCTGTCGGTTGTACTTAGGGTTTTGTGGTTTTGAATATACTGATCGGCCGCCCCCGACAGCTGTGTGGTGAGGATTTGATTGTGATAAAGATCTTTGGTGAGCCGGATCGTGTCTACGTTAGCCCCGATTGCAAGGACCAGTCCAATCAGAAAAAGAAACCACTGCATCCGGTTTTTGTACCATCCGCTGACCCTGTCCATGTAATCGTTATACCACTTTTCGAGGTTGCTTTTCAGCTCGTCGTAGTTTTTTGAACGGTCGGCCAGGTTGCGGAAATATACTTTCAGATCACTATGCCTCATCTTGTTTATACCGGCATTGAAGCGTTTGAGTAAGTCCGGTTCCTTGGGTGTGTCGTCCACCTGAACGAGCAGGGTAATGGGATCCTGTTTGAACTGAATGTGTTCCTTTTCATATTCGTGTCCGATTACATCAATCAGGGTAGAGGCAAATGTATCGGAGGTAATATAAGAGGGAAGACATAACTGAAAGCAGGAAGCTGATTGAAGATGCCACTTCCAGTGAAGAAAAATACAGGACTCTTGTGGAAACGATGGATGAAGGGGTGATGTCGGTTGACAATTTCGACATTATCCGTTTTGTAAATAAGAAATACTGCGAAATTACCGGTTACTCTTCCGAATTTCTGATTGGCAAAAATGCTACCGAACTTTTATTGGATGACAAATACAAGTACCAGCTACAGAAAATCATTCACCGGAGGGAATTGGGAGATTCCAGTCAATATGAAGTGCCTGTTAAAATAAGTAACGGCGACACCAAATGGTTGCTCATCAGTGGCTGTCCCCTTTACGACAAAAAAGGAGAGGTGGTGGGTTCTATAGGCATTCACACGGATATTACGCTGAGAAAGGAAATTGAAAATGAACTGATTGCGGCCAAAGAGCTGGCGGAAGAATCTTCAAGAATAAAAGAAACTTTTTTCGCCAATATGAGCCATGAGATCCGGACTCCGATGAACGGGATTGTAGGACTGACTAATTTGCTGGGTAAATCCAATCTGGACATCAAACAAAGAGAATATCTGGAGGCCATACAAAAATCTTCCAGCCATTTGCTCGTAATCATTGATGACATTCTTGATTTTTCAAAAATAGAGGCCGGAAAGCTGGAGCTTAATGTGGTGAGGATGGATCTCTATGATTTAATTGAGAACGCCATTAAAATTATGGCTTTTAAAGCAGAAGAAAAAGGACTGATCCTTGAAACGTTTATAGAAGGTACTGTTCCCCGCTATGTTCTGGGAGATCCGGTGAGGATCAATCAGATTCTCACCAACCTCCTGAGTAATTCAATCAAGTTTACAGAAGTAGGGAAGGTAAGACTTTCAGCGGCCTTGAAAAGCCGCAAGGAAGATGATCTGGAATTGCTTTTTGAGGTGAGTGACACAGGCATTGGCATTCCAGAACAAATGCAGAACAAGGTTTTTGAAAGTTTCATACAAGCCAATTCCGGTATTATGGGGAGGTTTGGAGGTACGGGGCTCGGCCTCTCGATTGTTAAAGGGCTCATTAACCGGCATGATGGAGAGATCACCTTAAAGAGCCGGGAACAGGAAGGAACCACCGTTACGTTTACCCTGCATCTGAAATCCAGTCCTCTTCCCGAGCATGGAATAGAAAGGCCTGCTGTAAAAGAGGAGAAACCACTTCATATCCGGGTACTGGTTGCAGAAGATAATCCCATCAACCAACTGCTTATAAAGGAAGTACTTAAACACTGGGAATGTAAAACAGAGGTAGTTGAGAATGGAGCATTGGTGCTGAAACGGATGGAGGAAACGGATTTCGATCTCATTCTCATGGATATACAGATGCCTGAAATGAATGGATTGGATGCCACAAAACATATCCGGAGCAAATCAAACCCCGAAAAGGCACGCATTCCGATTATTGCGTTAACCGCCCAGGCCACAAAAAAGGAGAAACAATCCTGCTTTGATGCCGGAGTGAATGATTACATTACAAAACCATTTGAAACCTTAACTTTATACAACATGATCGTAGCACAACTATACGGTAACGATACAAGCTTAACCTCCCCCCTGAAGTAACTCACAAACTGTGAGTTGTATCGTTCGTATGGTGTTCTGTTTGCTTGAGCATTATCGGATTCAGATTTATGATGAAAAACACACAGCTTCTCCCGGTCAGGCTATACTGGTTCACGGACCCGTTCTGTTCCACCTGTTGGGCATTTTCGCCTTATTTACACAAGCTTGAACTCGAATTCGGGCACTTGCTGACTATCGAATATAAGATGGGAGGCTTGCTTGAATCGTGGAAAACTTTCCGCGACAATACCGGTTATGTGAAAGGGCCCGGGGACCTGGTTGTTATTTGGAACAAACTGGGCCAGCAATCAGGTATGAGTATGGATGGTGATATCTGGAGTGAAATGCCACCCGATTCATCCTACCCCTCCTCTCTGGCATATCATGCAGTTAAAAAGCTTGCTCCGGAAAAGGCCAGAAAATATTTTCGTTTGTTAAGAGAGGAACTTTTTTTGAGGAAGGAAGATATCAGCTCGGTGACAGTTCAAACCCGTCTGGCTGAATCCCTGGGCATTGCCTCTGATGAATTTACCAATGAACTGAACTCTCAGGACAATCTTGACCGTTTTAAAGCCGATGTAAGACTAAAAATCAAATACGGCATTGATTCCCTGCCTTGTATAATTATCCTGGATCAAAAAGACCAGGTAATTAAAATTCCTATTGAGGATGGGTATGAACAAGTAGTCCTGGAATTGAAAAAGATATTTACGATAGATTCTCCCAAGACCCATCCCCAGACGATTGAGGGCTTGCTTGAGAATTACGGACTGCTTTCTACCAAGGAGGTTGCGGTGTTGCTCAACCGCCAGGAGGATCTTGTTTTCTCTGAGCTCCAGAACAAGCTCTCGAAGGGAGAAATAGAATCCGAATCCTATAAATATGCCACTTTTTGGAAAACCGTTAAAAAAGAAAAGAAGCTTATTCCTCAACCCAAACAGCTCACTGCTATCATCGGTGGGGGTATTGCCGGATTAAGTCTGGCGATACAACTGAAAAAACAGGGCATACGGATCAAAGTTTATGAACGGGCCAGCGAATTTAAGAATCAGGGACTGGGTTTTCTGATCATGTCAAACGGCTTCGAGATTTTCAGGCAGATGGGGCTGGAACGTCAGTTCCTTCAGAAGGCAAATGCCATACAGGAAGTTACGCTCTTAAACAAAGACGGCAGGATACTGGAGAACAAGAAGATTGACCTTTGTTTTGGAATAAGCCGAAGGAACTGCATCACTATTTTACGCAACGAGCTCGACCCCAAAGACATTTGCTATGGGTCAGAGATCAACTCTATCACAATAACTGACTCACTTAATCAGAAGCTTTCCTTTCCCGATGATTCTATACCCGAACCCGACCTGATTATCGGATGCGACGGATCCCATTCAAAGATGAGGGAATCATTATTCCCCAATAGTGTCCCCTTTCAGGTGGAGGAAAAAGAAATTGTCTGTCTTATCCGGGATGAGGAGTTGGCTAAGAACATGGGGCATACATTCATGAAAGTGGTATGTCCTGAGATGGGTTTCAATATGGGGATGGTTCCTTCGGGCCATGGTGAGGTTATCTGGTTTATACAGATCAACAATTCCATTTGGCATTGCAATGACACGACTTCCGGGGAAATGGCAAACATTATAAAGGAAATAAGCAAATCCCTTCCTACACTGTTCAGAAGGGCGATCAACCGGTCTGATTTCCGTCAAACATTTCTGTGGGAGATGTATGACATGGACCTCATGCCCTCGTTTCACAAAGGGCGAACCTTACTGATCGGCGATTCCGCTCATCCCCTCCTTTCCTTTACCAGTCAGGGTGCCGGTGCAGCTCTGGAAGATGCCGCATGTCTTTCCAACCTGTTGCTTCAAAACCCGGATCCAAAGAACCTGGATGAGCTATACAGTGAGTTTTACCGGCTTAGGAAAGGATCCATACAAAACTATATTGAGGGAGGGAGGGTGCTGCTGGACCAGTTTTTAAATCCTAAAAATTACACACATACCCATTTGCCCTTTCTGAATTATGCAACCAAATAACCGAAAATCGAGGGGTTTTAATCCCTCTTCCATTTCTTTGGCTACCCTAAGGGAAAGGGCATATAATTACCGTTGGGCAGAAGTGGAGGAAGGAGTGATCCCGTTGACCGCTGCAGATCCTGATTTTCCGGTGGCCAAAGAAATTACAGATGCCGTTAGGAATTATATAAAACCGGGGGTGTTTTCGTATGGCCCACCCGAGGGGCTCCCCTTTTTCCGTGAAGCAATCTCCGATTGGTATCTGAAAACCAAGCATGTCACCTTTCATCCTTCTCTTATCCTTCCAGTAAATTCAGCCGCTTTTGGTTTGTTCCTTGCCGCCATGAGTATATTGAGCAAGGGAGACAAGGCAATTATCCTGGAGCCTGTCGATTTTCTTTTTCGCAAAGCAATTGAAAACGCCGGTGCAGAGGTGATCACTTCGCGACTTGATAAAGAAACAGGTGAAATTGATGAAGCGGAAATACGTTCCCTTGTTAGTCCCGAAGTAAAGGCCATCTTCCTTTGCAACCCGAACAATCCATTAGGCAAAACAATGACGACGGCCGACCTGCTAACTCTCGGAAAGATTGCCCTGGAACATAACCTCTACATCGTTTCCGATGAAATATGGGCCGACATCAGTTTTGATCTGAACTTTCGTTCCATTGCTTCGGTATGTGATTTTATCGGAGAAAAGATCATTACCGTTTCCGGACTTTCCAAAAACTTTGGTCTTGCCGGCTTGCGCATCGGGTATGTAGCCGTTTCAGACCCCGCCTTGTACAAGGTTATATACCTGGCTTCCAAAGCAAGCAGCACCGCTTACGGCATCTCTACACTCTCTCAGGTTGCGGGCACTGCCGCTTTAAACAAAGGAGGTAAATGGCTGGATGATTTTTTGATTCATTTGAAGGAAATGCGCGCCTATGTAGAACAGCGCATAGAAAACATCCCTTCTCTTGAATCAAACCACCCTGACTCTACATACCTGTTCTTTCCAAAACTCCGGAACACCTCTCTTTCTTCCCATGAAATGTGTGATTATCTCTTGAAAAAGGCCAGGGTAGCCCTTGTTCCGGGTGGAAAAAACTGGTTCGAAGACAGTTCTGAAGGTTATGTGCGTATTTGCTATGCTACTTCCCAGCCCATTCTTCGGGAAGCTTTCGACAAAATAGAGGAGGCGCTTGCACAACAGCATAATTTTCACGCTCCCGTCTGACTACCTTCTTTATTTCACCGTAATCTGGTCTTCTTTGGTAACCACAATCTCCGGCTTGCCTTTGTATATTTTCACCGTACCGGTTACACATACTGTTTTCTCTTTCAGGAACTCCGAAGGATTGTATTTGAAATTTTTCAGGTCTTCGTCTTTGATGAAAACGGTGAATGAATTATCCGGAAAAGGTTTTCCGAAATTGAGACTGACATTTTTCATATCCCCGCTCGATACATGAGTACCGGTAACCTTGGAACAAACAGTCACCACCTTGCCTTCGCATTTGGCAACACTGTCAAGCGGAACTGTTTTTTGGGAAAATGCGCTCCCTGAACACAGGAGAACTGCAGCAATTACAACTAATTTTTTCATGATTGGTGCGATCTGATTAAATTGGATTCAAGAGTTGGTGACCTGAAAAGGATATTGATAAAGGGATAAAGGTATTCATTTTTATCCTTCCGCTTAAGGCCGCATTTCCGGAGAAACGGAAATTACCAGACCCGATTAAAATTTTTGCGGGCCTGAACGATTAGAATGTATAAATTAGAACCTTCTATGAAGCCCGGATTTCATTTCAACCTTTGGAGAACCTTACGGATGGCGTTCGGGTTTCTCATTCTTTGTTCCGGTTGCCACACACCGGATAACAACCTGCCTGTGGTAGGCTTTGCGGATGCGTTTGAGGACAATACCATTTCACAAGCCAGGCAAGGCTTTTTTGACGCGCTTAAAAAGGATGGATTTTCCGAAGAAGCACATACCTTAAAGGTCATTTACCGCAATGCTCAGGGCGATATTCCCAAACTCACCCTTTCCGTCAAATACTTCATCTCTGAGAAAGTAACGCTGATAGGCACCTGCCCTTCCCTGTCCACCATCACGGCAATACAGAATACAAAAGACATTCCGGTATTTATGATGGTGTCTCCTACTCCCGCCCTGATGAAGGTGAATGGTAAACAAAACGGAGCTCCTGAAAATCTTTTTGGCGTGGCAGAATCATTAGGCTATATCGACACTTCCTTTTCTCTGATTCCAAAATTGATAAAACCCGCAGATCATACACTCAGGGTAGGGATGATTTACAATCAAAGCGAACCCCAGTCGGCCGAGGCACTTAAACGAATACAGGATCTTTCTGCGGCCCTGAAGATTGAACTGGTTTCGTTGCCCGTGAACAGTACAGGAGAGGTTCAGTTGGTTACACAAGCCCTGCTTTCCAAAAAGATTGATGCTTTTTTTGCCAATCCCGACAATACTGTGTTCAGTTCCTTTGAAACCATACTGAAAGCCTGCAACAATGCCAGGGTGCCCGTATTTACAAGCGAAGCAGGGCTCGTGGCACGTGGAGCGGTTGCTGCTTACGGAGCGGATATTTATCAGTGGGGTTTTCAGGCAGGGGAACAGGCCTCACAGTTTCTGAAGAATAAATCCACCAAAGGAATTAACTGGGAAATGGTCAAACTCCGCAAGCGGGTTTATAATGCTGTTGCCGCCAAAGAATTTGGCCTTTCCGTCCCCAATAATTTTGAAGCCGTCCATTAATGGAGTTCTACCTTACCGCGCTGATGCTGGGCCTGTGCCTCTCCCCTATGGCACTGGGGATCTTCATCACTATGAAGGTGTTCCGTATACCTGACATCACCACAGACGGAAGTTTTACCTCAGGAGCGGTTATCACTGCTATTCTACTCACTCATCACTGGAGTCCTGTGTCAATCATCCCCTTGGCCATCCTGGCAGGTTCAATCGCGGGAACCCTGACAGGTTTGATACATACCTATCTGAAGATCGACGCCCTTCTTTCCGGCATTCTGGTGATGACGGGATTGTATTCCATCAACCTCAGCCTTCTGGGACGTTCCAATGTCCCTTTACCGGATGCTTCCAATATCTTTTCCCTGTTTCCCGTTTTTTCAACTCCGGTATTCAATCAGTTGATACCCGGGCTACTCTTCATTCTGCTGATTCTGATAATCCTGGGGTATGTGCTGAGAACCGATTTCGGAATAGCCATGCGTGCCACCGGCAGCAGCGAATCCATGACCAGAGCTTTGGGAGTGAACACCATTAAAATGAAGATTACGGGACTGGCCATTGCCAATTCACTCACTGCCCTGAGCGGCTACCTGGTTTGCCAGTACCAGAGTTTTACCGACATCAATATGGGTATCGGCATTGTGATTACCGGATTGGGATCCGTGCTCATCGGGGAAGCTCTTCTTAAATGGTGGAACATACGTTCCATCGGAGGACAGCTTGCAACGGTAATTTTCGGAAGCCTGCTTTTTCAGGGAGTGCTTGCATTTACATTGTCTATCGGGGTAGACCCTAACCTGCTTAAGCTCGTTACAGCATCCTTTGTTTTGCTTATTGTGGTAATACCCCGGTTAAAAAGGAATCCATGATTGAACTGCAGCAGGTAACCAAAGTATTTAATCCGGGAAAGGCCAACAAGGTTCTTTCCCTGGCCGGCATTTCTCTTGAAATAAAGAAACAACAGTTTGTGGTGGTAGTGGGTGCCAACGGTTCAGGTAAAACTACTCTCCTCAATATCATTTCCGGAGCGGAGTTTGCAACGGAAGGAAAAATCCTCCTTGATGGAAAGGACATTTCCCGTCTTCCCGAACACAGGCGAAGTCGGTGGATTGCAAGGGTTTTTCAGGATCCCTTGAAAGGCACTTCCGCCGAATTAAGTATACTGGAAAACTTCCGCCTGGCTGCAATACGCACCACTTCCAAAAAGCTTCTGATCGGTTTGAATGAGGTCTTCAAAAAGCGAGTACAGGAGCGCATTTCGGTGCTGGGTATGGGACTGGAAAACAAGCTTGAGCTGCCTATGGGCAGCCTTTCCGGGGGGCAGCGTCAGGCCCTTACCCTGCTCATGAGCGTAATGGATGAAACCCAGATACTGTTGCTGGATGAGCCCTGCGCCGCCCTCGATCCCAGAAGCGCCGCCCTTATCTTACAAATAGCCGGCAACATCATTGAACAATATAAGCTCACAGCCCTTCTCATTACCCACAACCTCAAGGAAGCCCATTCCTATGGCAACCGCATTATCCAACTGGGTGAAGGAAAAATCATGCGGGATTTGAAGGGGGAAGAGAAAACAGCTCTGACCCTGGAAGGGATGTATTCCTGGTTTAACTGATCATGACAATTTCGAATTTCCGTTTTTTTCACCTACTGCATCCTGTTTAGTATACAATTGTAAATATTATTAATATAACATTTGGGTTACTGAAACATAATAGTTAATTTAGGCGTACAAGGAATTCGTAAGGGTAGAAATGAAGCGGAGAAATTCCTTGTGCCGGGGATGAAATAAATCCCTCCAACAGGATTACAGCTAACATCAAAACGATCTCTGCAATGAACCAACTGCTCCGCAACAGCTATGTTATTCGTTCGATTGTTTTCCGGAACAACACCTCAGGACTATCAAGCAAAACTTCCCAAGGCCTGATCCTTCTTTTTATCCTTACCCTGTTTGTAAGCTCTTTCCAGGCTCAGGTTCTTGCCCGTGCAACAAACAACAAGGCCCTTCCCGCAAGCACCAACTGGTCCAAAACACCCGGTAGCAGCCGCAGTCTTTCCTATATTGAAAATCTGGGGCAATGCGATGACCTGGCCGGAATTCCTTCCGGTGACATTCTCTACATGACAAAGGAAGGAAAGATGACTGTGTTTTTCACCCGAAAAGGACTCGTTTATCAATTGCGTACCCGCAATGCAGCCACCCACAAGCAATGGAAGAAATACGCCCGTAAACTCAGTATAAAAGAAGAGAATGAAAACGCGGCGGAAGAGGAGAAAATCAAATTGATCCCTCAGGAAGCTATGGTGCAGATGAACTGGGAAGGTGCAAACCCGGAAGTAAGGATCATCCCATCTCATGTCCTCGAAAATTATTTTTGTTTTTATGACCCTGCAAAAGACCCCAATAAAATTATTGGCCGTGCAAGAGGGTTTGAGAAGATCACGTATGAAAACATTTACCCGCATATAGATGTGGAATATACCATTCATACCGATCGGGGAATTGAATATTCCTTTATTCTTCACCCCGGTGCCAATCCGGCTGACATAAAAATGAAATACACCGGATCGGATGTTCACCTGGACAGGAATGGCAACATTCTTATTCCTACTTCTTTTGGAAACATCACCGATCATACGCCCGAATCATTTGTCGGAAGCATTGCTCCCGGGAATAAAACAGATTCGCACTTTTCACTGGTTGGAACAAACATCGTTGGCTTTAAGCTTTCCGGTGAAGAGCGAATCACCCAAACCACCATTATCGATCCCTGGACAGTAGGTCCACCAACTCTTATCAATGAAGGTGCCCTGGATGTGGCTACAGACCCATCCAACAACGTGATAGTGTATTCCGGCGACCCTTCTTCCAACTGTACTCTTTCCAAATTCAATTCGGGTGGCACGCTTCAGTGGACGCTCAATCTGGCCACTAATTACGGATACAGCAACTCTTACCAGGGAGATGTGGGAGCGGATAATGCCGACAATATCTATTTTACAATAGGACTTGGACCGGTGGCAGGCGGACAAGACTACAATACCGTAAAAGTAAATCCGAGCGGCACCACCATCTGGGGGCAGAACAGCGCATACACTTCCACCCAGAACCTGTTTGAATCGTGGAACGTTTCTTTCAATTGCGATCAAAGCCAGCTGATTCAATCGGGCGGAGGTATTGACAACGG
>Ga0207114_1185_pt1 | contig 15401 bp, 12 predicted proteins | sample Alteio_BWMinHeat_70_FD_153560 | JGI IMG/M metagenome (GOLD analysis project Ga0207114, IMG submission 153560) | Enriched cells from forest soil in Barre Woods Harvard Forest LTER site, Petersham, Massachusetts, United States -... | ecosystem: Environmental > Terrestrial > Soil > Temperate forest >... | reverse complement strand
AGGGATTTTTTTTGCCCTCTCCTATCCTGGCTATGGAAAACTTGTTGATAGGTTTTAAAATCCCTTTTTTCTTTTATCGGTAATTTCGCCTGTATTGGAATACTCATGCTTATAAATCCTCAAAGCAATGCCCAAAGACAATTCCATTAAATCCGTTCTCATTATAGGCAGCGGTCCCATTATCATTGGTCAGGCCTGTGAATTTGACTATTCAGGGTCTCAGGCTGCCCGTTCCCTGAAAGAGGAAGGGATCACGGTTTCCCTTATTAATTCGAACCCGGCCACCATCATGACCGATAAGGTTACCGCCGATCATATATACTTACTTCCGCTTACGACACAGAGCATTGTTAAAATTCTGGAAGAACAACAAATTGACGCAGTTCTTCCTACAATGGGAGGACAAACAGCCCTTAATCTGGCCATGAAATGCGATGAGATGGGAATCTGGAAAAAATACGGGGTCAGAATGATTGGGGTGGATATTGCTGCTATTGAAGTAACGGAAGACAGGGATAAATTCCGTCAACGAATGGAATCAATAGGTATAGGAATGGCCCCATCCAAGATTGCACGGTCGTTTCTGGAAGGTAAGGAAGTAGCTCAGGAGTTTGGCTTCCCTTTGGTTATCCGCCCTTCCTTTACACTGGGAGGAAGCGGAGGTGCAGTGGTATACACCAAGAGCGATTTTGATGAAGCCCTCAACCGGGGCCTGCATACCTCTCCTATTCATGAAGTGCTGATCGACAAAGCTGTGTTAGGCTGGAAGGAATTTGAACTGGAACTTTTGCGTGACAACATAGACAATGTGGCCATTATCTGTTCAATCGAAAACTTCGACCCTATGGGGGTGCATACCGGAGATTCTATCACCGTTGCTCCTGCAATGACCCTCTCTGATACCACCTATCAGAAAATGCGGACAATGGCCATCAAAATGATGAGGGCCATCGGTAATTTTGCCGGGGGATGCAACGTACAGTTTGCCGTAAGTCCTGATAACGCCGAAGATATTATTGCAATTGAAATCAATCCCCGTGTATCCCGTTCCTCTGCCCTTGCATCGAAGGCTACCGGGTATCCCATTGCCAAAATAGCTTCCAAATTGGCCATCGGATATAACCTGGATGAGGTGGAAAACCAGATTACCAAAAGTACTTCGGCCTTCTTTGAGCCTACACTTGACTATGTAATTGTTAAGATTCCACGATGGAATTTCGATAAGTTCAAAGGAGCCAAAAGGGAACTGGGTTTTGCAATGAAATCGGTGGGAGAAGTGATGGGAATAGGGCGCAGTTTTCAGGAAGCGTTGCAGAAAGCATGTCAGTCACTCGAAATAAAAAGAAACGGACTGGGTGCCGACGGAAAGGAAAACAAAAACCAGGAGGAGCTTCTGAAGCTGCTCGAAAAACCAACCTGGAACCGTTTGTTTTGTATCTACGATGCCCTGAAGCTGGGGATATCTGTCAAGACTATCTACAAACTCACGAAGATAGATCCCTGGTTCCTCAACCAGATAGAAGATTTTATAGGGCTTGAAAATGAGGTGCAACGTTATACCCTCTCCACCATTCCGAGAGACCTGCTGATGGAAGCCAAGCAAAAGGGCTATGCCGACAGACAGGTGGCCCATCTTTTGGATTGTTTGGAGAGTGAGGTCTTCAAGAAAAGAAATGAGTTGGGTATAAAGCGAGTATTTAAGCTGGTAGATACCTGTGCCGCCGAATTTGAAGCAAAGACCCCTTATTACTATTCTACCTTTGAAGAAGAAAACGAATCCATCCGTTCCGATCGTAAGAAGGTAGTGGTGCTGGGTTCCGGACCTAACAGGATAGGGCAGGGCATAGAATTCGATTACAGTTGTGTACATGGGGTGCTGGCCGCCAAAGAATGCGGTTATGAAACCATCATGATCAATTGCAACCCCGAAACGGTTTCCACAGATTTTAATGTAGCAGATAAGCTTTACTTCGAGCCCGTTTTCTGGGAGAACATTTATGACATCATCCTGCATGAAAAGCCCGAAGGGGTTATCGTTCAGCTGGGAGGTCAAACTGCCCTGAAGCTGGCAGAGAAATTGGACAGGTACGGAATTAAAATAATCGGTACCGACTACAAGTCTCTTGATTTGGCAGAAGACCGGGGAAGTTTTTCGACACTTCTTAAGGAGAACAACATTCCTTACCCGGAGTTCGGGGTCATCGAAAACGCGGAAGAGGCAGTAGAGCTTAGCCGAAGGCTGGGGTTCCCCTTGCTGGTGAGGCCGTCTTATGTGCTGGGAGGGCAAAACATGAAAATTGTCATCAATGAACAAGAGCTGGAACAGCATGTAGTAAATCTGCTCTATGATATCCCCGGAAACAAAGTGCTTCTTGATCATTTTCTGGACGGGGCCATTGAGGCCGAAGCGGATGCTATCTGCGACGGGAAGGACGTGTATATCATAGGTGTGATGGAGCATATTGAGCCGGCCGGCATACATTCAGGTGATTCCTATGCCGTTCTTCCTCCCTTCGACCTTTCGGAGAATGTCCTTTCCAAAATCCGGGAGTATACCAAAACCATTGCAATCGCTTTGAAAACGGTAGGGCTCATCAATATACAGTTCGCCATCAAAAATGAAATAGTCTACATCATCGAAGCCAATCCGAGGGCTTCCCGCACAGTGCCCTTCATTGCCAAGGCCTATGATGAGCCTTATGTAAATTATGCCACCAAGTTAATGTTAGGAGAAAAGAAGGTGAAGGATTTTAAGTTTAGCCCCAAACAAAATGGCTATGCCATTAAAGTGCCGGTTTTCTCCTATGAGAAATTTCCCGACATACAAAAAGAGCTTGGCCCTGAAATGAAATCTACCGGAGAAGCCATATACTTTATCAAGGATCTCACGGATGAGTTTTTTCACGATATTTACAAGGAACGAAACCTTTACCTGAGTAAATAACTTTGAAAGTCGATTTTTTAGCCTGGGTTCTGGCATTCTTTCTCAAAAGCGCTCATTCTAAGGAATAGGGCACTTTAATTTTTTTGTTGGTAGGTATAAAGGCAGTATATTTCATTCAAGATATAAATTTCTTAACACTGAATCAAAACAGATCCCATGAAAAAAATCATACTCTTTTCCTTTTTCTCCATATTGTTAACCGTGCTTTCAGCCCAGACTCAACGCATGGTTTTTTATGAAGAATTCACCCAGGCCTCCTGTGCTCCGTGCGCTGCTGCCAATCCTGCGTACAATGCACTGCTTGCATCCAATACTGCCAAGGCCAATTCAATCAAATACCAGACAAGTTGGCCAGGAGTGGACCCCATGAATACTCAAACAGCTGCAGAAGTAGCCAACCGTGTTTCTTATTACGCAGTTACAGGCGTTCCGGATGCGATTCAGGACGGCTCAGATTATTCGAGTCCCGGTAATATCACCCAAAGCACTATTGATGCGGAGTACGCGGTGGCCTCTCCTTTCTCTATGGTTTTGACACATTGGTTTAATGCCGCGAACGACTCCATCTTCATTAACTGTGACATCACTTGTACTCAGGCCGTTACGCTTTCAACCCCTCGCGTTCGTATAGCCATGATAGAAAAGACCATAACTTTTTCTTCTGCGCCGGGGACTAACGGAGAAACGGTTTTTTATAACGTCATGCGTAAAATGTATCCGGACGCCAATGGAACCATGGTCTCTACTGGATGGACTGTCGGGCAGAAAAAAACATTGAGTTTTAAAGCGGCTATTCCTTCTTATGTTTATAACAAAACCCAGATCGGGACTATAGCCTGGATACAGGACGATGCCACCAAGGCTGTTCAGCAAAGTGTGATGAACGGAACAGCATCTACTCCATCCATCTCTCCTCCATTGGCTGATTTTACTTCGGATGTGAATACTTCCTGCGACGGGGTGATCAACTTCAAAGATCTTTCCGCGCTGTTCCCTACCTCCTGGCAGTGGGACTTTGGAGACGGGACCACTTCAAATCTGCAAAATCCTGTTCATCAGTATCTGACTTCAGGAACCTACACCGTTAAATTGAATGCGTTCAACAGCCATGGAAGCAACCTGGCAACGCGCACTTCCTATATTACTGTAACCCTGTCGGGTTCGGCTCCTTCCGGTACCAATGCCACACGCTGTGGACCTGGAGTGGTTAATCTTGCGGCCTCCGGCACCGGTACACTGGGCTGGTACAACAGTGCTGGAGCCTTGGTGAATACAGGAAACACTTATTCACCCAGCCTCACCGGCAATGGCAATATGAATTTTGTAGTTGCCAGCATCACTCCCAATGCAGTTTCCACCACCGGTCGTATGGATAGCGCGCTTGGAGGCGGAGGCTTTTTTACGGCCAATACGGTACACGGTTTATACTTCGACGTATTGCAACCTTGTATGCTGGTTTCCGTAGTTACCTATGCGAGTACCGCAGGAAACCGAACCATTGAGGTGCTGGATCCGAGTGGTGTTTCCATACACTCCACTGTAGTGAACATCCCTGCCGGGAAGAGTACTGTAACCCTGAATTTTTCAGTAGGTGTCGGCACCGGCTATTTCCTGAAAGTTGCTTCCGGAAGTACAGTAGGATTGTATCGTAATAATGCCAATGCTGCTTTCCCTTATACGAGCGGAGTCATCAATGTTACCGGAACAGATGTAAGTTCAGCCTATTACTACTTCTTTTACGATTGGCAGGTACAACAGAATCCTTGTGCCGGACCGGGAACAATTGTGAAGGGGATAGATTCTTGTTTCTTTGCAGGAGTAAATAACCTGGCGACGGAACAGGTACTTCTGAATGTATTTCCTAACCCCGGAACAGGAACCTTTACTGCCTCGTTTAACGGAACAAGCGGGGATCATTACAAGGTAAGTATTGTGAATACCCTGGGACAAATTGTCTATGAAGAGGCTCTTGGTAATTTCACGGGCTCCTGGTCTAAAGAACTAAGTATAGCTGCCTATGGCAAGGGAATATACATGCTGATTATTTCAAACGGACGTTCAGCAGAAACGAAACGCATCGTTGTCCGGTAATTTGTCTGCTTTAAAAACGGGGATGTATTTTATTCCTTAAGTTTTCTGACAAGGACTTTATCTATTCGCCTTCCGTCCATATCTACGATTTCAATAGCGTATCCCATCCAGGTGAAGGTATCACCTGTACGTGGGATACGTTTTGCTATATGCAAGATCAGTCCGCCCAGCGTATGAAACCCGCTGTATTCAGCCGGGTCGTCCGGAGTAATCTGAAAGGCCTGAATAAATTCCTGAAAAGGAAGGATGGCATCCACCAGAGCTGAACCGTCTTCTCTGCGGAATATCTCGCTGTGTTCACTGGAAGCACTTGCCAGATCACCTACCAAAGCTTCCAGTAAATCGTTCATGGTGACTACCCCTTCAATTGATCCGAATTCGTCAATGACCATAGCAAAGTGTGTCTTTGACTCTTTGAATCTTTCCAGCACCTTCCATGCTTTCATGTTTTCGGGCAGGTAGAGAGGCGCTTTGGCTATGTGACGAAGATTTTCGGTTTCAAGCAAAAAATCTGTCCTCAGCAGGTCTTTGATAAATACGATACCGATTATTTTATCCAGCTCTCCTTCACAGAGCGGGAAAGAAGAATGCACGGATTCGTTTATTTTTTTTCGGTTAAACTGAGGAGGCTCCTTTGCGTCGAGCCATACCACATCCATGCGGTTGGTCATCAGTGAACCTATTTTGCGGTCTCCCAGCTGAAACACATTCTCCACTATGTCCTGTTCCACCTCTTCTATGCTCCCCGCTGTAGCCCCTTCAGCTACCATAGCCTTGATCTCGTCTTCCGTTACTTTTGAATCATCAGAACGGTGTATCTGAAAGGTCTTGATGAAAAGATTGGTTGAGTTACCCAGGAACCACAACACAGGGCTCATCACCTGGCTGATGATTTTCATTGGCCCGGCTGTGGCTTTGGCTATACTTTCAGGGTTGAGCAGGCCTATGCGTTTGGGTATAAGTTCTCCGAACAGCAGGGTGATGAGGGCTATGCAGATGACTACAATCCAAAAAGCCATGGTGTGACTGAATGGAGCCAGGTGAGGGAAGGTATGAAGTTTATTTGCGAGCGTTTCCGACATTGACCGCTCTCCGTATACACCTGTAAGAATGCTAATAAAAGTAATGCCGGTTTGAACGGTCCCCAGAAAACGATTCGGGGAGTTAGCTAGGTTAAGAGCTATTTTCGCACGGGCATCCCCTTGACGGGCATCTTCTTCCAGTCGGGATTTGCGGGAGGAGATGATGGCAATTTCCGACATGCAGAAAAAACCGTTAAGCAACAAAAGGAAAACAATGATGAGTAACTGGGTGATCAAGGAAATTATTTCTTTACATACATGACCTCTTTTACCGCTTTAACCACCCTGGATACGTTTGGCAGGGAAGCTTCAATAAGGGTAGGAGCGTAGGGCAGGGGTACATCGGCGGTGGTGATACGAAGTACAGGGGCGTCTAGGTAGTCAAATGCATCTTTCTGAACCTTAAACGCCACTTCTGTGGCAATGGAACCCAAAGGCCATGCTTCTTCCACAATTACCAGTCGGTTGGTCTTTTTGACAGAGGCGATGATGGTTTGGTAGTCAATAGGACGTATGGTACGCAAGTCAATTACTTCTGCACTGATGCCCTCGTTTTCAAGTTCTTTGGCTGCACCCAGGGCAATCTTCAGTATTTTTCCGAAAGAAACAATGGTTACATCTTTTCCTTCTTTCTTGATTTCAGCAACTCCAATAGGCAGAAGGTATTCCCCTTCGGGCACCTCGCCTTTATCTCCATACATCTGTTCACTTTCCATAAAAATCACCGGATCGTTGTCGCGTATAGCCGATTTCAGAAGTCCTTTTGCATCGTTTGGATTGGCAGGGACAATTACTTTGAGGCCCGGGCAATTGGCATACCAGTTGTCGAAGGCCTGGCTATGCTGGGAGCTAAGCATTCCTGCAGAACCGGTAGGCCCACGGAATACAATAGGAATGTTGAACTGTCCCCCGCTCATGCTCATCATCTTAGCGGCAGAGTTGATTACCTGGTCAATAGCAACAAGGGAGAAGTTAAAGGTCATAAATTCGATCACGGGGCGCAGGCCGTTCATGGCAGCTCCTACTCCGATACCTGCAAATCCAAGCTCGGCGATAGGTGTGTCAATCACTCTTTTGGCACCAAATTCGGCAAGCATTCCTTTACTTACTTTGTAAGCTCCATTGTATTCGGCCACTTCTTCACCCATGAGGAAAACTTTTTCATCACGACGCATTTCTTCTGATAGTGCTTCACGTAAAGCTTCACGATATTCTAAGGTTCTCATTGGTTCAGATTTAGGCGTCACAAAAGTAAGTATTTTCCTATATTTACTCCTATATGAAGCATAGAATTCTGTTGTTTTTCCTGTCCCTTACTTCCCTTTCCTCCAATGCCCGCAACATCCCCATCAGGGGCATCCTGCGGGACGCGTATCATGACATACAACATAGCCTCCTGCTATTCGTTTCCGGAGCCATTGGGAGCGCTTTGATTGTTTTTCTTGTTCTTTTTCTGATTGAACGAAGAAAGAAACAGAAACCAGGAGACAACATAAGCTCCAAGCGTTCTATCCCTGATGCCAAGCCGGCTTCTGAAGTTGAGAAATCAGGATCAAAAACAGAAACAGAAACAGAGGTGGAGTCAGTCGGTGCGATTCCTTTCGAAGCACCCCTTGAATCGGAAGCTGAAAAACTGCTTCAGAACAATCTGCCTGATAGTTTTCTTATGCCTGTTGTTGAAACAGCCCAGAGAGGAAGTTTTTTCTGGGGTACATCATTGCCCGGTAAGGTGGAAGGGCAAAGCGGAGCCTTCCTGCTTTGCGTAGGGAACGCGGGTGAAATGGGAAAGGATAAAATAGTAGCTTCTCTAATTAATGGAGTAAAACAAACCGGCCTTCCTTCTCCGGAAACGTTGATGCAATTGGCGTACATGAATGAGGAGGGACGTCAAGAAAATATATGCTGTGCTTTTGATCTGAAAGGTGGATGGCTTCGCTTTTCCGGAAAGCGCATGCCTTTGTGGCTTGTTCGCAAAGGGGAAGTGAAAGAATTCCCTGGTGGGGAAGGCGACGCATACGGATTGCAGACGATAGGACTCAGGAAGGGAGATTGTATATTCATACTTTCCGACCAGTTGTCTTCTGAAGTTAAGGATGCGCTCAAGGCTTTTTTTCTTACGAATGTATCTTTACCCATGAAAGACGTGAAAATGGAGTTGGTGGGAAGGGAAAAAATGTTTCCAAATACTACTCAAATCGTAGGCATGAGAATAAACTGAAGGATTCGGAAGAGGGAGATAAGATCCTGTTTTACAGTTGGATATAACTAGTTTTTTTACGCATATTCCCGTCTCTTATTTTTCGTTAAATTTGCGCTTCTTTCGAAAAAAGTAAAATCTTAAATTACCAGAAATGAAATTTTTAGTCTGCATCAGTAACGTCCCTGATACCACTACCAAAATTGCATTTGCCGATAATAAGGGCCTTAACCCAACCGGTGTGCAGTTTATCATCAATCCCTACGACGAGATTGCCCTTACCCGTGCTTTGGAACTCAAGGAAGCTTTAGGTGGAACGGTAACCGTGATCAACGTAGGAGGTGCCGGAACAGAGCCAAATATACGCAAGGCCCTGGCCATTGGTGCAGATGATGCCATACGTGTGAATGCCGAGCCTACAGATGCTTATTTCGTGTCGGCCCAGATCGCAGAGATTGCTAAGAAAAATGCCTACGACGTCATCCTCACCGGAAGGGAATCTATCGATTACAACGGAGCACAGGTAGGAGGAATGATTGCGGAGATGTTAAACCAGGCTTATGTGAGTGTTGCAACAAAACTGGATATAGCCGGGACAGATGCTACCCTGGAGCGTGAAATTGATGGAGGGAAGGAAGTGATGGCAGTTAAACTTCCATTCGTAGCCAGCGCACAAAAGGGAATGTCGGAACCCCGTATTCCTAACATGCGTGGTATCATGACCGCCCGTACAAAACCCCTTCAGGTGGTTGAACCGGTGGCCGCCGATAACCTTACTGCTTCTGCTGCTTACGAGCTGCCACCGGCGAAACAAGCTTGTAAGATGATACCGGCTGACAATGCGGCTGAACTCATTAACCTGCTTCACACAGAAGCCAAAGTAATTTGATAAAAGGGGAAGACAAATTCTAAATCCGAAAATCCTAAATCCTTAATTCCTTATGTCAGTATTAGTATTTGCAGAAAATTGGGAAGGGCGCTTTAAGAAATCAACCTTCGAAGCCGTGTCCTATGCTTCAGAAATTGCCCGTCAGCTCGGCACTACTGCCACAGCCGTTGCAATCGGAAACGTGAGTGATGAAGACCTGAAAGGTCTCGGAAAATATGGTGCTACCAAAGTGATGATAGTCAAAGGAGATAAACTCCAGGCTCTAGAAGCGGGTGTTTACACGGGCATTGTGGCAGAAGCAGCCAAGGCATGCAGTGCCAAAGTGGTTATCCTTTCTTATACGTATACAGGCAAGGCAATTGCTCCAAGGTTATCCGTACGGCTGAAAGCTGGAATGGTGAGCGGAGCGGTTGCACTTCCATCTTCCTTAAGTCCTTTTACAGTCCGAAAAAAATGCTTTTCCGGAAAAGGGCTTACCGACGTGGTTATCTCTTCCGACATCAAGGTGGTGACTATTACTCCTAATTCCTATAAGCTGAATGCGGGAACAGGAGATGCGGCAGTGGAAGCCTTTGCTCCGGCAGTTAATGATGCCGATTTCAAGGTTATTTCTAAAGAGCTCAAGAAAACATCCGGTAAGGTGGCCCTCACCGAAGCAGAAGTGGTGGTTTCCGCGGGCAGAGGCATGAAAGGCCCTGAAAACTGGGGAATGATCGAAGAGCTTGCTACCTTACTCGGCGCTGCTACAGCCTGTTCCAAACCCGTGGCCGATATTGGATGGAGACCACATCACGAGCATGTGGGTCAGACAGGAATAACCATCGGGCCTAACTTATATATTGCCATTGGCATATCAGGAGCCATACAGCACCTGGCAGGAGTAAGTTCTTCCAAGGTAATAGTGGTCATTAACAGCGACGCCGAAGCCCCTTTCTTTAAAGCCGCTGATTACGGCATAGTAGGTGATGCTTTTCAGGTAGTGCCTCAGCTGATAGAAGCAGTGAAAAAGTTTAAGGCTGCACACAATTGATTATTTATTCGTAAATTTAGTATCCGGAATAGTGGCAGTGAAAAAACTCAAATTGGAAATTGTTGGTCTGTCTTACAGTCAGACACAAACTGGTGCCTACGCGCTCGTATTGGGAGAAGCGAAAGGCAAGCGGCGCTTGCCAATAATCATTGGCGGGTTCGAAGCCCAGGCTATAGCCATAGAGTTGGAGAAGATGACTCCCAGCCGCCCCCTTACCCACGATCTTTTCAAAAGCTTTGCGGAAACATTTCACATCCTGGTAAACGAGGTGATTATTTACAACCTGGTAGAAGGAATCTTTTTTGCAAAGCTTATCTGTAACGACGGTTCCAAAGATGTGGAGATAGACGCCCGCACTTCCGATGCCATCGCTCTTGCCGTACGTTTCGATTGCCCCATTTATACTTACGAGTTTATCCTTTCTTCAGCAGGCATTATCCTGGAAGACCAAACTTCCATTCCCGATGCCGGTAGCACAGAAGAAGTATCGGTTGAGAGCTCGGATACCGGAGAATTCGGAAGCCGTTCAACCGAAGAACTCAAAGAGATGCTCAACCAGGCCCTCAGCGATGAGGAGTACGAGCGGGCTTCCAAGATTCGGGATGAACTGAACCAGAGGAAGAAGTCCTGATCCGATGAAACAATACCACGACCTCATGCGCCATGTCCTGGAGAAGGGCGAAAAAAAAACAGACCGTACCGGTACGGGAACAGTAAGCGTATTCGGTTACCAGATGCGCTTTAACCTCCAGGATGGTTTTCCTTTGCTGACCACGAAAAAGCTCCATACTAAATCTATTATTCATGAACTCCTCTGGTTCCTGAAAGGGGATACCAATATCAAATACCTGAAGGAAAACGGGGTGAAGATCTGGGACGAGTGGGCCGATGCCGATGGAAATCTGGGTCCTGTTTATGGCTCCCAGTGGCGTTCATGGCCTACTGCTGACGGAAGACATATTGATCAGATAACCCAGGTGGTGAACCAGATCAAGAACAACCCGGATTCACGACGGCTGATCGTAAGCGCATGGAATGTGGGAGAAATAGAACACATGAAACTCCCTCCCTGTCATGCCTTCTTCCAGTTTTATGTGGCAAATGGCAAGTTGAGTTGCCAGCTTTATCAGCGGAGTGCCGATATCTTTTTGGGAGTGCCGTTTAACATTGCTTCTTATGCCGTACTTACATTGATGATGGCTCAGGTATGCGGATTGCAGCCAGGAGAGTTTATTCATACCCTCGGCGATGCGCATTTATATTCCAACCACATCGAACAAGCCAATCTCCAGCTCTCACGCGAATTGCGCAAGCTTCCTGTCCTGAAACTGAATCCGGAAGTGAAAGATATCTTCTCCTTCCGTTTTGAAGACTTCACCCTCGAAGGATATGATCCGCATCCGCATATAAAAGCGGAAGTTGCTGTTTAATTTACTAGATTAGCAGTAACTAACCTAATCCATACCCTATGCGTTCTGTCTTTATCAAGGTTTGTTTGGCGGCTGCTGTGTTGACCATTATCCTGTCTTTGAAATGGCCCAATGCCGCCTGGTCCCTGCTGGTTACCGGCCCGCTTTGTCTGGTGGGTATACTCGATATGGTTCAGCCAAGCCATACCATTAAACGAAATTATCCTGTGATAGGCCGCATGCGTTACTGGGCCGAGTGGATGAGACCTAAGATTTACCAATACTTTATTGAGTCGGATACCGACGGAACACCTTTCAACAGGCTTAACCGCACGGTTATCTACCAGCGTGCCAAAAAGGTAAATGACACCACACCATTTGGTACTCAGCTGAATGTATATGAGGTGGGTTATGAGTGGCTCAATCACAGCATTACTCCTCTGCACCACGATAAGGTGGATCACGATCCCCGGGTAATCGTTGGAGGTCCGGATTGCAAACAACCTTATTCGGCCAGTATTTACAATGTATCTGCTATGAGTTTCGGGTCATTGAGCAAGAATGCTATCCTGGCCCTGAATGGAGGAGCCAAACTGGGGGGCTTTGCGCACAACACAGGCGAAGGAGGATTAAGTCCTTATCATCTCGAGCCGGGTGGAGACATCTTCTGGCAGATTGGTACCGGTTATTTCGGATGCCGTCATCCCGATGGAACTTTCAACTACGAAGAGTTTGCCAAAAGAGCCGTTCACCCGAATGTAAAAATGATAGAGATTAAACTCAGCCAGGGTGCAAAGCCCGGGCATGGAGGAATCCTTCCTGCCGCCAAGGTGACGGAAGAAATCGCCAAAATACGTCTGGTGGAGATGGGGAAGGATGTGCTCTCCCCTCCTTATCATACTGCTTTTTCCACTCCCATGGAGTTGGTTGGATTTATAAAAAAATTAAGAGAGTTATCAGGCGGAAAGCCTATTGGTTTTAAACTCTGTATAGGGCGCAAGAGCCAGTTTATTGCCATCTGCAAGGCTATGATCAAAACCGGAATTATGCCTGATTTCATTACGGTGGACGGGGGAGAAGGAGGAACAGGAGCAGCACCTCTGGAGTTTTCCAATTCTGTGGGTATGCCCCTGAGGGATGGTCTTGCCTTTGTAACCGATACGCTCAACGGTTTTGCACTGAAACGACATATACGGGTTATTGCCTCGGGTAAGGTGGCCACGGGTTTTGATCTGGTAAAAAATCTTTCACTGGGAGCCGATATGTGCAATGCGGCCAGGGCCATGATGCTTGCTTTGGGGTGTATACAGGCACTTGAATGCAATACGAATAAATGCCCTACCGGAGTTGCTACTCAAAACGAAAGCCTTGCAAGGGGATTGGTAGTGGACGACAAAAAGGTAAGGGTGAAAAATTTTCACAATGAAACCGTTAAAAGCGCGGTAGAGCTGATGGCAGCAGCCGGGATCACACATCCCAAACACCTGCACCGTTCATTCATCTATCGCCGGGTGAATGCCGGGCAGATACAAACCTATGCCGAAACCTATCCATACATTCTTCGCGGAGCCTTGCTCGAAGCGCCCTATCCGGAGAATTACCAGCTGGATATGGCCAATAGCAATGAAGAAACATTTGAGCCTGCCATCTCTTATGCCTGACATCTTGTTCTGAATCACACACGATATTAAAACCAGACACACACATGACCATCTCCATTATTGCTGCCATAGACGAAAACAACGTCCTTGGAAAGGACAACAAGCTTATCTGGCACCTTCCCGCAGACCTGAAGCATTTTAAGGAACTCACGTCTGGTCATCACCTCATTATGGGACGCAAAACCTGGGAAAGCATAGGCAGCAAACCCTTGCCCAATCGTACCTGCATAGTCATCACCCGCGACAGGAATTACAAAGCGGAAGGTGGTATCGTTACACACTCCCTGGAGGAAGCTCTGGAAGCGGCGAAGAACGAGGAAGAAGTGTTTATAGCCGGAGGAGCTGAGATCTACAAGCTGGCCATGGGCGTGGCTCATAAGCTCTACATTACACGTGTACATCATACGTTTCAGGGAGACACTTTTTTTCCCCCAATAGGCAAGGAATGGTTTGAGGCCATCAACAACGATTTTGAAAAGGACGACAAGAATAAATATGATTTTTCTCTTTGTGAATATGAAAAGGATTAATTTACAGCTCGGGACGGATGTTCCGACCAGCGGGACTGCTTTTGCTGATAATTGGGAAATCCGTATCTTGGTGCATCCATTTTCCTCCAGTCTATGACAAAAGTTCCGGTATATATTACTTTCTTTTTTGTTCTTGTTGTTTTATTGCTGTCAGGTTCCTCTTGCCGAAAGAGCGACAGGAATAAGGACAACGATCTGCAGAGTGCCAGGGATATTAGTCTGGCTTATGCCGGCTGGAACGACCTGAACAGGCAACTCAATGTCTTTGCCGGGTCGCTGCCCGACCTGAACCCTGCTCCCGGCCCTTACGTGAATACCGCTTGCGGAACCGTTTCGGTTACCCCTGCGCTTCCCAACCCAACTTTTCCCAAAGTAGCAACCATCAATTATGGAAACGTCAATTGTACCGGACCTGATGGTGCGGTAAGGAAGGGAATGATTGTAGCTACCTTTACCGGAAATTATCGTGATTCGCTTACTGTTATCACCATCACCCCCAGCAATTATTATTTCAACGGATTTAAGATAGACGGTACATTTACCATCACCAACAAGGGCAGGAATGCAGCGGGGAATCCGGTATTTACAGACAACGCGGCCAATGTAGTGTATACGTACCCTTCCGGAAAAACTGTTTCCTGGAACTCTACCCAAACAAGAGAAATGACCCAGGGGTCAACCACCCCTGATATCTTTGATGATATATACCAGTTGAATGGAACCGGGGTGGCTACAGGTTCAGAGGCCACTTTAATCAATACTTATATCAGCCAGCCCATTGTTTTTTCCCTCGACTGTCCCTGGATTAAGAGTGGCACCCTCTATGTTGATCCCGTAAACCTCGGTAACCGTTACATCAACTTTGGCACCGGAAATTGTGATAACAAGGCAACCGTGTGGATATTTGGAGCAAATTACTCCCTGGATCTTTATTAGATTATACTCCCCAAAAGCGTATTTTTGCACACTTTGTTTTGCCGGCTCTTAAACCCTGCTTCAGAATACGGGTCAAAGACCGGAATCTAAATGAAACATTAATTTTAAAAACAGATTATACATGAAAATGAAAACAATTCTTTCTGCACTTATTTTACCGGGAGCCCTTTTACTTGGTACCGGATGTAGTAAAACAGGCCCTGCCGGTCCCGCAGGAAGTGCAGGCCCTGCCGGTCCTTCACTATCCGGACCACTGATCGGACATATTTTCCTGTATGACCAGTATGGTGCTACCATCCTGGCCGGTCTGGCTGGAACACGCGATTCCGTTATTGGCAGTTCTACTGTTGCGGTAGCGGACTCTAACGGCTTCTATAAGTTCGGAAACCTCACCACAGGTGTTTATAATTTTGCAGTGGCCAAAGCAGGTTACGGTACCGTAATGGCCCAGTCTGTACAGCTTCTGGGGGGCGGGACAATCTACAGGGATATGAAACTGGCTCAAATTCCTAATTTCAGTGTTTCTGCTGTCAGTGCAGCGGTGAATACTACCAATGCTCCTGGAAATATTGATATCACAGGAACGGTGACAGCTGATACACGGGTGAGAACTTTTATTGTATACATCGGAA
>Ga0207114_1184_pt1 | contig 15463 bp, 15 predicted proteins | sample Alteio_BWMinHeat_70_FD_153560 | JGI IMG/M metagenome (GOLD analysis project Ga0207114, IMG submission 153560) | Enriched cells from forest soil in Barre Woods Harvard Forest LTER site, Petersham, Massachusetts, United States -... | ecosystem: Environmental > Terrestrial > Soil > Temperate forest >... | reverse complement strand
TCGGTCACTTGTGGGGGTTGAGAAACCTTCGGCCGCATGTTTGAGTAGTATTCAAGAATCGGGGAGGACGAATCCCCCAACTGCAGCAGCGTCCCCGAACAATATGCACAGGCGCGGTCAATCGTATGCTCCGACTCGCGGACATTACCCGGCCATTCGTAGTTCATCAGCACGCGCAGCATCTCATCGCTCACGCGGAAGTTCTTGCCATACTCGCGATTCTTGCGGTCAATAAAATGCGCAATCGGCAGCGGAATATCCTCGCGCCGCTGCCGCAACGTCGGCAAACGCAGGTTGACGACATTCAGACGGTAGTAAAGATCTTTGCGGAAGAGAACACTCATCCGCACCGATTACTCGGGCACCAAATGTTCCCAACTCTGAGACTAGGCAGAAATATTCATAAGTGGTGCAGTGGTTAGCAATTCTAAGTTTGCCCTTTCCGGAAAGTCAGCAAGGAAGCCGTCGTTTGCCTTTTCAGAATGAATCAAAAGTAATCTCCCTAACCATCCTGTCTGGCATTGCTCTTCGCCTGCTGTAAAGTATTCGGTCTTGGATTCCTATTTTGGCAGGGCGAGTGTGCGACCAGGGAAAAAATTAGTTGTCTTTCCATAACCACCACTTACTCGAGAGTCAATGAAAATGTGGTGCATCCAATGTCAAGTGGAACATGTGCGATGATGGCATTCTTGATGGTCGTAACTTCGATGCCCTCGTCCCGAGCCAACGCCTTCAAGACGGAACGACATGTGCAAAATCCCAATCGGACAGAAACTGAAGGTGATGCCTAGCGATTCGTGACCTCAGTAATCTTGTGAATTGGAGAACTTGTATTTAAATCTTCTAACCATGATGAAAGTCTATAAGGCGCTGGAAAACTTTTACGTCTACAACAGGGATGAGGAGCGCCAGCTGCTCAAGAAAGACATCGTGCTCTTGTTTGACCATTTGAGCCGTCTGGATAATTGGGTATATTTTTGGGCTGGCGCCGAGATTTTCAGCCTGAAGCAAGATCAGTTTCAGTTATTCACCGAACCGCTTGATGATGACGCAGAGCTGTCCCTGTGCAAAACGTTGTACACGCGCTCGCAGTCGGATTAGAAACCCGGCTGTTTATATCTGAGTTGACAAATTAAGCTGGCCACAACGGAAATGGATCACGCGGTGACCTGCGTGTGTCATTGATCAACTCTCGAATTCTGGAACGGCGGTGATCAAGCTGTTGTACCAGCTTTTCTAAGGACGGATAATCGCCTGCATACCACTCTGACGGGATCGTCCGGGCGATATCCCATATCTGATCGATAGTGGTTTCTTCCATGGCTGTCAACCAGGGCTCGAAATCGTTCCAACCACGAATATTTCGATAAACGATGTTCCTTGCATATAGCCCTCGAAGAGGCGCATCCACAAACCGCCAATTTTCAGCGTTAAAGCAATATCCCTGATCGATAAACCATGCTTTGAATTGTTTTTGGCGTTCAATCTCCTGAAAGACTGCCTGCCTACCGTCGGCATTGCATGTCCACTTGTCAAATGCGACGAAACCTGCAAACTCCTGCACATTCGAAACCTGCGCTAAGCGACTCTCGGACAAATAATCCACTACCTGACGACCGATGATGCCGCCAATGAGGTGAGAGCCAAATTGTCGCCCGATAACACAGCGTTCAAAATGGTTTGCACTGTGCTGGATTTTCAGATTGTCGGAATCCTCGTTCAGCAAGAGATCATCGACTTGGACTATGGCGCACGGGGGGACTGTGAAACCTAAGATTTTGGCAAGTCCGGTCGCCAGCCATTCGTTGGCCAGCACACGTAAATGCTGGGGATTGTTCTGAAACTTCACAACGTAAGCGTATCCGTCATCGCAGAGGAGGAGAAGGCCGCTTGCTCCTCCTCGCATGTGGCGCAGGTAGCTTTTGGCGAAGACTATCAACGTTTCCCCAGACTGACGCGAATGGGAAAACGATCTTCCTGCAATGAGGTAATGAATAATAAGTGTTTCGCTGCGTTCAATCTGAATTGCTTAGAATTGATCAACGTTCCTCGTTCATCACCGCGATTTCAACTCCAAGTGTTTCAGAGAGGATTGTCTTGATTTCGCTAGGTGTGGCGCTTCCGCTCTTTTCGGCACGGAGAGGACCCATGGAAGCGTCCATGAGATCCTCGAAAATTGCTTCTGCCTCTGCCGAGCTCAAGGTTTTCCAATCGTCCAAGGTTTCCTTTGCCATCTCAAGAGTATTGTCTTCTCTTGCATAATCCTGATCCCAGCCTGAACGCTCATACACACTTAGCTGAGGGGTTGGGCTTTCCGACGAAAGCGTCAAAGCGGCAACGATGCGACCTGCATCGCTAGCCGGATCGGGGACAAAAGCGAATAAGATGTATCGAATCAATAGCCTATATTCCGTCTCTCGAACGATCGCGGACGTTCCCGTGTCCTACCTCGTTCTGGGCATTTTAGATACCAGAATAGCGTTCAGCCGAACAAATGTACAAGTCTTGTGCAGGCCGTCTCTCTCTCTGGATTGTAGAAGGGGGAGTATTGGCGCGAGTGTGCCGCAGGTGGGGGAGGTACCGCACGGCATATTTCTTATCGATTACGATTTACGTCAGGTTTTCTGCAATCACATACAGAATGCGACTCTTGTGAAATTCCGAAAGGCACTGATCGGAATCGACGTGCCGCCTCCCGGATGATTCCATGATTGAGAACGAGGATCGAAGGAGCGAAATTGAAGTCTTTTGATCAGCTTTTGACCGGCTACCAAGCCGACTATCATCTGCTCGGCGTTATTAGAAGCAATCCACTCGTCAGGCAATCGATCAGGCAGTGCACGGAGTTTAGATTCTCTGAGCGAAAGAATTTTTCGTTGCCAAAATGAGAACACCGACTCGCTCCATTGTCCTTCATAAATCTTGGCGTCGGAATACCTGCCGGATCCCGCCTTTGCCGAGATGTCGCTATGGCTCGAGAACATCTGACTGAATCCTATGAAAACTGCCTTGTACGCATCGCTTCCGACGTTATTTAAAAAAACCGTCTGACGATGCCCTGCGCTGCAGGCCCAGACATCCAGCAAGAGAGCACCGACAAAGTCAGACCGATTGTCGATTTTCTCCAGATATCTTCGCGGGAGTGTGTCAGATATCCTTTCCCCTAAATCTTGACCGATCATCTCAGATCCAAAATAATATCCCGCGCTCGGCCTTTCGAGGTGCTTCCAGAGATCAGCAAATGTGTCCAGGAATTGTTCTGAAATGTGAACCGCATTCCATCGCGGTACTGGCAAGCCCAGAGTTGCTGCGAGTTCAGTCCCCAGACTCTCTTTCAGCAACCTCTGATTTTTAGTCTGATTGTCGTACAGCTTCAGGACATACATGCGACCATCCGTAGCCATTACGAGCAGTCGGTTTGACGCATTCGCTAAAACGCGAATCACGCGGACAGCGGACACGACTTTTCCGCCACGCACAAACATGGATGCAGAATTCCCGAAAAGGCAAGTCAATCTCAACCCCTCTTTAACATGAGAACTTTTTGGGCAGCAAATTTACAAATGAAACATCTGAGCGATACTGTTGCAATTTGGGACTACTTTTCTCTGCGAAAAATCAAAACTTTCTTAGGAAAATCTGGGCCGACGTTACACGAAAAGGTTGCCTCTCAAAAGTAACTTAGGTAATGAAGCGCGCAGTCCGACCAGGCGTTTGTTTTATTTTGGGAAAATCATCTCTTCCTTCAAGAAAAAGCATTTGGCCCAAATAAGAGCATTACTTTTGTATATCCATCCGAAGATCTGCGAGGAAATAACTGTTGACCTAGGATGTTTAGCGGTTAGTAATAATGTATCCCTCAAGACGGGGCCTTAATAGATGCACGTGTTTTTTCATACACTGCATGATGAGATAAGTCTTGTAAGCAATCTTAAGAAAATTGAGAGTTGTCTTATGAAAAAGTATCTTTGGTATTCCTTGGTTCTACTTTGCTTGGCAAGCCCAACAATCTCCGAGGCATGTGGTCCCACGGATCCGACTCCCCTTCAACCACCTAGCTCGCAATGTTGGTGGAGTTACTTGATATGGTCGGTTTTCTCTACGTTGTCGGGCGTTTAGCTGGCATAGTGATTGGGGGCATACGATGCAATGGAGCTCATGGGATAAGTGTTTCTGGATCGTCGGGATAGTAGGACACGTTCTCTTATGTGCCATCCTGGTTTGGCGAGGCCGCTGGCGAACTTTTCCGTGGTTTACATTTTTGATCGGCGAAGAACTGCTCCAATCCGTTCTGCTATATTTTCTGCACACGCTTGAGCGCGATTTCTACTCTCTCTATTTCATGACTTATTGGAACCTAGAGCTAGTCGATGCTTTAGTTCGAATTGCAGTTATCTCTGAATTTGTATTGTCAGCATATAACTACGGTGAGCATGTCCGAGGACGCATTCGGGCTGAAGTGACTGCTGTTTGCCTTCTGACCGTGACATGCGGCGTGATCCTTCATGCACATGATGCGCTCGGTGGGAGGTTCTCTAGGGTTGAAGCGGCATTGCAGGTCTCCAACATTGTTGACATGTTCACCGTGGCCTCGTTTGCCCTTCTTCTGACCTGGATGGCGGCCGATCGTTTACGACTAAAATCTCACCCCTTTATCATCGCATCCGGTCTAATTGGGTTCGTATTGCCCAAAGTTGTGCTTCGCTGGATTGCCTGGCATCACAACCCCAACCACTGGAGATTATTGGAATTTTGTCTCAAGCCTACCTACTTAATTTGCCTGATAGCCTGGTGTATCGGCCTGTGGCATGACTTTCCAACTCAACGAATAGGGATACCGGCATATTGGTTGGGCCGATTTCAAAATCTCAGATATAAGTCGGCTGCTCATCTACCTGGCGGAATTGCGAGAATGAAGTTTGAACGGCACTTGGGCAGAAAGAATCCAGCTAAGCCGATCGTCACCGGATATCAGTAGATTTCGCAGTTTCCGCCTCCAAACATGAAGAGCTTGGCACTTTTCTCCGGAAAAATAATTGAAAGAGGCCATCAAAGGGACCAGGAGACTATGCGCGGACCCAGAGCCCGTACTTGTAGGATGCGATCGCCTACTTGAAGCATGTGACAAAGGAGCATCCTTCTATCTCACTCCACTTGTTCTAGAACCAAAGGAGAAACGGCAATCCGCTTCCATATTGTTTATCGGTTCATGACCTCGATTGACGACGACAAAAGTGGTGCTGATCCCATCGTTTGGATCGAGTGACCCATCTTTTTGCAACGCTAGCCATGGGTAACATATTAGCAATGCCATCGCTATAAACATTAAAATGAAGCTGACCAGAACGTATTTGGTGACTTTGTCCAGAACGGAGAAAACTCTGACAGAGCCGTCAGAAAATGTCCCGGCTTCATCACTTCCGCTTATAGTTCACGGTGTCAGCAACGCGGATTGCGCCGAAGGCGGAGGGGTCGGCCCCTGCCCCGTTGCGCAGCCGGCGGGCGAACTCTTTAGCTTCCTCTCCTGGTTGCAGGCCGGAGACACCGCGATCTAGGCCTGATGATTGCCAGGGCTGGTCTGCAGCGTCAGGGAAGCCACTTCGTGGACTCGGTCAACCTCCGCTTATTTGGGCTAGCCGTCGCGAATTGACCTCAAGCGCTAAAATGCTCCCATCGCAGTTCTTTCTGAAAGACAGGAGCTGGCTGCCGCATGCGGTATTGGTGGGTGAATCAAAACCAGACGCATCGGCATGAGATAGGGGGAGGATACCTATGGTCCCCCAAGCGCAATGCGGACAATGGCCGCAATCCTTTTTATGAATTCATGCGCGAGGTCTCGCCGGGAGATTTGGTCTTCTCCTTTTTCGATACTCGCATCTTTGCCATCGGGGTTGCGGTATCCAACTGCTACGAGAGCCCCAAGCCGATAGAGTTTGGCGGTGTCGGTATGAACTGGGACGCGATTGGCTGGAAGATCCGGGTGAACTTCATCGAGATGCAAAACAAGGTTCGCCCCAAAGACCATATGGGCGTTCTCGTCCCGGTCTTGCCGGGTCGCTATTCACCACTGCAAACGACAGGGAACGGCAATCAGGGCGTATATCTGACGGAAGTACCGCTCGATCTGGCGGGTGTTCTTTTCGGTCTCATCGGACGGCAGGCTTTGGAGTTGGCGCAGGTCACGCGAGAACAGCCCAAGCTTATCCGTCCACCTGCAGAAACGGCAGACATCGAAATGTGGGAACACCATATTGAAAAAACCATCGAGGACCGTCAGGATCTTCCGGAAACAGAACGCGAATCATTGATCATCGCCCGAAGAGGGCAGGGATTGTTCAAAGATCGCGTCATGCGCATTGAGAAATTCTGCCGTGTGACGAAGGTTGAGAATCCGGTCCACCTGCGGGCTAGCCATTGCAAGCCGTGGCGTGATTCAAGCAATGAGGAACGCCTGGATGGAGAGAATGGACTCCTACTAACCCCGACCATCGATCACCTGTTCGACCGGGGCTTTATCAGCTTTGAAGATGCGGGCAGGTTGATCATCTCGCCGGTCGCGCATGGTGAATCCTTGCGACGAATGGGCATTGATACAGAGCGCCCGATCAATGTCGGGGTCTTCAGCCAAGGTCAGCGCGCATTCCTTGATTACCATCGCAACTCGGTGCTGCTGCGCGCCGGACGCTAATCACCAAAGTCTTAGTGACAATGAGCTGAGCCCGAGTCGCCGACCCTCGATCCCACGCATCCATCCCCAGCCGCTTTATGGTGGTTTGAAAGACCACTTGAAGCTTTCGGTTGATGAGTGGTTGTAATCATGTGCGTTTCTTTCGAGTAGTTCTGGTTTAGGTTGATGTTGATACCTACATTGAAGACCCGCGACAGGATCAGGACGACATGGGCCGTGAGTCGGTGCTTGACAGGGACCCGGCGAACCGGGCTCAGCTCACATCTTTCATTGTAGATGGGCTCGCGCAGATGACATGATCAGCCCGCCACGGGGCGACGCGATCCACATCGCTTGCCGACTTGTCCGACTTCCGCGTATTTGGGTAGCCCTCGCGGCGTTGTAAGTCGTTGAAATCCTTGAACCGGGTGGTCTGTCACGGCAGAGGTCAGAGTCCCCTCGGAATAGGTGGCCAAGCGCTCACCTTCAAGACAGCTCGCACGCTAGCGTAACTGAAGAACGATCGGTGTATGGTCGGACGGCTTTATTTGCGCTCGGGGGCCTTTGTCGATCTCGCAACTCTCAAGTCGAGATGAGAGTTGCGGCGATAACAGGAAGTGGTCAAGTCGGATTCCACGATTGTGCTCGAAGGCCTGCCGGAAATAATCCCAGAATGTGAATTGGCCGCCTTGCCCAGGATGCAGGGTGCGAAAGGTATCCATGTAGCCAAGTTTGAGGTAAGCCCGATACCACTCTCGAGGCTCTGGTTGAAATACCGCATCGTGAATCCACGAAGCGGGTTTGTGGCGGTCAATGTCTTCCGGGATACACCTAGGCGCAGATGGCCCGCACTCTTTGCGCAATCAGAGGCCAGATGCGAGGCGCCGGGCGCCGTTGTGTGAAGGAGAAGCAAGATTGGAATTGCGATGCTTACTCACCGATTTCCGTTGCAGCGTGGCAGACAGAGGCTCTTTATGGCCCACATCATCAGTTCTCAGTACGTGCTTGGCGAGCTGCCAGAATGCCACGTGCGCAGACGATTGCCACTTCTCCGAGTGTCTGATCATCTGCGAATAAACACGAATCGTGTCTTTTGGCCAGGACAAGGCGACCAATTGATGCTGCGCCAATTCTTTCTCGACAGAGATCCGGGGCAGCACGGCGACGCCCATTCCCGCTGAGGCACATCTCTTGATCGCTTCAATGCTGGGAAGCGCAAGGGTCTTGTTAAGAGCGACGCCTGCCGCCGAGACAGCTCGTTCGAAGAGCACCCTGTAGCCGCAACTTCGTTCAGTTAAAAGGACCTGCTCGTCCCTCAGCATGTCCGCTTTCAATCGATTGACGGAAGCGAGTCGATGTCCGGGTGAAACCAGTAAAAGAACATCCTCGGCTGACAGACACTCGACGACGAGGCTCCCGCTCTTGTGCTGCTGATCAAGGATAAACGCTAGGTCAATCGAAGAGTTGAGCTTGAGTTCTCCTGCCTGGACCTCGCAATTCTCCGCCGCGACTACCGAAATCTCGACTTGAGGATGCCTCTTTTGAAATTTGCTGATCACGTTTGGTAAACGGTGCGTAAGCAATGTCTCTGACGCACCAATGGTTAATGCGCCACTTGGTTTGCGATCGTTACCGACTACTGTGCGAGCCTCGTTCGCTAACGCAAGAATGCGATCCGTATAGCTCACCATTACTTGTCCGGCTTTCGTCAGCTCAACGCGGCGGCCGATCCGGTCGAATAGTGGAACCCCGACGTCCTGCTCCAACGCCTGGATTTGGGCGGTCACGCTCGACTGTGCATAACCCAAAGCGGCTGCAGCACGCGTCACACTTTGTCTGGCCGCGACGGCCTGGAAAGTTCGTAGCTGACGAAGTTCATACATATCAATCGTCTCTGTCGATTAGTTGTATCGGAAAAAATCGTTGGACGCAATGAGTCTCGAAAGGGACACTCCGTCAGATCGGCTGTACGCTTGACCGCGGCGAGCGCTCGTTGCAATACGGCCGGTTCTTGACTTCGCGGCCCCATGGACACCTTCTGTTACTTGTTCACGTTACGTGAACAAGCTGTCCTAATGAGCAAGGAGCTTAATCCGTCTTCGCCGAGAAGCGTTACCGAGGCTGAAAGCGCGGAGTCCCTCTGGGCATATGCACACAGCACACGCACCGTGCAAAAAAGCCGCGAAGCTTCCGTGAAAAACCGGCCAAGAGATCGGCCGATTTCACGACCCTGTGCATGCAATCAACTGAATAATTGCCATTTATGTGAAACTTTCATCGGCCAGAATGTCCCTTTTAGTGGGGCAAGCTCTAAATTCAATGAGTAAGCCGCGGATATCGCGCAAGATTACGGAAAATCGCGCAGGATTATATTGCGCGATCCTAATTTTGTTGCGCGATTTCATTAATTACTGCGCGATCCTGTGTTTAAATTGCACGATATAGTAGTCGCGCAACAAAAACGGAGGAAAGCATGCCAAAACGCCTGCGGGAGGAAGACCTAGCTTCACTAGTCCATGTCGTGCGGCAAAGAACCGATGGCGCGCGGAGAAGCGAAATTGCCAAGGCTTTGAAAGAGGTCCCGCAACGAACCCTCCAATATTGGTTGAAAAGCCTCGTGGACGATGGCCGGCTCATGCAGCAAGGCAAAGGACCGGCCGCGCGATACCGGCTTCCGAGTGCAGTAGAGGAGCAGAAGGAAACGGTTGCCCGGCAAGCGGGGCCAAAAGAGGAAAAGCCGGAAGAGGCACAGGTGCCTCTCTCCGCCGAAAGCGCGAGGATACGCGAGCATCTGCGGCAGCCGTCCGGGGCCAGAAAGGCCGTGGGGTATAACCGTCAGTTTCTCGACGGTTATCGACCCAACACTAGTTTCTACCTCTCGCCGAAAGAGCGGACGCATCTAGCGGAAGTGGGCAAGACGAAGACCGGAGTCGAAGCGGCCGGGACCTATGCGAAGCAGATTCTCCATCGACTGCTCATCGACCTGTCCTGGAACTCCAGCCGACTCGAGGGCAATACCTACTCGTTGCTTGATACCCGCCGCCTCATTGAATTCGGCGAAGAGTCGCAAGACCGGAACAGGCTGGAAGCCCAGATGATCCTCAATCACAAGGACGCCATCGAGTTTCTCGTAAGCGAGGCGGATGAGATCGGCTTCAACCGCCATACGATTCTGAACCTCCACGGAATTCTGGCGCAGAACCTCCTGCCAGATGAGGCGGCGGCGGGACGTCTGCGACGCATTGCGGTCGGTATTGAAAAGTCTGCCTTCCATCCTCTCGAAGTCCCGCAGTTGATAGAGGAGTGCTTCAATCAAGTGTTAGCAACGGCACAGGCAATCCATGACCCCTACGAGCAAGCGTTCTTCGCCATGGTGCAGCTGCCGTACCTTCAGCCCTTCGACGATGTGAACAAACGTGTATCGCGACTGGCAGCAAATATCCCCTTCATCAAGGCAAACCTGTCACCGCTGTCTTTTACCGACGTTCCGCGTTCAACCTATACGGATGCCATTCTGGGCGTCTATGAGCTGAACCATGTCGATCTGCTTAAGGATGTCTTCATCTGGGCCTATGAGCGGTCCGCCGAGCGTTACGCGGCCGTAAGGCAATCCCTAGGCGATCCCGATCCATTCAGACAGCGGCATCGGCAAGCGTTGCGGCAGCTCGTAGGCGACGTGGTGCGGCGACACATGGACAGAAAAGAGGCAATTACGTTTATCGCGGAGTGGGTAAACAGCAATGTAGCAGCGGATGAGCGAGGGAAATTCAGGGAAATGGCCGAGTCCGATCTTCTCGGCCTGCATGAGGGAAATTTCGCACGTCTTCAGGTTCGACCGAGCGAATTCGCTGCGTGGCAGATCGCATGGGAAAACAAGGAATTGGTATTCCTTGCTCCGGAAGAACGGTATGACATCAGTCGGGACGTAGTCGTGTTCTGGGGTCAGGACAGGACACAGCGGATACGATGCGCCATCAGCAGAGAGGCGCTCGATGACCACTTCCACGGCGATAAGAGGAACAAGCTTGAAGTGTTTCGCGAAAACCGCCCGGCCATTGAAGATATCGCACGACACAAATATCTCTCTGGCCATGTCGAACCGGACGGAATCGTCCTAATACGCACAGCAGATATTCCTCACTGAGGAGGCGCAGCGCTGCGGGTGGTGACGATGATCATGATGACGATGATGAGCACATGATCGATTTGTTCGATCGGGAGAAACTTGCCATCTGCTCGGCTCGTGAAGACAATCTGATTCACCATTCCCCGTGCAATTTGTGCATAAATCGGGTCTGTTCGTACTGTACGAACAAATGCAAAACACGAACAGCTTGGCTGCCGAAATCGAAATTAGTCTTCCCACTATTTCGATTAGCGTGGAAAACGAAACTGGCCGGCCACTCTAATGCGCCATTACGAGTGGTGGACCTGCGGGCTGCCAATACCTTTCTCACCATCAGCGGTGCAGCCAGTCAACTAAAACTCGCTGGATCGCGCCATCGGAAGAATCGCCGTCGCTAGATACGATTCGGGCCAATTACCGGCTACACGGATATTTCGGCCCTCGTCACCAGGCTTAGTGAACCGGAGGTTCGGGTGCTGTCGCATGGCAATACGAACATCCGCGATTGGGTACCGCTAGTGGTGGATCGTTTAAGGGATCATTATCAGCATAGAGTGCTGCACGCGCAGTGAGATTCGAGTTAGCTACGGACTCGAGGTATTGTCGGTAAGGCCACTCCGCATAGTGATCGGCATATCGTGCATTGGCGAACATGACCTTCGCCGCCCCAATCTGACCGGCCTTCACCAACCCGTTTCCGAAATTAAGCATAAAGCCCTCGAAGCTGTGCGGTGCAAGCGTCCCTTCGGACCAGCAGGCTTTTTTCCTTCCCACCGCTGTCTGAAGATAAAGATATGGTTTCAGATCCGGGTTCATCCGATCGATATGTGTGGCCGCGCACGCATCTAGAGCCTGCCAAAGGGAGTCGAGCGATTTTTTATAGGTGTCAGTATCTCTCTGATCGGTATTATGCGCAGCCCAGCGATTGAAGTTGTTGAACTCCGGGAATTGATACGCGGCCATGTCGAGAATCTCGTCCCCTTTCTGAATCGTGCTGAGATCAGAGTTCTGCTGGCCCAGATGTACGGTCGTGATTCCCAGATACCCTGGCAGATGGTCGTCATTGACGTACCCGATCAGGTGCTTCCCGTAGTAGTCAAGATCCAGAGCCTTACCGAAAAGATCAACGGCATTGGGGAGATCCTGCTGCAGCACTGCCAGGTTCGGATTAGGATCTCGCGTATATTCACCGTAATGCCAGAAGTGGGTTGCGCCGAGTAGGGCGTATAACGCCGAGTTCTCAGGATCGCGGTCGATGGCATTCTGCAATTGTTGTTGCACCTGCGGGATTTGATCGTATTGATTGCCGTGGTAGACCTTCCAGAATTGCCTGATGGCTGCAATACTTTCATCCTGCTCACCATGACGATTATCTTCCTGGGGATTCCTGGAGAATCCTGTAATTGTGACCAAAGTCGCGGTGAGGAGAAGGATCAGGGCGAACCCTCGCCAAGAGAGATATTTGCCGATGATTCGGGCGGACGGATACGGTTTTGCCATGGTGTACCTCATTTCCGACTACAAGACTGAGCCGATGTTGTCACGCGCAACATCGATTGCCATGATCATGCTACACAATGTTGCTCGTGTCAACATAGATCGATGTAAATTCGCCTCCGAACACATGTTGCCCTTGCCAACATCGGGGGCTATCTTTGCATTAGGATGAAAACAACGCGGCCTTACCATCACGGCAATTTGCAGGAGGTTCTCCTCGATGCCGCCATTTCCCTCATCTCTGAAGTCGGGCCAGCAGGATTTACGCTGCGAGAAGTGGCGCGCCGTGCCGGCGTTTCGCATAACGCTCCGTACCGACACTTCCGGGACAAAGATGCGCTGTTGGCGGAGGTCGCAGCTCAGGGATACAAGGAGCTAGCCAAGGCAATGGCGCATGCTGCCGACAGGCAGGCTGATGCGCTCGAAGGCCTGAAGCAGGCGGGGATTGCCTATGTCTCCTTCGCACTGCGACGTCCGGAGCACTTTACCGTAATGTTTGATGCGCCATTTTCAAAGGATTCGCACCCGCTGGCTGCGGAAGCCTCAGAAGACGCATTCTCTGCGCTGCTGCTCCTGGTGAAGAATTGCCAGAAGAATGGGCAGATACCGGACAGAGAGGATCTCGATTTTGCGCTGCTTGCGTGGACGATGGTGCACGGCGTCGCCAAGTTGGCGATCACGCAGCGGCTGCCGTATGCTTCCCACTCCAAAATTCTGAGGTTTGCCCGATTCGTGATCGATGAATGCCTTCCATAAAGAACGGAATTCGATCGATTCGTGAGGCTTTTATGAGCCTCTCCCGTTGAACCCTGCTCTTCGACTGTTCGTGATCGTCCGGTTTTCGCGCTTCGTCAATACACTCGTCTCCTTCACCGTGCCAGCTTATCCGGGGCAGACGTTCAAAGCTCCGATCGAGCGCATCTCCCGCGAAGTGGACGAGAAGTCAAGCACGATGCCAGTGGAGGGTGGATGTCAAGAATCCTGATGGACGATTGTCGCCTGCCAAGTGAGCTACAGAGCGCAGCACAGGCTGCCGAACTCTCCCACAAGAACTAGACTCATTAGTGTTGCCATGTGGCTTCCACAGACCACATGTGAATTGGCTGGATGCTGTTACTTCTTCTGGCTCGCTAAGATTCACAACTCTCCCAGCAAGAACGTCCTTCCTGGCAGACGGAGCTGTGGACATAGTGATCGTCCGGTCCTGCTTTTCCCATCGTCTTCAGGCACCAATAGGTTGTTGTCGCTCCTGCCAGATCGAGAAGCTCGTCGTGGAATTCACCGAAGGCGCCATACGAGGACTTGCTGCGGAGCGAGGCACAACGAATTTGTACGAGTTGAGTAGACATCTGGTCCTCCTTAACCGACGGAGCTTGGGTCACGCTGCATCTGTCCCGCCGCAAGCAGCACCGTCCGATAGATTGCAGTCTCAAAGAGCTGTGTCTTGTAGCCGTTCTGCGAAAGTGGTGTTGCGTGAAGCATCGCGGCCTTCCCGGCGGCGCGAGCTGTGGCTTCATCGATAGTTTTGCCGATGAGGACAGCTCCAGCTTCCTTCGAACGAATTGGCGTAGGCGCGGCCACTCCAAGCACCACAGAAGCCTTGCGGCAACGTGCGCCATCCACTACCAGGACTACACCAGCATCTGCGATCGGCCAGTCGAAACTCTCTTTTTCGCCATACTTCTGGTAGGCCGAGCGCGTGCCTGGTTCGGGTGCCGGAACAAAGATGCTCGTGATCAGTTCTCCCGGCTGGACGATGGTTTCGTTCACAACGCTCTTCTCCGGTGGCACATAAAACTCACCCATCGCGACCATGCGTTTGCCGCGCTTCGAGGTGAGTTCCACTTGTGCATCCATGCCGAGCAACGGTACCGCCGTCGATGACGGGTGCACCATCGCACAGGTGCTGTTGTTCATGATGGCGTGATATTGGTTCTCGCCGTCATGCGCATGGCATTCGTCGCTGCCTCCGCCCTTCTTCTTACAGTCGAAGTCGCTCGAGCGGAAGTACCAGCAGCGCGGACGCTGCATGATGTTGCCGCCGAGTGTGGCCATGTTGCGTATTTGCGGTGTAGCTGCGTGCCCAGCAGCATCGGCCAGAGCAGAGTAGCTCCGCTGAATCTCAGGATGACTGGCGATCTCGCTCAATGTCGATAGTGGTCCCAGGTGCAGGCCATCGGTCGATATCGTTATGCCGCGCAGGCTATCAACATTGCGGATATTGACAAGCCTCGGCGGAGAAATAATGTCCTCTTTCATCAGGTCCAGCAGATCAATGCCGCCCGCCTTGACCATGGCCCCATCGCCGAGTTGCCCGAGAGCCTGATCCACCGTTTTGCAATCAACGAATGCGAACTTGTTCATGCCTGCACCTCTTCCTGCACTTTACCGAGCGCGGTGAGCACGCCTGCCGGAGTCATCGGAATCTTGTGAGGGAACATGGTCGTTGAATATATCCGCTACAACGTTTCCAGCAAAGAGCGGCGCGATGAACTGGTAGGAGTATATCGTCATGCGGCGATGGCTCTGGATCAAGCTCCTGAGTGTGTCGCGTATGAATTGAGTGTTTGCGAGGAAGACGAAACCAGCGCCATGTTGCGTATCGAGTGGCAGTCGACCGAAGCCCACTTGCAGGGATTTCGGAAGAGCGCCGTATTTGGAGAGTTCTTCCGTGCCATTAGTGGCTTCGTGAAAGAGATCGCAGAGATGCGCCATTATCAATTGTCGAACGTTAGCCGGGCTTTTGCTTCGATGCAAATAGTTCGACCGACACATCGCGAGGTGCCCACAACGGCCAGCAACCGTAAAAGGGAGCCGCCTTACTGGGACTAGACCGCCCTGGAACACGGTCTGCTCGCTCTGTCATCCCGATCAGACCGTGTGGCCATCTCTGCCATTGCTGATCGTGTCCGAGTCGATACCGTTCCCGTCGTCACGAATGCGCAACTCGAAAATTGAACCGCTTCGGCTGATTATATCCAGCTGTATCACGGCAACGCGTCGCTGTTGGCTAAAAGCCTCGAAGTGATCCAGAAAGCATCCGCCGTCATTCTGGCAGCACTGGAACCAAAGACCCGAGTTCGATGATCAGTCGCAAGATGAAATGGCAGCCGCCAGCTAGTCCGCATTTATGAGCGGACGGTCAGCGCTGTCCGCGCTGGTCCATGTGTTGC
>Ga0207114_1183_pt1 | contig 15470 bp, 2 predicted proteins | sample Alteio_BWMinHeat_70_FD_153560 | JGI IMG/M metagenome (GOLD analysis project Ga0207114, IMG submission 153560) | Enriched cells from forest soil in Barre Woods Harvard Forest LTER site, Petersham, Massachusetts, United States -... | ecosystem: Environmental > Terrestrial > Soil > Temperate forest >... | reverse complement strand
CCCGATGATTTTGATGGAGATAAAATAACCAGGGATTTTAACATAAAAGAGAATACCACTATCGGATTAAACACTGGCTTTGGACTAGAGCTTTGCGGATTAGAAAAACTTCATATCGGTGCTAGTTTTAGTATCGGAGTGAAATTTAACAACTATACTGGTGTTGGTATTGAACAGTCTCTGAATCTTTCTATCAGTGTAGGCGATCCAAGTAAATCAACCTTAAACGGAAGCCTTGGAATAAAATCCAGTAGCGATGACGGCTTAACCATTACCCCTTCCGTTGGTATGTCAGCAAGTATCAGTGAAGGAGACACCAAAACAAACTTGGGATTACACGTAGGTACTTCGATAAACTCTCGTGAAGGCATGAAAAGCCTTTCGGTTGGAGTGGATGTGAGCCAAAGTGCATCTGTAGGAAAATTGGATGCCCGTCAAGGTGAAGGAACCGACAAGAATAACGGAAGGACTAAATACAAGGGCCAAGATGCAAATGTGAATGTAGGCAGCAAAAGTGCCACAGCTACCTTTGATTTTGGTCAGCCTACCTACACCCCCAACATTACCATGCCCATGACGAATTTTTCCTTAACCGGAAATTTCAAACTGGGTCTTGAATTCTTTACTGTGCACCCTAACTTCACAATCGGCGGATATTATTCGTCTCAAAAATTAGCACAGAATTCTATCACTGCACCAGCTTACGGGTATCTCCACTCCGATGAAGGGCAGAGTAATGACAATGCGATGATGGACTTTAACCGTCAGAATGATGGTTCTTTCACAGAAAGCACACCTGCCCTGCCACTTGCTAGTTATACTTTTGACACGTATGCCGTATCCGGTCAGGGTGTAGGAGGAAGTTATCGTCCTTTCAGAGGTGACATTGGTCACGTATATGACCCGGCCTCTTATTCAAACAGCACGGGATATTCCATCGGGGCAGAGCTTGGCATCGGAGAACTCTTTCATGCGGGACTTGACTTAACTGTTAATAACGTAAATACGACGACTGGAAGATGGAATTCAGACAACCCTGCTCTTAGCAAACTTCGGTATCATACCCCTGGACCAGGAGATGACCCAACCTATGAAAAGGTTTATTTTAAAGAAGCCAATGAAAAATCTGTTGATTCAGACCCTGCATTTCTTGCGAAAGTAGGAGGAGAGAATGTAGTAAGCCCACAATTTGATCATTCGACAGACTTCTACGCACCTACAACAACTGTTTTAACAGATGGAACCAATTTGTCAAGTGCTAACTACCGGACAAAAAGGGCAAAACGCAACCAGGAAATTGCTTTCCTCAGCCATGGAGAGCTTGCATTGAGCGGGACGGACGACCCTGCCACCCAAAACCTCTATTCAGGCGCGCCAAACCACCACATTGGAGAAGTAACAACATATAGCACCGACGGGAAAAGATATGTTTATGGAATTGCCGCTTATAACAAGAGACAGGAAGAAACCACTTTTTCTGTGGGTGATGATGCCAATGGAGGTCCCGGAAATATAGGCAATTGTTTGACAGGCCTTGTAAAATACGCACCTGAATCAGACAATACCGTTGGAAACACCAGGGGCGTAGATAATTACTACACCAATACCACCACTCCTCCCTTTTCACATTCATTTCTGCTTACAGAAGTACTTTCTGCCGATTACGTGGATTCAGATACCATTCGTGGCCCAAGTGACAATGACCTTGGAGATTACACTCGTTTCTCTTATGGGAAGATTGACAACTTCAAATGGCGTATACCTTTTCAGAAAGACTCTGCTTCATTCAATGAAGGCTTGAAATGGACTAAAGAAGATGACAAAGGAAATTACCTCTATGGAGAAAAAGAGCTTTGGTATTTGGAAAAAATTGAAACAAAGAATTACATCGCTATTTTCACAACCGAATCGCGTGCTGACTCAAGAGGAGTAGTAGATCGGAATGGAGGAGCAGATACCACCAACCTTGACGCATCAAAATTGCTTCGGAAGATTTCCTTATACACTAAGCCAAACTACAGGGCCAATCAGAAAAACAGTTCCGTTCCACTTGTACCGATTAAAGAAGTTCACTTTGAATATGACTATTCCCTTTGTAAGGGTATTCCAAACTTCTTTTACAATACCGGATGGAATAATGACCCTTATAACAAGGACAATGCAAGCGATCATACTTCCGGCAAACTGACGCTAAAGCGGATTTATTTCACCTATCAGAATTCCAATAAGTCCCGCTTAAGTCCATACGATTTCACCTATTCCGGATCACCTAATATTCTTGGACCAAATCCTGGCATAAATCCAAACTATAATATCAAATCCTGCGACCGATGGGGATCTTATAAACCCAACCATGGAACAGGATGTACAGCCACTTCAGGAGGGCTACCCAATGCTGAGTTCCCTTATGTAGATCAGGATTCTTCCCTGGTAAACAAGTACACTTCTGCCTGGACCCTAAAAAGAGTACAGCTTCCATCAGGAGGCACCATAGATGTAAAATTTGAGTCTAACGATTATGCCTACGTTCAACATTCCCAGGCTTCACAAATGTTTCTGATCAATAATACGAACAGTACATCTGGGCCATCTAGTCTGGACGGAAATCCTAGACTTTATTTTCCTCTTCAAAAGGACGAAACTGGACAACCAATTAGGGATATTCATCAATATATTGATGGTATCGGACAAGGGCTTGTTTATTTCCGATTCTTGATGGAGATACGAAGTGGATATTATGAGTATGTCTCCGGATACGCACCCATTGATGCTGCAAATTGTAATGTAAGTGGTAATTTGGGATATATCCAGCTACAACCTATTGATATTAATGATGACAAAACGGACGGCAGCGGCTCTTTTATAGTAAGCCCCATTCAAAAAGCTGCTATCCAATTTGCGCGAACAACCACTCCAAAAATTGCCTGGGGACAACCGGCGATTGCAAACAACTCTCAATTTGGCGAACAGGTGCTCACAGCACTTATCAACTCCAGTTTCGTTAGCAATATTCAGGATGCGATCGCAGGTCCCAATAAAGCAATATATAACAACGGTCTTTGTCACAATTTCGTCCCTCTAAAATCATGGATTCGTTTGAATGCTCCCACGCACAAGAAATATGGAGGAGGATGCAGGGTCAGCAGAATTACAGTTGGTGACCAATGGAACACTATGACAAGCGGAACTACCGAAGATGCCTTTACGTATGGACAGGAATATTCATACAGAGGCAAGGACGGGGTTACTTCATCTGGTGTTGCCGCTTATGAGCCACAATTAGGAGGTGATGAAAATTCACTTAAACTGCCTGTCTTCTTCGATATCAAGAAATGCCTTGTTCCCGATGACAAACATTATCAGGAAACGCCTTATGGAGAGTCTTATTTTCCATCCGCATCTGTAGGTTATAGCATGGTTACAGTTAAAAATCTCCAGCACAGTGGAGTACATAGTCATGCTACTGGTAAAGTAGTACATGAATTCTATACTACTTATGACTATCCAACAATTACAGAACGCACGGACGTATATTCCAAAAGGGATAAGTCAGACCCTTTAAGTCTTTCCTCTCTCTTCCAGACAGATGTGAAAGATTATATGACAGCATCACAAGGATTCAAGATTGAGTTGAACGACATGAACGGCAAACCGCGTTCTCAGTCAGTTTACCAGGAAAGTCAGACCACCCCAATCACCTCTGTAGAATACTATTACCACGATCAAGCCTATTTACCGGATAGTCGGAAACTTGATAACTCTGCAACTGTTATCAATAAAGACGGAAGTGTAACAACTGCCAATCTAGGTGTGTTTGCTGATTTCACAACGGATTTTCGGGAAAGTCTAACCAACACCAATTCAGCTGCTGTTCAGATCAATGTGGATGATTTTTTGATCTTACTTGCTGATGTGGTAGTACCTACTGCTTGGCCGAATTTTACAAGTGAAGCGACTCAGTTCCGCTCTGCCGTGTCGACAAAGATGGTACAACATTTTGGTCTTCTTGACAGTACCGTTGCTAAAGACCTGAGTTCGGTTGTTTCTACAAAAAACCTGGCCTACGATGCAGAAACTGGAGAGATTCTACTCTCTCAAACCACAACAGATTTTGATGATGCAGTATATACTCTTGCCTATCCTGCACATTGGTATTATGACGGAATGGGTCAGGCATATAAGAATATCGGTATTCAAATCACTGTAAATGTTGGAGCCGCAGGGGTGACAACAGCCGCCTCTTCCTCTTATTTTACTCCAGGGGATGAACTGGCACTTACGAGTTCTACCGGCTCGCAAATGAAGGCCTGGGTGGTTCAAGTTACCCCAACAACATTTACCCTTGTTCAAAAGAATGGGGTGGCAATTCCTGCGAATAATTACTACGCCAAGATCACACGCTCTGGCAGGAAGAATCAGCCGAATATGCCTATTGCCAAGATGACAACCTTAACCAATCCTCTTTCCAGCATCAGTTCAAACAGTTTTGACAAAGTCATACAGGCTTCCGCTAATGACTTTACCAATACCTGGAAAACGTATTGTGATTGTTTTGACGGCTCTGCGACCGGATTTAAAACCGGAACTAGCAATTCTACTAACCCTTACATCCTGGGGACAAGAGGGTTTTATAAACCCAAGACATCCTATCTGTACCTAACGGATCGTACCCAAAGCAGCTACAACAAGAACCTCAATATCCGGAAGGATGGAGTATTTACAGCCTACACACCTTTCTATAAACTTTCCGGTGGAAACTGGGTTGTGGATGCTCAAAATTGGACCTATACATCACAGATAAGTGAATACAGTTCTTTTGGCCCTGAAATCGAGAATGTGGATGCCCTTGGCCGTTTCTCAGCCGCTTCCTATGGCTATAATGAAACCTTTGCGACAGCCGTCGCTGCGAATGCCAAGTACAGGGAAATAGGTTTTGACGGATTTGAGGATTATGATTTTAGTGCATGTGCTGACAATCACTTTAAATTCAAAAAGAGCACCATTAACATTTCAAACACCGAGTCGCATACCGGAACAAGGAGTATTCAGGTGACTAGTGGTACTCCGGTGAACATGTCCAAGCAACTTGTTCTTGGCTGTATTGAAGCTCCTGGCTGCACACTTGATGCTTGTTACCGGAAGTTTGTCTTAGATGGTCGTTTTGTAGTCAGCTCTTATGAGGTCTATGTTACAGGAAACACAGGTGCCTTCACCATTGATTGGAATATTGTAAACGGTTCGGCTACAGTTGTAGTAAACAGCAATGGATTACAAATATCCAATGTAGGTCAAGGAACTATCATAGATATTACAATTACTGATAGCGCAGGATGTGTTGTTAAAAAGCACATCGTTTGGGTTCCTCCTACAGCAGCTGCTGCCGGAAGTATTACCGGAATTAATCTATGCAAATAAAAGATATGGCTATGAAAAGAAAAAATAAATTCCTTTTAGTATTCTTTCTTGGAATAATTTCCTTGAAAGTATCGGCTGCGACCAGTTCGTTCACTGTTGCAAATAATTCCCTTTGCATCGGATATGGACACACAGATTTTACCAATACTTCCACATTTACGATTCCAAGTGGAAGCCACTGGGCATGGGACTTTGGTGACGGAAGTTACATTCAGGTGAATCCTACTGTAATGCACGTAAGCCACACCTATGCCAATCCTGGCGTTTACATTATTTCTTTAATTGCCTTGGCTTCAAACGGATCTGAAAATTCCGAAACACAAAAAGTCATTGAAATATTTCCAACAATTGCATGTCAATCTGCTTGTCCTACTCTTGGTTTTAGCGTCCCTTTTGACGGCATTTGTAATAATAGGGCTACTAATTTTGTGAACACTACGTTCTTCCCTTCAGGAAGCTCAAGTGGGGTTAACTTTCAATGGAATTTTGGTGATGGATCGGCAACCATAGCCACCGCTGGCCCTACTCAGGTTAGTCATCATTTCACTGGTGCTGGAACCTACACAATCACCCTTACCGAAACTGGCCCAGGTCGTTGTACCTCTTCCTTACAGAAAGTCGTTACAGTGGGTGGGCAGCCCACCCTTCCGAATGGATCTTTGTTTACTATTAATCCCACAGCCGCTTATTCCGGATCAACCGTGACCTTTACTTACCACGGCAATTTAACGTACCAGCATTATTCCCTTGATTTTGGTGATGGAAGTCCTGGACTTACTTCCTCTTCCGGCTATGTGCCATCTATACCTGTATCTCATACTTATACCCTTACAGGGAACGCTCAGAGCCACACCTATACGATCACGTTCGACTTTGGAAACGCAGAATGTATTGGAACGTTGCAGCAGAAACTGGATGTCACTGTACCACCACCCCACCCCTGTCAGGATTGCATAGGCTCATTTCAGCCTATAGTTAACAAGGAATATCTTCTGAGTGCCTGGACAAAGGAAAACAAGGCAGATCCTTCCAAAACGAGTTATACATTTCCTTCTATTCAGCTAAGTTTTACAGATTCCGTCACAGGTAACGCACTCCTGCCTAATCCTCCTGCGATGGTGCCAAGCGGAGAAATCATTGACGGATGGCAGCGGATTGAGGCAACATTTACGGTTCCCAATACAGCTGGGAATATGAATATTCGTCTCCTAAGTGCCAACGGGGATTGTTTCTTTGACGACATCCGTGTATTCCCCTTTGACGGTAGTATGAAATCCTATGTTTATGATCCGACCACTCTAAGGCTTGTTGCTGAACTGGATGAAAGAAACTACGCCACCAAGTATGAATATGACAAAGAAGGGAAACTGATTCGTTTGAAGAAGGAAACTGAACGAGGGTTTATGACGATAAAAGAAAACAAGAACAGCACTAAGAAAAGATAACAAAGGGCATTATGCACAAGCCATTTAAAGTAATTCTTGTTTTTGTACTGTTATTGGCCTTGGCTGCTTTCAGACCAATGCTGCTTCCGGAGCAATGGACCCCGAGCACAAAGGCTGAGTTACAGTCTAGTCTTGAAAAGCTGGATAAGAAAATGAGAGGACTAGCAAATTATGAAGTAAACGTTACTCACCTGTCATTTGAAGACAACACCAGTGATATTGTTCACGATAAGGCCACGGGGTTTTACAGACGGGATCAGAAACGTTATCACAGCCTCATGATGGGAGTGGAAACCATTCAAAACGAGAACATAAAGGTGGTCATTGATACGGCAAAGAAAATTATTGCGGTTGTTAATCCCGATGCAACATTAGAGCACCAGGGGTCTCCGGAACTAAGAAGCATCATTCTGGATCGCACCACTTCAATTATGAAATCTCAGCAGAGCCAGTCTATCGCCTTTAAGATTGATTTTTCTGAAAATTACTCCATGACCTCCTGCCAGCTTGCTATGTTTGACAATTCTCTGATTAAGGAAATCGTAATGTGCTATTCAAAAAAAGTGAAGAATCATCAAGGTAAAGAAGTACATCCGAAACTAAAGATTCAGTTCACTGGTTGGAAAGAAGATGTGAAATTTCCGGCACAGGAATTCAGTGATGCTAAATACGTAGTAAAAGAAGGAAAGCAATATCATTTGACAAGTGCATACAAGAACTATAAGTTACAGGATCAGAGATTTAATATCAAATAAAACGATCTTTCTCATGGAAGCAATCAAAACAAACATTTTCGGACGGGCATTGTGCATGCTGCTGTTGGTATTTTCTTTTTCAGCTATTAAGGCTGGAACAGTTGGGCAGAGTGCTCCCATGTCTCCGGTAACCCTTGGGGGAACTTCCAACATAGCATTTCTACCCCACCCTGCCACACCTGTATCCCATGATACCAGGGTCAAAAATATGATCACTTTAGGGATTGATCATACTAGCTCAACTTTCATAACTAACCCTGTGGATGTGAAAGTGACTTTTGATGTTGCTCTTATAGATGTTGCAGGCACCCCTAAACCGTACCCCTCACAAGTGCTGGAAATTAAAGTAAACCCGTTCACAGGAACTGTTCCTTTTGCTTTTCTTGATAAGTCAACCTTGGTTCTTCCGGATTCAGGATATACTTGCAAAATCACAGTTAAAAACATCACTGTTACAACCTATACGGTTGCTACCGTATCAGGGGTCACTACGGTTACAGGCTCAACAACCAACACCACTGTAACCTCCCTTCCAGGCATGTATTACCTGGACAATGACTTTTCGGCTACGCGTTTCTATAATTTTAATTCAACTTGCAAGGATACCATTGCAATGTTACAGCCTGTCCTGGTTGATTTGGACGGAGATGGCAAAAATGATGTAGTCAAGGTAAGCTGGAACCCAAAAATTGGAGCAGAAAGCTATGAGCTCGAATATACCTGGGTGGATGATTATGACATTACGGCGACTTCCTTTATCAACCTTTCTACTAACAGGCTTGTATACAATTTCAGGGACGATGCAACGCGAACAGCTACTGACCCTACCTCCGCAGTACCCACTACTGACACAATTACTCTTATTTTTGAACATGGATATTTGCTTTGCCGTGTAAGGGCCATTGGGGTTGATTATTTAAATCCAACACATATTATCACCGGAGTGTGGAGTACTCCAAATCAGGCGGCTATTGCTACCTTAAATTCAATGCATCCATTCAATGTTATTCCTATTGACGCAACCCTCGAACATGAGGCAAACAAAAATTGGCAGTTCAGCTCCACTTTTGCGGAAGAGGGCAAGAAAAAAGAAGTAATAAGTTATTTTGACGGAAGCCTAAGAAGTCGCCAGGCTGTTACCAAGATGAATTCAGACAAAAACACCCTTGTCGGAGAGACCATTTATGACTATCAAGGAAGACCGGCAGTGAATGTTCTTCCTGCCCCAGTTCAAAAACCAACCTGTACGAACTGCAAAGAATCGGTTATTAAATACTATCAGTATTTTAATAACGACACAACAGGCACAGTTTCAGCACCAGTTAAATACTCCAGAAAGGATTTTGACCTGGACCTTTCCTCGACCGATTCTTGTGATTCGCATACTCCAGGTATGGACCCACACACTGGAGCTTCCAACTATTACTCTCCATTAAACCCGAACATGCAGGGGGCACAGGCCTTTCTACCAGATGCAAAAAAGCGTCCATTCACTCAGATGGATTATACCCCGGACAACACAGGGCGGGTCCGTCGCCAGGGTGGGGTTGGCGAAGATCACCAGCTTAACACCGGCCATGAAACCAAATACATCTACGGGAGCCCTGATCAGATACAGTTAGACCGGCTATTTGGAAGCGAAGCTGGAGATGCGGCTCATTACAAGATGAACACCATTATTGATGCAAATGGACAAGGAGCTAATACTTATCTAGACCAGGAAGGCCGGACTATTGCTACCTCTCTTGCAGGAGTATCGGCAACGAATAGTCATGGAAATTACATCCTCGATACCATTTCGGGATATAAAAACGGATTGAAGACACTTACGGTTGATATGTTCGCCAAAAAGGCCGACAGTACCAGTGCTCTAAATACTATTAACAGCACTCATGACGGAATTGTGTTCACCAAGATACTTAGTGTTGCCACAACATCGATTTACACCTTTGACTACAGTTTTTCAGTTGATACCGTAACCGCTCCATGCAGTAAGATTTGTATGAGTTGTGTGTATGACCTCAATATTGAGGTGAGGAATGACTGTGGGCAACTTGTCAGTCCAATTTCCGGTTCATCTCCAAATTCTTTCACTGAAAGAGTTGGTCATTTTGTGCGCGATCCTATAACACATGGGTTTGTTTCCTTTACCACTAATTGTAGCCCGGCCCCAGACACCACAAAGAACTACGAGGAAATGAAACTTTCCCTTTCCCCTGGAAATTACACCGTGAGCAAGACACTAATGGTGAATCATGCTGCCCGTGATTTTTATATTGCGAAGTACCTGGATTCCGCAAACAGTTACCCCTGTGTAATGACCTTGCACCAGTTTGATTCCACTGCCCTCTCTCACCTTGACACCAGCAGTTGCTTCATTACCTGTGCCTCCTGCGCGCATAATCTCGGGACAAAGGATGACTTTGTTTCCTCTGGAAGAGGCACAGATCTTCAATACGACTACCTGCTGGAACAATGTCAAAAACCCTGCAAAGCAGTAAGTATTTGTGATGTTCAGTACCAGCAAATGCTTATGGACATGACTCCAGGCGGTCAATATGCTCAGTTTGAGGACAGCATTACCCACTTTTATAACCCTTCTTTGTACCCACTTTCTGTGCTTAATGAGAGCAACAGCCTGTCCAAAAACATTCCTATAAACGTCACTCCCCATACGGCCACATGGAGAATTCCAAATGTGGATATCAGCGGAACAGCGCACAAGGTGTATATAGATGCCCTGGGGAGCCGTTCCCAAATCCGGCTGACCCGTAACCTCCTTCGCACATTTACTCCTGAGATTGTTGACACCACTGTCACTGGTTTATTTACGGATGCCCAAGGCTATTATACCTACCCTGAGAATCTAAAAAACGTGAGTGATTTTATTGCCGCTTTTGCCTCTAATCCATCCTGGGCCAGATCACTTGTTAAATACCACCCTGAATATTGTTACTACACGGTTTGTCAAAAGACAAGTGTAGTTCAGACTAATGACAAATCTACAAGTGATGATTTTGATGCCATCATGGAACGGGACACTACATTTAACATGGCGGTTAGTGACAAACTGATCAATTCCAATTACCTGACAAATGTCACCCCAACCCTTGTGGTTCCTGATTATTTTACCCAGAACACGAGCACTCCTTATGATCCATTCACTACAGCCACCGGTCCTGGGTCTGCTCAAAGCCTGGTGCCTTCTATTAATATTCACAACCTGCTCCAGGCGAAGTTCCTAAACTACCTGACAGTGAATGGACAGCCGAAGAGCATGGTTGAAGTGGCGGCGGTTACAGCCCGCTGTGGCACCATGTATGGAACCAACAGTTTTTCTTCTGCACCGCCCGCAACCCAGTGTGAACAGTTTGGGCATAATTTCTCCACTTCTTATACCGCTGCTCAAAACGATGCCATCCGAAACAATGAGTGGAGACTCCTCGTTGGTTTTTACCGGGCTGAGAAAGAGAAGATACTCAGGCAAATAGAAGACTATTACGCAAAAAACAGCTGCGAAGGATTCAACGCTTGCATCGGAAATCCACATTTTGACCCGAGTGCATCCGGAATGATTAGAAGTCCTCTTTCCAGTAGCCCCTATCTTGATCCGCATCAACCCTGCGGACAATCTACGGCAGCTCTATATGTGAACAAGAGACCCCGTTTTACAGATCCACTTAATATTCCAAATGCCAACGCCAACGCAGTTTCTTATCAGATATTCTTACAAACCGGTCAATGCCCTGTTGCTGTTGAATTACAAGGCCTTCTTACCGGTCTTGCTCAAGCAAATAAGCTTGTATCGGCTACTAATGTGAATCTGATCAATTACCCTCAGTTTTCACCTGACCTTTATAATTTCCTTAACAATTATGCTTCTACCGGTACCACCACCGAATTTGACTGGACAGGCACCGTTGGTTCAGGTAACACCCTGAATGGTTCATTCATCAATCACAGTAGCGGTCAGGTTATATGTTCCTTAAGTATGACATTACCTGCCACATACAACTGGAGTACTCTTAACGGGGTGCAAAACCTCCTTCCAAATGGAGGAACCACCGGAGCCTATCTATTTAAAGCTACAGCTTCCTTCCCAACCGGAACTCCCAATAATTATCCGGCGATAACCGGGTCAAGTTGTTTCAAGCTTGATGGATGTGGATTTAATAACACAGCCCAGGCCAGTCCTACAGCTACGGATTTGAATACGCTCATGACCGTTCTGGCTCAGAACAACAACCTCTTATCCGCCTCACAAAGTCTTTCTACCGCAACTTATAACAGTTTTGTGACCTCTTCCATCCTGAACACCCTTGGGATCACAACCAATAACCTTTCCTGGCATTCTATCGGTAACTCCACCTTTGAAATCAGACCAGCCGGAACGACTGGCACGAAACTGGTTCTGAAATTCACTACCTACGCTCCTTCTACATTCAATGCAGGTAGTTTAAACACAATCAAGGCCTTTTCGGGAATGACCCCCAACTACAATAACCTATTCAAGGTTGACGGACTTGACGCAGGTAACAATATTCTGGTAAAAATTGATGGTTATGTAAACCTGGTAAATATGGCAACGGGTAATGCAACAGGATTGTCTATGGGCTCCAACTCACTTCCCACTCCAATTAATTGCACCGGAGATCAATATTCGTTAAACACCGTTCTTGATAATGTACTCCAGGACGAATTAACAAAATTCCCTTTCAACCCAAACATCAACATATTTACTAGTACGCAAATGACCCCTTTGTTGAAATCATACCTGCCGGCTGGTGTTACCTCTTCCACTGGCATGCTTCAGAGTAGTACGGTTAGTGGCGTTACAAATGAAACACTTACTATCAAGTTGCATCCCGACAGTACAGCTTGTAGCATAAAACTATGGCACCACAATGCCATCCACGCGTCATTCACAGGACTTAGAAGAGTTTCGGCCATCACCGGAATTCCTCCACAGGATGCCCAGGGCAACTACAATGGTTTTTACTTTGTTGGCTACTTTAGTACACCCGCCTCTAACGACACGTTCTTTCCTGATACGGTGTTCGGAGTTAGTTGTCTTCCACTTCTAAACTGTACGGCTTGCCCATTGGATAACCATGTTCAGCCCGGGGGCGCTGTACTTACCAGTGTGCCTGATTCCTTACTACAAAATTACCTCGACAGCATGAACCTGGCAGATCATATTGTTCGGCCCGATACTGTTTTTCAGAAATATTTGGTTTACAAGGCAAAACTCGCCGGCTTAAATACGAAAATGGGGTGGGCTTCAACAGACACTGCCTATGTGCCTCCTGTTGATTATGCAACCTATTATGTAAACAATTTCTCCTACTCACTCAAAGCGGATACCACTTATATTGCCTTTTACAATCCAACTCTGGATAGTAAACCCATGCTGAGAAATGTGGCATCGTTTGTGAGAATTTCAGGCAACCACGGTGCACCAAGACGACTTTACCAACGTTATGTGGATGCCGTGAACCAATATGACCAAAGAGCATTAACTGTATCAGGTGCTATTCAGCTACGGATTATGCCAGATTCTGCTTTTTTCGATAGCCTTTTGGTGGATGGAATCAATCTTTACATTTCCTATCTCCAGCCTTTCCCTATTCCAGGACAGAATCCTCTTACTGAAACTGCATTCCGTGCACAACAAGGTTATATTCCAAATGCTACCGACAGTTGTGTGATCTTGTATCGACAGTATCTGATAGCTTACCGCCAGTTTGAACAGGCGCAAACGGTTCGACCTACCTGTCAAGAAACAAAAGCCATCAGCCCACTCTATAGTTACGGTGACTTTGTAGAAAACAGCTTCTGCTGTTCTTCGGCAGGGTATGCGGCCTTTCGGCGATATATAGCTGAATTCAATAGCCCCGGTGTTTGTCCTGGACCTCTTCCCAGAGTAGAGGTTTGCATCAATCCGGGGCATGACTTAAAGGAATGTGAGAGGTTATACATGCTCTATCTGGATTATGTACGTCTGTATAACAGTTCTCCATTTGCTCTCGCCCATCATCACCAGTTAAACGGAAACCTCTTTATTTCCTTCGATCAGTTCCATGCGGATGGATTCTGCCCATGTGTCAGTCAGTATCTTCAGTTTATCAGCACCTATATCAATGCTGCGGCAACTGCTACACTGCCCCTGCCGGAAAGCATCTTCCAATATCCCGGTTGTAATAAAGCAAATCCTGATTTCAATTGCAAACTGGCTTATGAGCAAATCATAAAAGCTGTTCAGCAGTTTAACTCTTCAGCCTATGCACATGCCCATCATGACACGCTGCAATTCAAATTCAATCCAGAAACTTTCTTTTCTTCCGGGTTCTGTAACTGCGCCGAGAATTACATCAATTACCTGAATGGGTTTACCTATGCGGCTCCTACAGCGTCCCTTGGTATGCCGGTTGCAATTACATCTTTCACCGGATGTCCGGGCAATACGATTCCACCAGACCCTTGCCACGATGCCTATCAGAAATACCTGTTAGCCATTGCTCAATACGACAGCACAAAAGCAACTCCCCCACTGACGCCAATCAAGTATATTGCTACTGAACAGGCATTTATTACCAATGGTTACTGCTATTGTCTGGACCAATACATTGCTAACCTTCAAGCCATTGAAACCGGTGGATTAAAAGGTTTTGCCGGCGGAGGAATAGGAATTATCGGAAAGGTACGTTTCGAAATCCTTGGACCTGATATACGCCAGACTTGTAAGGAGCACATTCCTCCCTGCAATCCCCAGACACCTCCAAACCAGGTGCCAAGCCCGGCTTACAATTACCCCCAACATGCCAACCCTTGTGCCCAGCAATTATTACACATGGCACTTGAAAATGCTCAGAACTCCTATAATAACTACGTAGACAGCATTAAGACTGCCCTTGGAGATCGTTATATGAAACATTGCCTGGCTGCCGTTGAACATTTTAATGAAATCTATGCCGACAAGGAGTATCACTTTACGCTTTACTATTACGATCAGGCAGGAAATCTTGTTCGGACCATTCCGCCTGAAGGAATGAACATGCTCGGAATTACATCTTGTCACGACCCCTTGGAGCAGCAGATTGTTTCAGACCGTACCCATGGTTACCATACGGTGTATACCAATCATACCATGGCCACCACGTATGAATACAACAGTCTGAATCAGCTTGTCAAGCAGAGTGTTCCTGATCACGACATGATGAATATTTTTGAGTACCGCTTGCCTAATGGTTTGCTCAATAACCTGGTGGTCACTTCCACTCAGTTTGTTACTGCCAATAAAGGCTATCTGACAGGCTATCTTCCCCCAACACCTTCCTCCATTGCCGGCCAGCCTTATCCTAAACGAGGTTTTCTCTACTCATCCAATGACGGAGGCAATACCTGGCAGATGCTCTATGACTTAGTAGCTGCGAGCCTGAATAAGGTACAACTAATTGGTGCCCGTGGCCTTGCCGTGGGCAAAAATGGAGTCCTCCTTTCCACTCAGGACGCTGGCGCGAGCTGGGATCTGATGCCAACGTATGCCCTTCCGGGAGCATCCCTGTTAATGGCCGATACCATTCATGCCGATGCGAACTGGAATGATTTATTACTGACAAATGTAGGAACAGGATTTAGTGGTATCGTGGTCGGATCGGGTGGAAGCATTTTACAAGTATCAGGCGTTGGAACATCAGCGCTTTCTTTCGCTCTGGCCACTTCTCCAGCCTTAACTTCCGAAACTTTTACCGCTGTAGCCTTTGACGCCGGCCTGAACCGCTTCTATGTCAGCGGTTACAATGCCGCTGGTGCTGGGGTCATTTATTACAGCAATACTTCCGCTTATTCCTCCTTC
>Ga0207114_1181_pt1 | contig 15664 bp, 18 predicted proteins | sample Alteio_BWMinHeat_70_FD_153560 | JGI IMG/M metagenome (GOLD analysis project Ga0207114, IMG submission 153560) | Enriched cells from forest soil in Barre Woods Harvard Forest LTER site, Petersham, Massachusetts, United States -... | ecosystem: Environmental > Terrestrial > Soil > Temperate forest >... | reverse complement strand
AAGATAATTATTGCGATGAAACCCAGCAACGTTTAGAGGCACCTATATAACTTGTCATCATAACCTCTTTTGTTTACAATAATTTGAGAAGCTCTATACCATACTCTCGTACAATAGAGCTTCTCATACAATAAGATATAGCAAAAGAAAAATAGGAAGTACTTTGGAGATAAGGATAAGTAAACCAGTAGAGTCAAAAAGCAGATAGCTTGATTCGCAGTCAGGACTCATCCTTATCAAACTCTAAACCATGAACAGATATCGAAAGCAAAAAGCTTGTGTATGAGATATTAGTATAACTCCTATATGCTTTTTTAAATTTGGATTAAAATGTAAAAGGATCAATTCATAAAAATGAAATGTGATAATAACCATTACCGACATAATAATATAAAGGGTTATTGGTAATAAAAGAACCTCAAACACATGCATGGGTATAATCGTAGAAATTTTTCAAGTATTAGCTTAACCAAATATGGACGCAATGACATATCAATTGCCCAAATAACTGCTACTATAAATTGACCTATAATAAGCCGCTTCAAAATGATAAAAAGAAAAAGGAGAATCCTGGTATTTTTTTGTGCAAACATAACTTTTCTTATTTTGGGATTTAATAGATTAATTAGATTTGACCTGGATTATCTATTTTTCTTACATATACTTACCTTGTAGTTATTTGCATAGATAACCATAATACCCCCTACCATAGCTGCTATAGGGATAATAGATAATGCGTAAGTATAGGTTCTTACGTCATAAATAGGTACACTATTTTCAATAATATTATTATGAAAAAAATCCATCAGGTACCCAATAATTCCATGAAAAAAAGATCCACCTAACATGTTAACACAATTTAAAAATGCAACAGTGATGCTACTGAGATAAGGTGGAACTGAGCTTACACCTATTGAAAATACAAGAACTTGATAACTGCATAATATGCCAGCTAAAAATAATAAAACATATAGAAACCAACTATAGAGATTTGTATTCCAAGAGAGTATAATAAAGAATATTATCGCAAGTAAAAAGCCGGTAGCACTTACCACTTTATATGCTGATTTTATTTTATCTGCTATATATGCCAAAATCGGAGCGCCAAAAATCATACCTAAAAAAATTAAGGAAGTAAGAGATGCTGCATCTTTTTTGCTAATCTCCCAAGTTGTAATCAGATAAGAAACACCCCAAACGTCTGCAAATCCTTCTAAAGTGCCGACCATCAATAAATTAGCTATAGCTATAATTATAAACCTCTTATCAGTCATAACTATTTTGATATTTTTAAGTATATGTATATCATCTGTTAAAGCTTCAGCTGTGTGGTTAGGGCTTCTAATCAATAAAGAGAAAATTGTAGCCATTAAAAGACCAATGAAACCTACACCTAACAACACTGTTTCCCAGCCAAATTTATGAACTAAAGTACTCATAGGCCTACCAGCATATAACGCTCCCATTAACCCAAAAGTACAATTCAGCGCTATCATTCTTGCATAAAGTTTTGTAGGAAACCATAATAATGTAAGTTTAGAGGTACCGAGAAACCCAGCAGCAGAACTAGCCCCAATCAAAAATCTGCATATTAATGCAGCTAGCCAATAATTCGTATATACCAGTAGGATAGTTCCAATCGCACAAATAAATGCACAAGAAGAGATTATGATACGCGGCCCAAACTTATCTAACAACCAAGCCATAGGTATCTGCATTCCAGCATAACCAAAATAATATAGTGAAGCAAAAAAACCAAAAGAAGTAGCGTTAATCTGAAATTTTTGCATTAAATCAGGCATCACTAAACCTGGCATAATGCGCATGATGAATTGAAAAGCAAAAAAAGTAGTGGCTAGCCCCCACATTAGTACTGGCACAAAATATGAATCAGATAATTTTGTTGTTATATTTTCGTTAGTACTTACAATCTTTTGGCTTTGCTGTGCTTTTTTTATCATTTTCTTAAATTAATGAATATTTGTTACCTTAATTCTATCACACACATCATCTACTCTTCTCGGTTTTATGCCGCTTCTTTAGTAATGCTATTTCTTCCCGAGTTAATCTATTTATTCATACAACTAACTAATATCCTCTTTGGATACCTATTTCAAGCATTTTCATTCATGATGGGTAGTATGAAAAAAATAAAACCACTGTTAAGCAATGATTTTACTCAATCAATCATTTGATTTGTTGCAAGGAAGAATTAGTAAAACTTATATGAAGTTTAAATAATTAATATTTTTGTGTCTAGCCTGGTTATAAAATGGCTACTACGGTCAACCATTCGGTACAAGTTGTAATTTTTTCAAATTAAGGTTCTGAAATATGAAATTTATCATTTTGCGTTTTTGAGGAGTTCCAGAACTTTTAAAGTTCTATACCAGTAAAATATTTGTAAGCACACGGTGAGGGCTTAGCTTTACCCACATCTTTTTAAAACACTAAATCATGAGGGCAGTGTTTTTTGAAGTTAATTTTTGAAAACATTCGAGAAAAAATAGTAAGAATTTTGTAACAGTAGCGCAATAAATTTAGAAAACTTTGTAATTTTGTAGATAAAATCATATAAATAAAAAAGATGTGGGTAAAGGTAAGGGTGAATGCGGGCTAGGGAAATTTAAAATTATAGTATAATATTCCAGGGGAGACAGCTATTGTTCTTACTGCTCGCTCCGCAGCATTATTATCTATTTAGATTTTACCATCATTAACAAATCACCTCAGTGCCACTTCATTATTTAAAGCATAGGCAATAGCTTTAGCTGTTGCACTCTTTAAACGCGGGTTTTTAGGATAAGGAAGCATAAGAATTAGGTAGATTATTTAAGTTAAAAGAGGATTTACCGATAGCATAAGCAGTGATGCAGGCTAGGATATGCACTAAAAAGTTAATAGGCGACCTATGCCTTGAATGTTCAAGATTCATGCTATTTTTCAGGACATTAAATACCGATTCAATTAATGATCTTTTCCGTAAATTAATCTTATCATCTAGTTCAAGTGTAAATGATTTTTCATATCTTTCCGAATCCCTGTAAATAAGCGTAAGTCTCTAGCATAAAGTTTAGCAAATAAATTTTTGGAAATGTAAGCCTTGTCGCCAAATAGCTTACCTTGTAGCCCTTTTGTTAGAGAGTCGGCAGAAGCTAAATCACCAGCATTTCCTTTAGTAATTTTAATCGCCATAATTTCTCCTTTATTATTAATAACTAAATGTAACTTATAACCCATAAACCACCCGTAACTACTCATACCAACCCTAGCAAGTTTACCAAAGACTCTGTTGTTGCTAGTGCGTTTATTATGACAGATGGATAACTTGGTTGAATCGATAAAATATATGCCCGAACTCTCGCCTTTTAATAATTGCAATATTAGCGCTAAGGGTAGTATTATCCTAGGCCACAACTGTATTATCCTACTATAACTAGGCAGCGCAAAATAACCTTTATACTTAGATGATAAGTAGTATAAATAGTAATTTTTAAAATCTTTGCATGGTGATAAGTAAAAATACAGTACTATTGTTAATAACTCGCAAAGCCTTAAACTACCTTCTCTTTGACGCTTTTTATCGCTTGGCAATAACTTATTATGTTCCCATTCCAGATAAATTTTACAAAAATTGTTTATTAAATAATAAATAGTTGTGATACATTTCTTCATGTTGAGTTACTGATTTGTTCAAAAATATATCATAACTCAACACCTCTTACCCTGTAAACCCTATACCTTCACACTTCTAGCTCTTTCTTATCCTAAATTCGCGTTTTAATAACAGTTCTTTACGATATTTTCTAAAATTATTAGATAATTTCTCTCCACCAGCTCTTTTGATTCTTGCTGTCGACGCTCTAATCTTTTCTCAGGTTCAAACTCTTTGATCTCTCCTTCTGTTCGTTATATCCATGATATTTCTTCCAGCACTGGTATAGCAATATTAGCTTTATCATTGGCTATGCCACCTCATAAAACTTACACTTGGTATGAGCCCAGCACGCCGCCTCAGTAATTGTACCTCCTGGATTCTCTTCACTAATATATAAATTATTATAACCAGAATAAGCATCAGCATGCAATATTCCCCTAAAATCTTGTAAATGCTCTCTTGGCCTTTCTCCTTTGCGATCTGGACTATAAAAATAACAAACAGCAGGAGGTGTTTCATCTCCATAAGGCCTGCCATCTCTAACATAAGTCCAGATCCTACCCGTTTTTGTTTTCCCTAAACCAGGCTCTAGTACTTTCATTACCGTATCATCATCCTCCATGCAAATAACTGGAAGAAAATATTGATTGCTGCAACTTTACTATTAATGGTTTTAATAATTTAACGCACCCCCCAGCCTAACCAGTCATTGTGCTTTTTGCGATCTCACTTCCCTTGCGCAAGTACATTTGATGCTGGCGATATATAGGTAAATGGTTACAATATTTCTGAATCAATATATGAGCTAATAAGCCAGCTCCAGCTTTCCCTTTATCTATTGCTTTAGATGGTGCATAAACTTGCACTATCCTCTCACAGACACGTGGCCTGATATGGGTGTCGAATTACTTTAAATGATGATGGCACATATCCCAGAGTTTCTTATATGTCATCTGCAATTTTTAGCTGCTCTATATGTTTATCAAGCTTCTCAGAAGATTTACCAAACTTCTTGGTTTTCAGTATTGTCAGCTGTTCTCTTAATGTTAAATTTTCTGACAGTAAAAACTGATTTTCTGTATTTAGTACAGCAATAATTTGCTGTAAAATATTAATTTCATAAGGTAAGTTTTCAAAATCTATTTGCATAGATCTCTTATACCATAAAACCCTTGATCTGCCAAGGTTTTATAGCAATAAATATATAAAAATATCTATTCTAGCCAGTATATTTAGGTGGATTTGACCATCTTAGATTTTGCCAGTCAATTCTTTCTATTAACATCGATAATTATACCTTGGTAATTGCTGCTGTACTCTTAGCTTCAGATTGTGGTCAGGTAAATTTCCCACTGTCTAAACACTTATAAAATAAGCAAAATCCCGACCATCCCACCATAATATCTTTACTCTATCTGCTTGCTTACCACGAAATACAAACATTGCTCCACTAGCAAATTGTTCAGATAATTTCACGCAAGTTTGCTAGTTTTTGGAACTCACTCAAAAGCTGCTCTGATAAACCATCAATTTGTTTAATCTTTTTTGATTTTAAAGCGCTTAAGTCAGTCAATATAGCATCAGATAAATGATTGACAGCTTTTATCACAACCGCTTGTTCCTCTTCTTGTATTCTTGAGGAGTAGCTATTTGCTTTTTAGCTAATTTTGTTAACACTTCATTATAAGTCGCTAAGATTTAATCCTTAGTGCTTTTAACCGAAACTTCTGGATTATGTTTTTTTGTCATTTTCTAAATATTAATAAATAATTATAGAACATTATAAATCACTTACTCACCTAATATCATTATTGTTTCTATTATTACTAAGAAAAATAGAGGTAATATATTATAATAACCTCATTTTAATTCAATTTTATTAATTAACACTAATGTTTTTTATCCATTTGTTCTCTAAGACTTTTTGGCCTCATATCTATCCATACCTCTTTTACATATTTTAAGACTTCCTCTTTACTTCCTTTGAGACCAACCTGTTTCCAACCGAGTGGTATCTCTTTCCAAGCAAACCATATTGAATATTGCTCTTCTTCATTAATTAAACATATATATTCTTCATTATCTTCTGACATACGCTTTCCTATTTTTATTTTTAATAATATTAATTTTGCTACTTATACTATTACTCTTTAATTAGTTCTTCTTCTATTACTTGTAAGTGCCCTTCTCCTTTCCTTGTGGCAAGGTCAATATCAACTATACATCTAACTGCATTGTAATTCAAGTTTGTAGTACCTTCAATATGAAGTAATCCTTCTTTTTTGTCAAAATCTAATTCTTTTACATTAGTACTGTTTAAATCAACATTGATACCTAATTCGGTACCGCCTTTAGTTTGTGTAAATTTAATATGGATATAGCCATCTTCAATCCTTTGTTTTATTTCTTCATATGGTTCATCTCTATGTCCTATTACAACTTCATGTTTACCTTCGCTTAATCTTTTTACTAATTCGTTGATCATGATTAACCTCATAGCTTATTGTTAATTAATTCATACTTATAGTCATTAAAAAATATTTTCAGAAATGTAAATTCAACTTTTAATATTTTTGTTTATATTAGTTGTTCTTTTACTCCTTCTTCTATTAATTTTTTAGCTGTTTTTATACCTTCCCAACCTAGAATTTTTACCCATTTACCTTTTTCAAGATCTTTATTAATATCTTTGATGTTATTAAAAGAAATATCAATTGGAATTTCAATAATCACATTTATTTCTTCAGGTAAATCACCAGGTAAAATCTTATCTATTTGCATATTTCTTTAACTTTTATTTATTTTTCGTTACATTGGAGTTTGTTATCTAAATTAAGCAAAAACCTAGATTACAAACCTGCAAGATTTTGAAGAAAAATCTTTATTTCTTACAGCTTTATAAATTCGCACTAAAAGCTTTTATACTCTATTTTACTCAGTTTAACATAAAATACAGCAACTACTATCTTCTGAAGAACCCAAACTTTCTATTATTTCTTGTTCCCCCTGCAGCTGTAGAATATTTCCAGTATATTCATCAAGTTGGCTATATAATTCTGAATTACACTTTTGTATCACTTCTCTAGCTGTTTGCCCAAACTTGTCTTTTGCATCTAAATCAGCTCCAAATGTTATTAAAAGCTTAGCAATTTTTACTTGATTATACAGAACTGCATAATGTAAAAGAGTTTGGTCTTGATCATTTCTTAAATCAATACTTTGTACTTTTCTTTATCCTAGAATATACGGCTTGATAATCTCCTCTATGTACCAAATCAAACATATTCTCTTCTACTTTGGTATAATAAATATTTTGCTTTCTAAAGAAATCTTCTGTAAACATCTTATATTTAGACATAGCTATAAACCTTTTTAAATTGTTAATAAATAATAAAAACACTAACTGTATGTATTAATTTTACACTAAAGTATGTTTTTATTATTTAGCTTTACTATTACTCAGCATTTATACTCACTTTATTTATACTCACTTTTTTAATATTTTTGTCATTTTTCTTAGGTATTTTTACTGCTAGTACTCCGTCTTTGAAGTTCGCTTCTATTTTATCTTCATTTATATTAGTTGGTAAGGATATTGATCTCTGGAATTCTCCATATGTTCTTTCTCGGATATAATAGTGTTTTTCTTTATCTTCATTTTCTATTACTTTCTTACCTTTGATAGTAAGTATATTATTTTCTAGTTTCACATCTATATTATTCTGGTTCATTCCTGGTAATTCTGCTTCTAGACAATAATCAGACTCAGTTTTAATATGTCTATAGGGATAAATCCTCTGTCTATAGTTCTTGTAAATAAAGTTGGTGATGCTCTAGAAACATGGTTATAAAATTCTTCAAATATATTAGTGATATCTACTAGATTTCTTCTGCCTATATCTCTTCTAAAACTTGGTAAATTGAAAGCCATATTTTCCTCTTTAATTATAGTATGTTAATCTTTAAAAAGCTATAAAGATATCATTTAATGAAACATCTTCAAATGCTTTAATATATAATATAATAACTAAAGTAACAATTTCTACTATCTACTTTAAATTGCTTTAACATTATTTTACTTTACCTTTACCTTTAGTTCTAGTTAGTCGTTTTGGTACTTTGTCTAGTGTTATACTTAATATTACCTTTTCTAAAATGTCATCAAAACGTTTTGCAAAAGCTACAGTATCATGCACCGGTTCTCCTTCAATAATACATGCTTGATCAAATATTAATTTAACCAACTGCTCATTGTCATTAACATTATTTTCATTTTCAAGCTTTAGGTCATTGTTGATTTTCTTGATAATTCTATGTTCAGGATTTAACTCAAGTATCTTAGCAGAACTTGAAGACAATCTTTTCTGTTCAAGTAGAAATTTCTCCATATGAAGATCCATAGCATTATCACTTACAGTAAGACAGGCTAAGCTTGAGGTAAGCTTTTTAGAGATTTTTACATCTTTAACTAAATTACCAAGTATTTGCTTAAAATACTTCAGTAAATTACTATATTTATCATCGTCTTTTTTGATCTTTTTTTCTTCCTCATGCTTAGTTTCTTCACTATTAGCTTTTTCACTAGTTGGTTTTTCTAAATCAATATTACTTCTAGTAACTGATTTTATTTCATAATCCTTATATTTACTATTAGTATTTACCCAAAAATTATCAACTGTATCAGTAAAAAGTAATACGTCTATGCCTTTACTTAAAAAACCTTCAATCTGTGGACTGGATAGAAGTTTTTTAGGATCATCACCACTTAAATAATATATAGTCTTCTGATCTTCCTTACAGTTATTTATATATTCATCAAGGCTAATCATTTTATCATGAATGCTGCTTCTAAACATACAAACTTCAAGCAGCTTTTCATGATCAGTAGTTGCTTCGCAGAGTCCTTCTTTTAGTGCACCACCAAAATTAGTCCAAAACTTTAAGTATTCCTCTATAGAATAATCTTTCTTCTTTTTTAACTCACTTAAAACTCGTTTAGTTATTGATGTTTTAATTTTTTCTAAGGTAACATTATGCTGCAAAGTCTCTCTACTTATATTAAGAGGTAAGTCTTCTGAATCTACCACGCCACATAGAAACCTTAGATAATGAGGTATTAAATCAATATTTTCATCAGCGATGAATACACGTTTTATATATAATTTAACCCGTCTCTTACGGTCTTGGCTAAATAAGTCAAAAGTCTTGGTTGAAGGAATAAATAATAGATTAGTAAATTCTATTGTTCCTTCATTTTTGTTATGCATTATTAACCATGGTTCATCCATTGAGTATGATAGGCTTTTATAAAATTCTTGATATTGTTCTTGAGTAACCTCAGATTTTGGTCTAGTCCATAAGGCAGATGAAGAATTAAGCTGTATTTCATTAGCACTACTAGCATCAATGAAATATATAGGCACTGCGATATGATCTGAATAAGTTTTAACAATATGCTTTAACCTAAAATGATCTAGATAACTATCTTCTTTTTCTTTTATATGAACTACCACTTCGGTTCCACGAGTGAATTCTCTATCAGTATCTGATATTGTATATTCTCCAAAACCATCAGAATGCCAAGTATAGCTCTTTTCTTCCCCAGCTTTCATGGAAGTAACGGTAATATAATCTGCTAGCATAAAAGCAGAATAAAAACCTACACCAAACTGTCCTATTAACATATTATCTTTTTTAGCATCACCAGAAAGTTGGTTAAGGAAGTGCTGGGTACCAGATCTAGCTATGGTACCCAGATTCTCTATTAAATCTTCTCTATTCATGCCAATTCCATTATCTCGAATAATAATATTTCTATTATCTTTATCTACTTTTACAGTGATTTTAAAATTTGTATCATCTGTAAGAAGATTAGGATCAGTTTGGGATAAATATCGCAATTTGTCACAAGCATCAGAAGCATTTGAGATTAGTTCTCGCATAAATATCTCTTTATTCATATAAAGAGAATGAATCATAAGATGTAGAATTTTATCAACTTCAGTGCTGAATGCTTTTTTTTCTTCAGTCATACTTACCTTATATGAATATATTGTTTAATGAATCTGTATATTTTATATAATGACTAAAAACTATATTTAAATAGTTACTATAATTCTTTGTATACCTAAACCATAGCAACTGCAACTTTTCTTTCTCCTTTATATGGTTCTCGGCTATGCGCAGTTAAGATATTATCAAGCATCATAATATCTCCTTTATTAGCGAAGTACGATCACTTTCTTCTAATGCTGATACATGAAATAAATGAGCTTGATTAAACCACACAGGTACTCCAGAAATGGGATGCATAATACTCGCTTGACAAACTTGTTTGGCTGTTAATTCAGAACCATTTTTTCTCCATTCAAATTCAATATTATTTTCTTGGCAATATTTATTCACTATTTCTTTCTCATCAGTTTGAAAAACTTCTTGCCAACTTAAATCTATTCCTGGGGTATAATTCCTTATATAAAGTATCCCTTTTTGTTCAAACTTTTCTCGTATAGAGCTATCTATCCTCTTATAAACTTTTCTACTATCCGCAATAGGAGTCTCTTCTCCCTCAAAAGCAACTATTACACTAAAGAAGAATATTTTTTCCGGCCACAAATTAGAATAAGAATTTTTATTGTGAAGTGGAATGGTTCTATCTGCAGGGTATTCTGTTGCTGTGTAAATTTTACCACCTAACTTAGTCCTTGGAGTAGAGCGATAGGCATAATCTAAAAGGTTTGGGCAAATTATTTGTACCACTTTGTTGAATTCTGAAACTGAATAAATACCAAAATTTCTTAAAAGAATTCCTCCAAATTTTATAAGATAGTCTTCTAAAAGAGGTTTATTTTCTTTTATCCAGTCAAAAGTGTTTAAATTTGTTTGTGGTGCAACTACTAATAATCCTTCAGTTTCAGGTTTAATGAATTCACATTTTACTTTGGAATCAAAAAGTAGCATATAGATCCTCTTAACTAGCTTTTTTAGATACTAAATCAAGTTAATATAAGTTATTAATTAGTGTCAACTTTATTTCTCAAAGCCCTTCATATTACCTAGAAAATCTTAATCTAAATTGACTTAACAATCACTAGTAACTATATTGTAAAAATTTTCAATATTTATTCTATACTTAAATAATAATGTCCTATAAAATGTAAAAAATATTGTTAAAAGTTAATTAGCATTTGATATTTACTTTGAACTCACTAAAAAAATAATATTGGAAAATTTTTTATAATACTGTAATAAATCAATGTTCATGATATACAAAATCAAGAATATCTAATTTAAAGGTGGTTAGTTAAGGTATATGTTAAAACATAATGATTGGTTTATACCATTTAAACAAGAAAAGAATTCTTATATCAGGCTATTTTGCTTTCATTATGGTGGTGGCAGTGCCTCAACATTCAGAGAATGGTCTAAAGATTTAATTGATTATGCTGAACTAATAGCTATTCAATTACCTGGACGTGAAGAACGATTTAATGAACCTTTGTTAAATAATGTTTCTCAAATTGTTGATAATTTATGTTTGAACTTTAATAATCATTTAGATAAACCGTTTATTTTCTTTGGACATAGTATTGGGGCATTAATAGCTTTTGAATTTGTACGTGCATTACGAAGAAAAGGAATATCTCAACCCCAATATTTAATAGTGTCTGGCACTAAAGCACCTCAGATACCTCTTAAGAAACCACCTATTCACGCCTTACCTGATTTAAAATTTATTGAAGAACTTAAAAAATATAATGGAATACCAAATTTTATAATTGAGGATGAAGATCTTATGTCTATATTCTCGCCAATAATACGTGCTGATTTTTGTATATCTGAAACTTATAGCTATTATAGTGAGCCACCACTCACTTGTCCTATAATAGCTTTAGGAGGTTTAAATGATGATACGTTTGATTCCCAGGATCTACTAAAATGGAAAGAACAAACTACTGATTCATTTGAACACTACTTTTTGCCTGGTGATCATTTTTTCATTAAAGCTTCTTATAAAGAAGTGATTAAAATAGTAAGTCAGGTCTTAATATAATGAAATTACAAAACTTATTGTGCTCAATTAATATCTAGATTAATTTTAACGTAGGTTTACTTTTATACTCACTTTTTCGTTACGAGTTGTATAATTACGCATTTACATTGTCCAAGTGGGACATATTTACAAAAAATTGCTGTTCTTCCCTAGTCACTTTCTACATGTATGCCATAACTATGTAACTAAGCTATTAATTCTACAATCAATCTTTCACTAGAATTATGTTCGGTAGCTCTAATAACCTTCAAAAAGGGATCTTATAGTTAAGTTCGTTATAATAAAAATTATTATTGCTATCTTGTATTGGTCCAGATTCTGTCAAACCACTCCCAGAATTTTTACTATCAAGTAATATAAAATTAGCATTAAAATTCTTTAGAACAACTTTTGTTGAGTATTTTTTTTGACCAGAATTATCTACCAACTTTCTAGTTTGCAAACTACCTTACAAATAAACTTTATTTCTCTTTTTGATGTAATTTTTAATAACACTAACTAACCCCTCATTAAACACAACAATTCTGTACCATTCAGTTTTTTCTTTTTTTCACCAGTTGCACGATCCTTCCAACTTTCTGAAGTAGCAATAGTAAAGGTTGCTATTTCTTTATCATCATTTATAGACTTAAATTCTGGATAGCGTCCTAAATTCCCTCAATTCAGGATAAGAAAAGGTGGAGATATAATAGCTATAAGAGATTACAAAGAGAAAGGTGTTGAGTTATCATATTTTTAGTATAAATAAAGTTAACTCAACATGTACAAGGATATCACAGAAGTTTTTTGTTTTATAGATGATTTTGCTAAAATTTATGAACAAGATCAACAAAAGAAATTATTACCATCAAATAAACAACGTTGTCGTGAAGGTACAATAGGTATTGGTTTACAATTTAAATCATGTATTCTTTATTTTTGGTCAGTAGCATTTTAGTCGCCTTCCTCAAGCCTAAACAGGAATTACAAGAACTCACCGAGGAAAAAGTTGACCATTTAGGAGATCGTATAAATGATCGAGAAAAAGCTTTGGCGTTGCAAGATGAATTTATTCGCAACATAAGACATGAATTTCATGCACCTCAAACTGGTATAACAAGTATGGCTGAAACCTTGGTAGAAAGTTATGATAAGCTGGATAGTAAACAACTGCGCTTAGGGATTGATACTATTCTCAAAAGTTCACGTAGGCTAGATTAGTTATTCGGATAATATTATTAATTTAGCCAGGCTTTCTAACACAAAATATGATTTAAAAATAGCAACAGTAGATTTAAGCAAGTTGTTATATGCCCGCATAGAGCTTTGCCGGAAACTATATATAGAAGACCACGCCGCTAGAGCATTTATCATTAATATAGAAGAGACACTAGTAGCAAATTGTGATGAATATTACATAGGGCAAACTTTCGATAATCTAATTATCAATGTGATCAATTACTGCCAAGAAGGATGAATTACTATTGGATTAAAAAGAACGAATGATAGAATAGAATTTAGCATTGTCGATGAAGGCTATAGAGGTATAGAGTTATACGATATTTTGGTGCTTTTATTGTTAGTTCTAAAACTAAAACTCTAACTAGTGACCTAGGTATAGAACTTGCTTTGTGTAAAAAGGCAATAGAGGTTCATAATGGCAAAATTTGGGTGGAACAAAATACTGATAAAGACATAACCTTTAAATTTACTATCTAACTAATACTTATAAAAAATTATTAATTTTAAATACTTAGATTTTTTTAAGTAGGAAGTATAAAAGTAAAGGTAGTTCCTTTGTTAATGTTATTTTTAACATCAATTTTGCCATTATACGTGAGTTCTTCTGGATAAGGATTATATAGTTAAAAGAGGAAGGAGATATTGAGGGGTGCAAGGGAATAGTACCTGTGTTAAATGTTTTTTTGGAAAAAAATAAACACAGGAATGAAAAAAGGTAGTATAGTTTTATAGATGATGATTTGACACCAACAGAATATGAGAAAAATATTATCAACAATAAGCCGCTTCTCTTCCTTAGTGTCTATTAATTTGTTGTAAGCCCCAACATGGTACATAGTACCATGTAACAAAATAGAACAAACTTATTTCAACACAACTCTACAACAAAAGTCATTAAGTTACTTCCAGTAGAATTATCGTTATCATTTAGTAATTGAACTATATTATTATGTTATATCCATGTAAAATTAATAAACCCGGCAATTGTAGGAATTATAACCGAAGTGATCATTGGTGCAGATTAGCCCATTTGCAAGCATGGTTTTGGAGCTTTTGGTAACATCATTGATGGCAACATGTAATTGTAAGTATATAAGACCTCGTTTAGAAGAGTAATCTTTATTACCAATTCCAACCTAAAATTAGCCTGGCTTAAATATATTTTATAAGAGAGGTTTATAGTGATAAAGAAAAATAATAAAAATGATGAGGAAAAATTAGAAATAATGAATCCTGATGCAGCAAGCATTGATATTGGTTCTAGGGAACATTATGTTTGTGTGCCAGTTGGTAGGGATAAGGAAAGTGTTAAAAAATTTAGTGCTTTTACTCATGACCTAAAAGAGATGGTAAGTTGGCTAAAGCAATGTAGGATTAAGGCGATAGCAATATAATCAACTGGGATATACTGGCTGTGGCACGGGGTCGTTAATGAGAGCTGTCTTAGCCGCAAGGCATAAGACCACTTGTACCACCAAGTGAATCTAAGGGCTTGAATCAAGAGCAGCTCTGACAAAGTAGCAAAGCATCAAAGGTGCTAAATACAAATCGCGAGATATGTATTTTCCTGGTAGCCAAAACTGGGATAGCGCTAGATAGCTGGTATGATGAATATATGTAAACCCGTAATAAAGTTCGTGACGCCTGAACAGGTGAAAATGGCTGAAACACCTGAGCCAAAATGGCAATGAAAGCAGGAATGATGACTCCAGTATTCTCATTCGTGGTCACTATTAAAAGCTTTCCGGACGACAGCGGGCATCTAAACCCAGCATTGCTCTCATAAGGGCGTGGAAACCTCATATCTCTCCTAGTAACTAGGGACAGTCAATCGTAAGGTTGGCCTAAGGCGGTGTGAGTATAAGAGGTCAGAAAAAGCGAATGTCATTCTTTAATGGAGTGGATATCGGTTGAAACATCACCGAGTGCGAAAGCTAGCAGACGTATGACTGGTTGTTAATTACGAAGAATATTGAGAAACCAACAGTATGAGGAAAAGCAGATGATAGTGATGGCAATTCCATCAGCTGGTGCTACCTTAGCTTCGTTACCTAAATGGGAAGCTATTAATTGGCAAACTATTATGGCACAGGTACGTCGGCTACAATTTAGAATTGCAAAGGCGTTTCGGTAAAGAAAACATAATAAAGTGAAAGCTTTGCAATGGATCCTGACTCACTCATTTGCTGCAAAATTACTTGCAGTTAAACGAGTTGTTCAAAATCGAGGTGGTAAGACACCTGGCGTTGATGGCATCGTTTGGAATAAACCAAAGAAGAAAATGCAAGCAGCATTATCACTTAAAAGGCGAGGTTACAAGGCCAAGCCATTAAAACGGATTTATTTCCCAAGAAACAACAAGGCAAATCTCGTCCACTCTCTATTCCTGTTATGAGGTGCAGAGGTCAGCGCAAGCATTACATTTGCTAGCTCTTGAACTAATGCATTTGGATCAGCCAAGCCTATATCCTCACTTGCCACCCTTACCAGGTGTCTTAAAATATAATGAAGATTTTCCCACCCTCAATCATACGCTGTAACCAATAAAGGCTTGCATCACCGTCTGACCCCCTCAGAGATTTATGTAATGCGCTAATTAGGTTATAATGCCCATCTCTTGATTTATCATAAATTGCAGCTCTGGGCTGTAGCATAGATGTTAAGTCTAATGACTTAAAGTTGTGACCTTTATCATCATAATCCACATTAAGTAGCCCTTCACATATGTTAAG
>Ga0207114_1180_pt1 | contig 15673 bp, 10 predicted proteins | sample Alteio_BWMinHeat_70_FD_153560 | JGI IMG/M metagenome (GOLD analysis project Ga0207114, IMG submission 153560) | Enriched cells from forest soil in Barre Woods Harvard Forest LTER site, Petersham, Massachusetts, United States -... | ecosystem: Environmental > Terrestrial > Soil > Temperate forest >... | reverse complement strand
GTAGCTTTATTAACAGAAACGTCAGTAGCCTGAGCGGACAACATCACCGCTACTAATAAAGTAAAATTATTAGTATATTCTAGCTCCGTTTTTGGATTTGGGTTAACATTGTGGAATTGCTGAAAAACGGCAAATGTCGTATTAAATTGTGTTTTTGGCAAAGCCACTATCGCAGTAGATACTCATGTGTTTAGAGTAGCAAGGCGCATCGGTCTCGCATCAGGTGATAATCCTGAAAAAGTAGAGCTCGAATTACTAAAAAATATTCCTAAGAAATGGCTAAAGAATGCACATCATTGGCTGATCCTTCATGGTAGATATGTTTGCAAAGCTAGAACTCCTCAGTGCGCGATATGTCCTATTAGTAAATATTGTCAGTATTATAATAATGTCATTCTAGTTGAAAAGAAGAATGCAAGCTAATCTCATTCTCTAGTGCCATAGGAAGAATGTCATACCAAGGAAGCTTTGCTAGCTGGATCTCCTAGAGGTCATTCCGACTTGACTTGAGGATGGAAACATCGCTTTGTCATTCCCGTGAAAACGGGAATCCAGCTTTACAATTTCTGGATCCCCGATCAAGTCGGAGATGACATTTCTCCCGCGTTCGTAGAGATAAAGTGATGTTTCTCCAAACGCGATAGCTCTTTTCTATCTCACTTCGGAGGTTTTCTTAAAAAAGCTGGGACCTCATGAATATCTACTTCAGAATTTATTATCTGCTGAGTGTAATTGCCAGACTGAGCATGTCCTGATTGCACTGGTTTATCATTTGATTTTAACGAATTCCACATTTTACTAAAAATAGATGTTTTATCCTCGGAACGTTGAGCCCGCTTTGGCGGCAATTGCGTTCTTATATGTTGATGGAATTCCTGCACTGGTTGAGCTACAGAAATTGGTTGCATTTCTGATACCGCTTCTTCCTCAGCTATTGCTAATTCAGGAACTAATTCTTCCTCAATTAACTCCTCCATATCCAATTCCGGCTGCATATTATTTTGATAATTTTGCTGCATAAGAGTTGCTATATGTTCAGCATCAATCCCCGTAGCAACAACCGATACTCTGATTACTCCATTTAATTCAGGATTAAATGTTGATCCAAAAATAATATTAGCTTCAGTATCTCCTACTTCTTTCCTAATTCTGTTAGCAGCACTATCTACTTCAAATAAAGTCATATCATTACCGCCGGTAATGTTAATTAGCACTCCCTTAGCACCGCGCATAGAACTATGATCAAGTAAAGGGTTAGATATCGCAGCTTCTGCTGCTTTAACTGCTCTATCTTCTCCTGATGCTTCTCCAGTACCCATCATCGCTTTGCCCATCTCGCTCATCACCGTTTTAATATCGGCGAAATCTAAATTAATCAGTCCAGGCATGATCATTAAATCAGTAATACTTCTTACTCCAGCATGCAAAACATCATCTGCCATTCTAAATGCGTCGGCAAAAGTTGTGCGTTCATTAGCAATTCTGAAAAGATTTTGATTTGGAATCACAATTAATGTATCAACATGTTGTTGCAATTCAAGCAATCCTTTTTCAGCTGTTTTCATCCTGTGAGCACCCTCAAAATGGAATGGTTTAGTAACAACTCCAACTGTTAATATGCCCATTTCTTTTGCTATTTTTGCAATTATCGGAGAAGCACCAGTTCCAGTTCCGCCCCCTGTGCCAGCTGCTATAAATAACATGTTACTATCTTGAAGATGGCTGCGAATTTCTTCAGCTGATTCTGTAGCTGCAGCAGCGCCTACTTCAGGCGAAGCCCCAGCTCCTAACCCTCGTGTTACCGTAGCTCCTAGCTGAATTCTATCTGGACATACTGAATATTCCAATGCCTGAGCATCTGTATTTGCTACTACAAATCTAGCTCCTTGTAGGGAAGCGTTGATCATATTATTTACCGCGTTACCGCCAGCTCCTCCCACCCCAAAAACAGTAATAATTGGTTTTAGGACAATGTTTTCCGGCATTTTAAAATTTATAGGCATAATGGTACCCCAGTATATGACAAGTTATTTTACTTATTAAAATATAGCAAAAAGTTGGGAAAATTCTACAAATTAATTTTATGTTTAGTAGTCTAGTATGAAAAAGTTATATTTAGCTAGCGAAAAATAATATCATTTCATGAGAACTACAAAATCACATCTCTCACTTGTAGTTGAATTCTCTGCTTACCTTGCCATTGATTTAGTTTCAAACTACCAATCACTGAAATATCTAATGGCTTTTTGTTAAAAAAAATATCTTGCATAGAGCTGTGAACTACATTAAAAGCTATAGCAGAAAGTGGTTTGGACCCATAGCTTTCTTTAGATGGCACAAGTAAAAGTCGTGCATGTTTTCCTCCAACTATATCTGCTTTCAGTACAAATAAATTTGAGAATTTAAAAATAGGTTCATTATTGCCGGCGCCATAAGGTTCTAGCTTGGTTAGTTCTTCCATAAGCTCAAGATTTACAGCGTTAGTTGTAAGCTCTGCATTGTAATATTCATGCAAGTGAATATTAGATCGAGCCATATCTTGTTTAAACATATCGCTTAAAAATTGATGTAGTTGCAATAATTTATCCTTCTCAACAGTAAATCCCGCGGCCATAGCATGCCCACCGCCTGAAACTATTAACTGCTGGTTCTTAGCTTCAATAATTTTACTACCAAAATCAATTCCCCTTACTGACCTACAAGATGCTTTACCAACTCCGTTATTTAACGCTATCACTGCAACTGGTTTATTAAATTGTTCTTTTAATTTACTGGCTACTATTCCTATAACACCTGGATGCCAACCCTCGCAGGCAATAAATAGAAAATGATCGTCTTGTTGACTTTGAGCTAAACTAACTGCCTCTTCCAATATCAGAGCTTCAACAATTTTTCGCTCATTATTATGCTTCTCTAGCTCATTTGCTAAATTAACTGCCTCTTCTTCTGATATGCTTGAGAGTAGGTGTGCTCCAAGGCTGGATTTGCCGACTCTACCACCTGCATTTATCCTCGGACCAAGCACGAATCCTAGGTGATAACAATTCAATCCTTCTTCTAACAAAGCACTGTCACATAGTGTTTTAATACCAATATTCTGTCTTTGAGCCATAATTTTAAGGCCTTGTGTGACAAAGGCTCTATTTAGCTTTGTAATTGACATAATGTCACATACTGTGCCAAGTGCCACTAAGTCTAAATATTTAATCAAATCTGGTAGTACTAACTTATCAAAATAATTGATTTTTTTTAGTTCACTAATAAGTGCTACCGCAAATAAAAATGATACGCCAACTGCAGCCAGATATTTATATTCACTTTGCTCATCTAGTCTATTGGGGTTTATTATTGCTACTGCTTCTGGCAAACTATCCAAACTCATATGATGATCAATTACTATTACCTCAAGACCAACTTCACTTGCATATTTAAGTGCATCATGTGCCATAGCCCCGCAATCAACCGTAATCAAAAGCTGCGTACCATTTTGCCTAATTTTTTGCATAGCATAAGCAGAAGGGCCGTATCCTTCCGCAATTCTATCAGGTACATATATATCAACAATAACACCAAGATCTCTAAAAACATTTTTAAGTAGAGCTGAAGAAGTAGCGCCGTCCACATCATAATCAGCAAATATACAGATTTTCTGTTTACCCTCAATAGCTAAAATAGCTCTTGATACTGCTTTGTCCATATCAAGCAGATGGAACGGATCAGGCAATAAATTCCTAATTTTAGGCAGTAAAAAATCTTCTGCTTGTTCAATATTTTCTATACGTATGCTAAGTATTCTGGCTAATAAATCGCTAATTTTAAGCTTTTGCAAAAGCTCCATAACCAATGTTTCATTAACTTCTGCTTGCTGCCAAACTTTATTATTCGCTGACTTTGTCATATTGCGCTTTTATTTTAAAAACTTTTTCTAAAGCCGCTTTAGGAGATAATTCCTCTGGATCAATTAGCTTTATTTCTTCTATTAATTCTATATATTTATTAGTAAATTTACTTCTCATATTAGCATCGAATAACGATAAATTATTACTTTCTGATTTTAGAATATTTCTGTTTTTTCCTACGCTAATTTTTTCAAATTTTGTAACCATTTCCTTTGCCTTAGCAATTACTTGCTTTGGAAGCCCTGCAAGTTCAGCAACGTGAACTCCATAAGATTTATCAGCTATTCCTGGAATAATGCGATGCAAAAATAAAATATTATCCTGCCATTCTTCTATTTCTACAGTATAATTTCTTAATGCTGGTAAGAAATTACTCATATCGGTCAGTTCATGATAATGCGTCGCAAATAAACATCTAGATTTTATTTTGTCATGAATATATTCAAGTACCGCCCAAGCAATAGAAACGCCATCATAGGTTGAAGTTCCTCTACCAACCTCATCTAAAATGATCAGCGAACGCTCCGTACTTTGCGCTAAAATTGCTGAGGTTTCTATCATCTCAACCATAAAGGTAGATTGCCCTTTTAACAAATCATCGCCGGATCCAATACGACTAAATATTTTATCAACTACTCCTATTTTTGCTTTGCTAGCTGATACAAAACTTCCCATTTGAGCAAGTATCGTAATAAGAGCATTTTGCCGCAAAAAGGTGCTTTTACCAGACATATTAGGCCCTGTGATCAAATATATCCTCTTGCTTTCAGATAAATCGCAATCATTCTTTACAAATATTGCATTTGCTTTATGCAATACCTTTTCAACTACTGGATGACGACCATCCAATATTTCAAAATCTAGTCCTACACTTAATTCGGGTTTTACATAATTATACTCGTCAGCAATATGTGCAAAATTAGCAAAAACATCTAACTTACTCAAGCAATAAACTAGGTCTCTGAATATTTGTATTTTCTGCAAAATTTGCTGACAAATTTCCTGAAAAAGTTCTTGTTCTAGGCTAATAACTAGTGCTCTGGCATTAACTATATCACTTTCAAGTCTCTGCAAACCCAATGTGGTGTAACGAATTGTATTGGCCGTGGTCTGACGGTGAATAAATTTTGGATCAAGAATCTTACCACTATGTCTTGCAGTAATTTCAATAAATAATCCAAGCATATTATTATGCTGTATTTTCAGGTTATCAATAGATGTTTCCTCTTGATATTGCTGCTTAAGTTTCTCTATATAATATTTGCTATTATTAATTAAAGAATATAATTCCTCAACTTTAGCATGATATTCATGCTTGATAAAACCACCATCACCAAGTGAATGGCTAGCATCCTCTCTTATAGCAGATTCAATTAAATCCAATATTTGCTTATCTCCTTCCAAAGGTTTGACCAATCTTTCAATAAAATCAGGCAAATTTATACCAATAAAGCGAGTGAATTCATCCTTGATTTCGAGCGCTGCTTTCATAGTATATTTTATGCTTAACAGGTCTTTAGCAGAAGATTTATTCATACTGATCCTAGTTAAACAACGCTCTAAATCACCAATCTTTTTGAACAGATTTCTGAGATTTTTTGTTAAAGCTAAATTCGTATAAAAAAAGTCAGTCAATTGCAGTCTAGTATTAATTAGCTTAATATCTGCTAGCGGCGATGATATAAACCTATATAACATCCTACTGCCAGATTTGGTTATAGTATTATCTATTACACTAAGTAAACTACCTGTGACACCTCCTGCTAAATTTGCGGTAATTTCTAAATTTCTTCTCGTTGCTGCATCAATAGTAACAAACTTACTATTATTGACTATTTTTGGCATCGGTAATTTGGGCAAATGTTGTTTTTGAGTTAAAGCTAAATATTCAATAATACTGCCAAGAGCACTGATCTGCAAATCAGTTAATTCTCCAATTGCCGATAAATTAGGTATTTTATAGAAATCTAGTAATATTTTTTGGCATTTCTTAATAGCAAAAAAACTATCAACCTGATAAGTAAGCCGAAACCCTAAATTATTAAATATCGCAATATTTTCTGAGGAGCGTAAAGTATCGTTAAGCAATATCTCCTTAGGCTTAAGCCAAGAAATTTCGTCAATAATATGCTTTTGCTCTATTTCAACAATCGAAATTTCTGATATGGATAGGTCCACATAACAAATCGCGGCTCTATTTTTCCCAACTACCAAACTTGCTAAATAATTCGGCATTTTAGTGGTAATTAACGATTCTTCAGTAATAGTCCCAGGTGTTATTATCCTAGTTACATCTCTATTTACAACTGCTTTATATCCTCCACGTTTCTTTGCCTCTTCTGGTGATTCTAGCTGATCACATATAGCTACCTTATAGCCTTCTTCTAATAATTTATTTAGATATGTCTCAAGAGCATGATGAGGCACTCCGCACATTGGAATTTCTGCATCTCCCGTTCTGCCTCTTTTACTAAGTACTATCCCTAGAACCTTACTGGCCGATATTGCATCATCATGAAATAATTCATAAAAATCACCCATTCTAAATAGCAATAAACATTCTAGGTGAGCATATTTGATGTCCAAATATTGCTTCATCATAGTAGTTGCTTGATGATAATTATATTTTTTTCTAAATTCTTCTAACAACATATTCTTAAACTAGGTTCTCCCATTTCCCTTGCTGTGTTTGTATATAACGCTTCACTTCAAAATCTTTCAAATCAGATTCTAATAACTTTTGAGCGGTACTTTCATCATCTCCATTAAAAACTATAAGTATTTTATTAAATAGTTCTAAATTTACGTTTTTCAAAGATCGATTTACGATTATTATGGCATCATAATTATCGTGCGAAGAAAGGCTATCGGTGATATATATTGGTTGCTTTTCAGGTAATGGATCTAGTCTACTTCCATGAGGAATAAATTGCTTTTTAGAATAAGTCCATAATAGCTTGTTAATAAATTCTTGTTGCCCCTCATCTTCTGTTAGTATAACAGTTTTTAAATTACCATAGTAGCATTTTTCAGCTACTGAGCAAACAGTCTTTCCCAATAAATCACTTAAAGCTAGATATAAACTAATTTGTTTCATAAAACTATCTTGCCTCCTTCAAAATATGCTGTTATAACGCCCAGTAACATATATCATTTCCGTTTTCACCCTAGACTATTTAAAGCTAATGTATAAATGTAGTTACATTATTTATATATACAACAATGAAAAAACAATTCCTAGAGTTATAGATTCTCTGCAAAAATTAAACGATGGCTTTTTTAGAGAATTTATAGTTATCGATGATGGCTCAACTGATGGTTCACTAGCAACATTAAAACAATGTATTACCACTTTACCAAAAGCTACCATAATTACGCAAGAACATATAGGACCAACGCTCAGTATTCATAAAGCTCTGGGATTAGCTCACGGTGATTATATACATTTTGTTGATGGTGCTAGTAGCTTAACCCCTAATTCTACCAAAAAACTTATCGAATGCTGCCAAACTATGAACTGTGATGCAGTTTTTGGTAACTATACTGGCGCTAAGGCTATTGCTATTGCTTCTCCCACTAAGGAGATTTTAGAAAATACTATTCCTCTACTTCGAACAATTGGTTTAGCTGGATCGCTGGTTAATTATAACTTACTTGCCCAGATAAAAGGTATAGATGGCGGGATATACACCCACAATATGTCACTTTCCTTAGAATGTTCTATACATACCCATTTCGCTCTTTGTCCAGAACAAGTATCGGTAAATCTAAATGGCCAACATGAAAAAATAGATATTGCTTTTGAAATTTATAATAATTTGTTAGCTACCTATAATTTTTCAAAAATTCATCAAGCTATTATATCAACCTATGCAAAAAGCCTTCTGTTTATGCTCTATAAAGAGGTGCCAAGCATAAGAGCTAAAGTTTTTTATTTATTTAAATATTTTATGCTTAAATTTTTTAAAACTCCAACTATTGAAGATATTCTTAATTACTACAAACATGAGATAGATAAGTTATTTTAAAAAAAATCATCGAACTCTCTTGAACTAATAATAAAAAAATATATATAGCATACATTAGATCTCTTTCGAGACTCTACTTTAGCGGATGAGTACACCGGTCTGGCATTTATATCTTTCCTCTATGCTCTTTGAGCCAAGGAGGAAAGGCATATTTTGCTGACCTATCTAACTCTTCTACTAAAAGCAAGTTTTGAAAAAGAGCTCTATTTTAAAAAGAATATGGAGGATAAAATGAGTTTTAAACCGCTTCAGGATAGAATTGCTATCAAACCAATTCATCAAGATGAAAAAACACTAGGTGGAATTATTATACCTGATACTGCAAAAGAAAAACCTGTTAAAGGTGAAGTAGTTGCTGTTGGTAAAGGAGTAAAAGATGATAAGGGTGTTGTGCACCCGCTTGAACTAAAAGTAGGAGATAAAGTTCTATACGGCAAATGGGCCGGAACTGAAGTAAAAATCGACGGTCAAGATCTAGTCATCATGAAAGAATCTGATGTACTAGGTATTATAAGTAAGTAATTTGTATAATATAAAAATGGAGTATTAATAATATGCCTAAACTAATTAAACATGGTGTAAAAGCTCGTGAAAAAATACTGCAAGGTATTGATATTTTAGCTGACACAGTCAAAGTTACACTTGGTCCAAAAGGAAGAAATGTTGCTATTGAGCAATCTTTTGGCGCTCCTCGTCTTACCAAAGATGGTGTTACAGTAGCCAAAGCAATTGAATTAGAAGATAAGGAACAAAATCTTGGTGCTCAACTTGTTAAATCTGTTGCTAGCAAAACGGCAGATGTAGCAGGTGATGGTACTACAACAGCCACTGTTCTTACTCAAGCGATAGCAAGAGAAGGAAATAAAGCTGTAGCTGCTGGCTTCAATCCAATGGATTTAAAGCGCGGTATTGATATCGCAATTAGTGCTGTTATAGCCGAAATACAAAAATCTAGTAAAAAAATCAGTAGCCAAGAAGAAATAGCTCAAGTCGGTACTATTTCATCTAATGGTGATAAGGAAATTGGCGAACAAATCGCTGCAGCTATGAAAAAAGTTGGAAAAGAAGGAGTGATCACTGTTGAAGAAGCTAAAAGCTTTGGTTTTGAGGTTGAAGTAGTTGAAGGTATGATGTTTGATAGAGGTTATCTATCACCATATTTTGTTACTAATTCTGAAAAAATGATCTCTGAACTCGATAATCCTTATATTCTTTTATTTGAAAAAAAACTCTCAGCTTTACAACCGATGCTTCCAGTACTTGAAGCCGTTGTTCAATCTTCTCGCCCTCTTCTTATTATCGCTGAAGATGTAGAAGGAGAAGCGCTAGCTACTCTAGTTGTCAATAAGCTACGCGGTGGTCTTAAAGTTGCGGCAGTAAAAGCTCCAGGCTTTGGTGATAGAAGAAAAGAGATGCTAAATGATATAGCTATCTTAACTGGCGGTGAGGTAATTAGCGATGATTTAGGCATGAAGCTTGAAAGCGTTAATATCAAAATGCTTGGTTCAGCTAAAAAAATAACCATCTCTAAAGAACATACTACTATTATTGACGGTGCTGGCAAAAAGGTTGATATCGAAGCACGTTGCTCACAAATTCGTAAACAAGTCGATGAATCAAGTTCTGACTACGATAAAGAAAAGCTACAAGAGCGTTTAGCTAAACTTGCTGGTGGAGTTGCTGTTCTTAAAGTTGGCGGTGCTACTGAGGTCGAAGTTAAAGAACGTAAAGACCGTGTGGAAGATGCTTTAAATGCAACCAGAGCTGCAGTAGAAGAAGGAGTTGTAGCTGGAGGAGGCGTGACTTTGTTTTATGCAGCAAGAGTTTTAGATCACCTAAAAGATACCTTTAATGACGATCAGCAAGCTGGTATTAATATTATTAAAAAATCATTGCAATCACCACTGAGACAAATTGCTGAGAATGCTGGAATGGACGGAGCAATTGTAGTAGGCAAGCTTACTGAAAGCAAAGACAAAAATTTTGGCTTTAATGCTCAAGATATGACATATGTAGACATGTTTAAGGCCGGTATTATAGATCCTACAAAAGTAGTCCGTACTGCACTTCAAGATGCTGCTTCTGTTGCTTCACTAATCATCACTACTGAGGCTATAATTATTGAAAAGCCTAGTGAGAAAGACGAAGCAATGCCAAGTCGTGGAGGCATGGGTGGTATGGGAGGCATGGGCGGTATGGGAGGCATGGACTTCTAATTACACCCTAATATATCATTAATGTCATTGCTAAGTAGCTTTGCTGCGTGGATAAAAAATACCAACGTTAGTAGCACACACAAGGCAAAAACAATGTCATCCCCCGACTTGATTGGGGGATCATTTTTCTCCCCATCTTTGTAAAGAGGGCTTTCTCCTTTATTAAAGGAGAAAGAGAGGGGGATTTATGGAAACAAGAGGAGTGGTCATTCCCGTGAAAACGGGAATCTAGTCTCTTATTTTCTGGATCTCCGCCTACGCGGAGATGACATGCTCTTCCTGCTTTCACAAATCCTCCGACTGATTTCGCTCTGCTCATCAGCCTGCGCGGGAATGGCTCTTCGAAGATTCGCCAACAACGTCACTGCAAAATAACGAAGCTGAAAAACAACCTAGGGTTTGGACTACTAAACAATCACTTAGTTCCTTCACAATGAAGTCCTTATGCTCATCTTCTTTAATCCTCTTAATATAATAAAATCCACAAATGCTATTTTTTCAGTATCATTTTTAAAAAAAATCTATAAACTTACAGTTAATAATCAAATTAAAAAAGAAACTTATTAATGAAACAGCTAGTAGTTAATTAAAGGATGTTTATGTTATGGCTTTGGACATAGATTCTGCTATCTTTATTACGTTTCTTGGTATTAACCTAGTACTAGGATTATTCTATGGTAGAAATATCAAGAACATCAGTGAATATGCAATTGGCAATAAAAAATTTTCTACAGGAACTATAGCCGCCACAATCATTGCTACTTGTATTGGAGGTGGCTTTTTTTCAGGAGCAATTACAGAGGCTTATAGACAGGGCTTGTATTTTATAATACCTGCTCTTGGAGAACCTTTAGCTCTCATTCTTGTCGGTTATTTTTTTGCTCCACGTATGGCTGAATTTCTAGGCAATTTATCGGTAGCTGAAGCTATGGGGGATTTGTATGGTCAAAACGTACGATTAATTACCGCAATAATGGGAAGTTTTCTTTGTATAGGGATAGTTGCTCTACAATTCAAAGTTTCCGGCACAATATTACAATTATTTTTTGGTGCTTCTAGTTTTTATGCGGTATTAGCCAGTGCAGTTATAGTAGTATTATATTCAAGTTTTGGCGGTATTAGAGCCATTACTTTTACCGATATTATTCAATTTTTTACTTTTGGCACTATTATTCCAGTGATAACTCTGGTGATCTGGGGGACGTTAAGTAATCCACAAAATATTATACAAACATTCAGTGAAAATCCCTTGTTTGATTATCAACAAGTATTTGACTTTAGTAATCCAAGATTTTGCACCTCTTCGTTTCTATTGTTATTTTTTTAATCCCCGCATTTCAGCCTGTTTTTTTTCAAAGAATAAGTATGGCAAGAAACGTAAAACAAGCACAACATTCATTTATAATTGCTGGATCAGTGTGTTTCATGATGCTGCTCGTGATAAGTTGGGTCGGCGCCTTATTACTTAGTGATAATAAGAATTTAGATCCTAACAACCTATTAGCATATATGTTGGAAACATATAGCTATACTGGGCTTAGAGGGCTAACTGCCATAGGCATTATGTCCATAGTTATGTCTACTGCAGACTCTTATATTAACTCGGCAGCAGTACTGCTTACTAATGATATACTGAGACCCTACCTAAAAAAGAAAGAAATTTACAATAACTTGATCATACCTCGCATATTTTCCATTTTTATTGGAATTGCCGCTTTCTTTCTAGCTTTTAAGACTGCTTCCATTTTGAAATTGCTTTTAATCATTTTAGGATTTTATATGCCGGTAGTTTCAGTACCTTTGCTTTTAGCAATATTTGGTTTCCGCACTAATAGTAAGCTTGTAATCGTTGGCATGGGCGCAGGGTTATTAACAGTAGTTGCTTTTGAAATATTAAATATAAAAATAGTAGATAGCGTTATCCCCGGTATGCTTGCCAATTTAGTGATTGTTATGGGCTGCCATTATTTACTGAAGCAACCAGGAGGTTGGGTTGGTATAAAGGATAATGAGCAATTAATAGAAATTAAAATAAAAAGGAAAAGAAGATTTTTGAAATTAGTAAATGCCATTAAAGCATTTAATCTTTTAACTTTTTGTAAAAAAAATATGCCAAATCAGGAATATATATATTCCATATTCGGTATATATTGCATAATTTCAGTCTTTTCTACTATGTATTCCATACCGCAAGAAATTCAACTGGCAAAAGGACCTATTTTAGAGTTTGTATACCATACTGTACTAGTTTCCTCCAGTATATTACTAACTTTTCCTATCTGGCCTCCAACTTTTAAACAAGAAAAATTTATCCTAATTGCTTGGAATTTGTTAGTGCCTTATATACTGGTATTTGCACCAACATTATTAATAATAGTCAGCAATTTTGGTCAATTTCAATTAATGATATTTTTAATTAATATTGTGATTATTTCTTTGTTGATGAGATGGCAAGTAGCGATAGTGATGATTTTCTGTGCAATGTTCATTAGCATTGAATTTTACAAATGGTATATGGGCGTACCACAAATAACAGATGCCATTACTATAGGATTACAATTTAAAATAATGTATTTGTTACTTTTGATCAGTAGTGTGCTGATAGTGTTTCTTAAACCAAAGCAAGAGCAGCAAGAAGCAACACAAGCTAAAGTTGATCATCTAGGCAACCAGATTCATGACAGAGAACATGAACTAGAACAATCGTTAAATCTGAAATATGAATTTCTAAGAAATATAGAACATGAAACCATGACGCCTATTACCGCAATTACCAGTTTAGGGCAAGTTTTAGATGAGAATTATGATAAACTAAACGAACAGCAGCGTAGGCAAGCGATCAAGAAGATTGCCAAAAGTTCAGAACGTCTTAATAGTTTAACAAATAATATGATTGACTTATCGAAATTATCAAGCATGAGCTACGAACTAAACAAGCAAGATGTTGATATGACTGAGCTTGTTTATCACAGGCTTGAAACGTGCAAGAAGATGTATATTAATAATAAACAGCTAGAGTTTGTAACTGATATAGAAGAAAATATCATACTGAATTGTGACGAACATTATATTACTTCAACAATAGATAATTTGATTATAAATGCGATTTCTTATTCTAAGGAAGGGATTATTAAAATTATGCTGGAAAAAGTAGGGATAGAAGTAAAATTTAGCATAACTGATGAAGGGATTGGTGTTCCTAAGGAAGAAATATATGATATATTTGGAGCATTTGTAGTAAGTTCTAAAACTAAAACTCCCGCTGGGGGCAGGGGTATCGGACTGGCTTTGTGCAAAAAAGTGATCGAACTGCATAACGGCAGAATTTGGGCAAAAAGTGATGGTATAAAAGGTACCACTTTCATATTTACAGTGCCTATTGCTTAATTTAAAGCCAAGTATCTTCTTCTTTGAAAAAGAACGCCCCTTATTGTCATCCCGCGTATGGCATTGCCAGCGTGGATCTCCGAAAGGTTATTTCGCGCTCTACCGTAATTCCGAATCTAGTCTCTTATTTTCTGGATCCTAGGGTCAAGTCTGGGGTGCCATTTCTCCACCGGAGTTTACTCTAGACTACGTCAGAGCGGAATGAAAGTAAGACAGTAATGATAAGTCTATTTAAACAGCATCAAATTTCTTTAAAAACTGTATATCTTCAACTTCTAAACAGAAATTATCTGGCAAACTAATCTTAGCAACAAAATCAGCATCCAAAGGTAATAATATTTGTACATTAGCATTAGTTTCGGAAGTCCTAGATCTTTTTGCTAATAAAGAAACTAATTGATCTAATTCCACCTGACTTTTTGCTAGTAATCTTAAGTTATATTTGGTACCTTTTATTACATCATCTATAGCTGCAAAGCTCCTAGCTGTTAGCTTTACCCCCCCTTCATCTTTATTCATATCACAAGTAGCAACGACCAAAGTTTTAACTTCTAGCAAATGTCCATAATTTCTTAGCACTTCCTCGCTATAAATAGTAAGTTCGAAAATACCATAAGGATCAGAAAGCTGAAGAGTAATAAATCTTCCACGCTTAGACATCCTGGTATCTTTTCTTTGAATAACCCCCGCAATATTCACTTGACTAGAACCAGAAGCACTATCATTAATTAAGTTTGCAGAATTTTTAATGTTTAATTTTGTTAGAATATTTTGATATTCAAATAAAGGATTGTTTTTAATAAATAAACCAAGCACTTCAAATTCATCAAAGGCTTTCTCTTTTATGTTTTGCTCCTCTGCTTCTAATAAAATTTCTTGATGTTTAATGGAATTTATTGCAATTAAGCTAAATTGATTAGAAGTTTTTTCTTCGTGATAAGAGACAGCATATGAGAGTATTTTGGGAATACTTACAAGAATACTAGCACGATTATCATGCAATTTATCAAAACAACCTGCTTTAATAAGATTTTCTAGCAATCTTCGGTTAACCATTTTTTGAGGCATACGCTGAACAAAATCTATAATATTCTTAAATTCGCCACCTTTGCTTCTTTCTTCTTCAACAATTTTACCAAAAACTGCTGTAACATTCTTAATAGCGCCAAATGCATAGGTTATACTATCTTCAGCTATACTAAACTCCCCTCCTGATATATTAATATCGGGCGGCAATATCTTAATATTGCTAACTCTAGCTTCTTGAAAAAACAAATTGATCTTATCAGAATTATCCATCTCTAAATTTAAGCAAGCTACCAAAAATTGCGCGGGATAATTTGCTTTTAAATAAGCCGTCTGATATGAAATAACACCATAAGCAGAAGCATGCGCTTTATTAAAACCATATCCAGCAAATTTTGCAACCGTATTAAATATAGACTGAGCTTGATGTTCTGGTATATTATTTTTCTTTGCACCACTGATAAACATTTCTTCTTGAGCATCCATCTCCGACTTAAATTTTTTCCCCATCGCTCTACGAAGTAAATCAGCATTACCAAGCGAATAACCTGCTAAAGCTTTAGCTATCTCTAGCACTTGCTCTTGATAAATAATCACGCTATATGTCTCTTCCAAAATTGGCTTTAATAATGGGTGCAAATAATCCGGCGCTTGTCTATTGTGCTTACAAGCTATATAGGTTGGGATATTATCCATAGGTCCAGGTCTATATAAAGCGCCAAGAGCTATGATGTCACCTATGCAATCAGGTTTAAGGCGCCGTAAAGCGTCTTTCATGCCTACACTTTCAAACTGAAAAACACCTGTGCTATGCCCTTTTGATAGCATCTGATAAGTAGCTACATCGTCATAATTAATATTATTAAAATCAATATCTATATCTTGTTTTGCTAGTAATTTTTTGCATTTGGTAATAACTGTAAGTGTTTGAAGTCCTAAAAAGTCAAACTTCATTAGACCTGCTAGTTCAGCATATTTCATGGAATATTGTACCACTAACATATTTGAATTTAGATCTTTATATATTGGAACTATATCAGTCAAATCTTGGCCAGCTATAACTATACCAGCAGCATGCACAGAAGCATGTCTATGAAGACCTTCTAAAATTAGCGCA
>Ga0207114_1178_pt1 | contig 15718 bp, 15 predicted proteins | sample Alteio_BWMinHeat_70_FD_153560 | JGI IMG/M metagenome (GOLD analysis project Ga0207114, IMG submission 153560) | Enriched cells from forest soil in Barre Woods Harvard Forest LTER site, Petersham, Massachusetts, United States -... | ecosystem: Environmental > Terrestrial > Soil > Temperate forest >... | reverse complement strand
GGATGAACTGTTACATGAAAGACGCCTTAGAAAGAAAATTGCATGGCATGATCAAGCGTCATCAAGAGCTTGCGACGATTCTTTCGGATCATACCATTGCGGATGATTTGAATCGGTATCGAGAGTTATCGAAAGAATATGCGCAGCTTGAGCCTGCTGTTCTCGGTTTTGCGCGCTATGAGACTTATGACAAAGAAATAGAGGAAATCAAAACATTATTAGAAGATGCTGACTTAGAGATGCAGCAACTTGCTCGGCTTGAACTGAAAGAAGCGGAAGAAAATAAAGTAGCCGCGGAGCAAGCGTTGGAAGTGTTGTTATTGCCTACAGATCCTTACGATAACAACAATATTTTCTTGGAAATTCGCGCAGGAGCAGGAGGAGATGAAGCGGCCCTGTTCGCGGGCACTCTATGCCGAATGTATGTTCGATATGCGGAAAATAAGCGATGGAAAGTGGAAATGCTGCAAGAAAGCATCGGTGAGCACGGAGGATATAAAGAAATTATTCTTCGTATGATCGGGCAAGGAGCTTATTCGCGGTTCAAATTTGAGTCCGGTGTGCATCGTGTGCAGCGTGTTCCAGACACAGAAGCGCAAGGGCGTGTTCACACGTCCACGTGCACGATTGCGGTTCTTCCTGAGTTGGAAGAGATTGAGGAAGTGGATATTAATCCCGCGGATTTGCGTGTGGATACTTTTCGCGCTTCTGGCGCAGGCGGGCAGCATGTTAATAAAACGGATTCCGCTATTCGTATCACTCATATACCAAGCGGTCTTGTAGTGGAGTGTCAGGCGGAACGTTCACAACATAAAAATCGGGCGAAAGCGATGGCTCTTCTCAAGACAAAACTCTTGTCTCAAGAGCAAGAAAAACAACATAAACAACAAGCGGAAACGCGGCGTCATTTGGTGGGTACCGGAGATCGCTCTGAGCGAATCAGGACTTATAACTTTCCACAAGGACGCGTCACGGATCATCGTATTAACCTGACTTTATATAAACTACAAACCATTTTAGAAGGCGATATCGATCCCCTCATCGATGTGTTAATTCATGAACATCAAGCAGATTTGTTAGCGGCGATATGACTTTGATTGAAGCGTTACAGCAAGCGGCGGCGCGTCTGAGTTCCTCTAGCGATACAGCACGGCTTGATGCGGAAGTTTTGTTGGCGCAGTTGGACGGAAGGGGCATGTAACAATTTATTAGTAAGCGCGTTCGCAAAGTACCGCAATAATTTTTCAGTCGCCTCATGATCGATGGTTTTCTGATTCTGTAACTGGTGCAGCGCTTTATGTAATTCCCTCTCGCAAAGCGCTTCTATTTGTTGCCGATAGGCGTAAATGGTATGAGATACTTGATCAACAGATCTCATGTGCGCCATAAAATCCGCCGCTTTTATTTGGATCGCCTCTTGCGCTTTTTCCGCGGCATGCTGACGGCTGATTTGATGTTTTTGAATAATGGCCATTAAATCATCGATGCAATAGAGTTTTATCAAGGGCAATGCAGCGGCACTTTCTTCTACATCGCGAGGCACAGCAATATCAAAAATAAATAAAGGTTCTTGTCGTGATCGCACGACTTCTTTTAGGAATGCAGCGGTGATGATCGGTTCAAAGCTTCCGGTGGCTGTAATCAGCACATTCGCTTCAGACAATACCGCAGATAGTGTGTGGAATTCTTGCGCTTCTGCTCCATAGATCGCAGCTAACTCGCGGGCCTTTTCTAATTGGCGATTCACAACCCACATCTTCTGTGCTGGAGATTCTTGCAGATAACGCAACATTAATTCAATCATGTCGCCGGCGCCGAGTAATACGACGCGGGCCTGTTCAAACGAACAGACGCTTTTGGCTAAAGAGATGGTGGTTGACGCAATGGATACCGGACACGCCCCAATGGCGGTGGTAGAACGGATTTCTTTAGCAATGCTAAACACATGTTGAAAAAGGCGGTGAAATAAAGGCCCTATCGCTCCCGCAGCACAACTCTCGGAGAAGGTTGTTTTCACTTGGCCCAAGATTTCTGGTTCCCCTAACACCATAGAATCCAGACCACAAGCCACTTTCATCAAATGTTCAACGGCCTGTTGCCCTTCATAACAGTAAAGCGATTGCCGCGCTTCTTCTTGAAAACTACAAAACCATTCCGTTGCTTTTTTAGGATCGTCGGTTTCGCAATATAACTCTGAGCGATTGCACGTAGAGATCAAAACGGCTTCTGTCGCAACACCATTTGTCAGCAAATCGTGCAAATAAAGCGCCTGCTTTTCAGCCGTGAAGAAAATTTTCTCCCGCAATGCAACCAGCGCTGTTTTATGATTAATCCCGCAGATCATGAGTGACATAACGACGTTCCGTGGTATTCCGTGCGAATCATTGTAACCGTCTCAAAAGTATCGTAGTTTATCAAAAGAAGACGGAGCGAGCAAAGGCGTCTTAATTTTTCATGAAAGGAATTGATATTCTTATGCAAATCTTCTGGCTAATAAGCCTGTTGTTTTTTCTAAGCGGGTGCGCGACGCACGCGCCTGTTTCCTTAACGCAAACGACACCCCCATCGTGGACAAAACGACAGCATCAACTGCAAGCGTTAGATCATTGGGACATCCAAGGGGCGATTGCGGTACATGCTCCCAACGACAGCGGAAGCGCGACGTTTTATTGGCAGCAAGCACAACAAAATTATCGATTATCCCTGTTTGGTCCCTTTGGAGCACAAGCCATTGAGATTCAAGGCAGCCCAGGACAAGTCGTTCTGAAAACAGCTCAAGGCGCTCAAAATTATGCAAACAATCCAGAGGAGTTATTGTATCAGCAGACTGGCTGGAACTTGCCCATATCCGCTTTACATTATTGGATCCGTGGATTGCCTTTACCCGGAATCCAAGCAGAGCGCTATTTCGATACGCAAAATCGCTTAGTGATTCTGCGACAAAAACAATGGGAAATACATTTTGATCAATACACTTTTTCCAACGGCTTCGAATTACCAAAACGAATCGTCTTACTTCATACTCCTTTCCATATAAAAATAGTGATTTCTCAGTGGAGACAGGTATAATTACGCACTATCGTTGGGGTGTAGCCAAGCGGTAAGGCACCGGGTTTTGATCCCGGCATCCCTAGGTTCGAATCCTAGCACCCCAGATTCTTTACCAGACTAAGGAATGAGCCATGCCAGAAATCATGGTATTTTGTGGAAATGCGAACCACGACCTCGCGCAGCGAATTGTAAACCATCTTCATATTCCCCTTGGGAAAGCCACGGTAAATCATTTCAGTGATGGAGAAACCCTCATTGAAATTGAAGAAAATGTTCGTGGCAGAGATGTCTTTATCATCCAGTCCACATGCGCTCCGGCCAACGATCACTTAATGGAATTAATCTTATTTGCCGATGCCTTGCGCCGCGCTTCCGCCGTTAAAATTACCGCTGTGGTTCCTTACTTTGGTTATGCCAGACAAGATCGACGCGTGCGCTCTTCCCGAGTTCCCATTACTGCAAAAATTGTCGCGGACATGATGGCTTCCGTAGGCATTGAACGTTTAGTGACGGTGGACTTACACGCCGATCAGATTCAAGGGTTTTTCTACATGCCCGTGGACAACCTCTACAGCACTCCCATTATGCTGGAAGAGATCAATAAAAATGATTATCAAAACGTCATGGTCGTTTCTCCAGACGTTGGCGGCGTCATCCGCGCTCGCGCGATTGCAAAACGCATTTCTGGAGCAGATTTAGCAATTATTGATAAACGTCGTCCCCGTCCTAATGAAGCCCAAGTCATGCATATTATCGGCGATGTGCAAGATCGTGATTGCATTATCGTGGATGACATTATAGATACCGCAAGCACTCTATGCCGCGCGGTAGATGCTTTAAAAGAACATGGCGCCAGGCGCGTGGCAGCTTACATTACCCACCCCGTGCTATCTGGCCATGCTGTTGAAAACATTAGAACCTCTTCTCTCGATGAACTCATTATCACCGATACCATTCCCCTTCGAAAAGAAGCCCAACAAGAACCCCGCATTCGCTGCGTCAGCTTAAGCCACATGATGGCGGAAGCTATTCGCCGAATTAGTGACTCGGATTCCTTAAGCCAAATGTTTGTAGAGTAGGATAATTTGCGGTACACTGTCCCCCTTTTCGCGCCGGTCGCAAGCGCGTGTTTTCATTTTTAGGAGATTACCTATGGCCATTTCATTCGAACTTAAGGCGCAAGTGCGCCAAGACAAGGGGAAAGGTGCGAGCCGCCGCCTACGTCGTGCAGAACAAGTACCCGCGATTCTTTACGGAGCAGGACAAGACGCCACACCGCTGCTTTTAAGTCATCACAAAGTGCTCGTTGCTCTACAAAACGAAGGATTTTACACGCATATCCTCACCCTAGACATCGAAGGGAAACAAGAAAAAGTTATTTTGAAAAGTTTACAAAGACACGCTTACAAACCTCGCATATTACACATGGATTTCCTACGCATCAGAGCAGATGAAAAACTTAAAATGCATGTTCCGTTACATTTTATCGACGCAGATAAATCTCCAGGCGTGAAAGAAGGCGGCATTGTGTCGCACGTGATGTCTGATGTGGAAGTTTCCTGTTTGCCAGCGGATCTTCCAGAATTCATTTCAGTCGATCTGTCTCAGATGGCATTGGATCAGCTACTTCATCTCTCCGAGCTCAAATTACCCAACGGAGTAGAGATCGTTGCCCTCACCCACGGCCATGATTTAACAGTGGCCAGCATTCATGAGCCACGCGCTGAAGTAGAGCCTGTCGCCGTAGCGGCGGTACCAGCAGAAGGCGCAGCGGCTACAGCAGAAAGTGCGGCAGCTTCAGTCCCGGCTACAGAACAAAAAGCTGGTGATGCCAAGAAAGAAGCAAAAGCTCCTGAAGCTAAAAAAGAACCGAAAAAATAGGCCTTATAAAGATCTTTTAGTAAATATTCGTTAGTAAACATTCGGTGGTGATGTCTAACAACGGTGTCATCCCGCGCGGCTTTTAGCGCGGGACCCAGTGCCTTTGCGACATACCCAATTAAAGACGCTGGGTCCCGCGCTAAAAGCCGCGCGGGATGACACCGCTTACAAAAACCGTGAACGCTTACTTTTATTGATCAGGGGCTGTTGTGAACTCCATTCAACTAATCGCAGGTCTCGGCAATCCTGGAGCTCAATACACGGGCACTCGGCACAATGTAGGCGCGTGGTGTCTAGACATGCTCACGCAAGTTGCCAATTGCCGTTTAAAAGCAGAAAGTCAATTTCATGGTCTGCATGCGATCGTCACTCTTTGGGGACAAGAATGCCACCTACTGTGTCCCACGACTTATATGAATGAAAGCGGCTTGAGCGTGCGCGCGGTTGCAAAGTATTATAAAATTCCTTCCGAATCTATTTTGATCCTACACGATGACATTGATTTACCGCCAGGAGTTGTGCGCTTAAAATTTGATGGTGGTACCGGCGGACATAATGGACTGGAAGATATCATAGATCATCTGCACACCAAAAAATTTCATCGTTTGCGTTTTGGTGTGGGACATCCAGGACACGGAAACGACGTGGTTCGTTATGTCCTGGATGTTCCCTCTGTGTCAGAGCGAACACTCATTCAGGAAGCTATTCAACACGCTCAAGAAAGTTTTCCCGAAATCCTCTCAGGAAATTTTTCAAAAGCCATGCAAAAGTTGCATCAGAAGTCCTAAGCGCTAGATGTGCATTTTAACATGAAGCTGCTTAGTAGGTTCCTTCCCCCCTTGTGGGGGAAGATCAGGAAGGGGGTATAAAATTTATGAGTCTCAAATGCGGCATCGTCGGTTTACCCAACGTTGGAAAATCCACTTTATTCAATTGTCTCACCAAAGCCGCTGTATCCGCGGAAAATTATCCCTTTTGCACGATTGAACCCAATGTAGGCATTGTTCCTGTTCCCGATCCTCGATTAGATAAAATCTCGGGCATTGTGAATCCGATACGCATCGTGCCAACCACCGTAGAATTTGTAGATATTGCAGGACTTGTCAAAGGAGCATCACAAGGAGAAGGGCTAGGCAATAAATTTTTGTCACATATTCGTGAAACAGACGCCATTGTGCATGTGGTGCGCTGTTTTGAAAATACCAATGTCATACACGTGTCCAATACGATCAGTCCTGAATCGGATATTGAAACAATCTATACCGAGTTAGCGCTAGCAGATCTAGACACGGTGATCAAAGCCATGCAACGTCTCCAAAAACCAGTCAAAGCGGGAGACAAGGCAGCCCTAGTTGAAATGGGATTACTGGAACGCATCAAACCACAACTCAATCAAGGATTGCCCGCGCGCCGTTTATCATTCACCACAGAAGAAATGCGCCTTCTGAAACCACTACAATTATTAACTTTAAAACCCACTCTTTATGTGGCCAATGTTTCTGAAACTGGATTTACCAACAATCCTTTGCTTGAAAGAGTACAGCATATCGCAACCGAAGAGCATGCCCAGGTAGTGGCCGTTTGTGCCCGTTTAGAAGCTGAATTATCTGAATTGAATGATGAAGAGAAGACGGTGTTCTTAGCCGACCTTCATTTAGAAGAACCCGGCCTCAATCGCGTCATTCACGCAGCATATCGACTGTTGGGACTCGAAACATTCTTTACCGCAGGGGTCAAAGAAGTCCGTGCTTGGACCATTCCTACTCATTCCATGGCCCCTCAAGCCGCTGGAGTCATCCACACCGATTTTGAAAAAGGATTTATCCGCGCCGAAGTGATTGCTTACGATGATTTTATTCATTACAAAGGCGAACACGGCGCGAAAGAAGCCGGCAAATGGCGCCTTGAAGGAAAAGACTATGAAATCCAAGATGGCGATGTGATATTTTTTAGGTTTAATGTGTAGTGTTATGCGGCTTTTAGCACCACTAAAGGTTTAAGGTGTAATTTATTTCTTTTCTGTTGCGCTTTCCATAAATCATAACCCGCTTGTAAATTAACCCACAGTTCATCGGAAGTATTAAAAACAATGGATATTCTAATGGCCATTTCTGGGCTAATACCAATACGGCCATTAATAAGTTTTGAAAAGGTAGGGCGTGACACCTTCAGAGCCGTAGCCGCATCTGTTACAGAAACCCCCAGTGGGTCCAAGCAAAGGCTCTTTACTAGACAGCCAGGATGTTTTGGATTGTGTATCATATTTTATGCCTCATTCAATGATAGTCTTGATAATCAATTAAAATAGCATCTTGTCCATCAAATTTAAAAGTTAGACGCCAGTTACCGCTCACACTGACAGCGCAAAACCCTTTTAAGTTCCCACGTAATTTGTGAAAATTGAGTCCTGGTAAATTCATTTGCTCTGGTGCTGTTGCAAAATCAAGCGCCTGTAAAATGTCGTGTAACTTATCGGCATGATTTGCGTTTATTTTTGCCGTACTACCTGTTTCATAGAACAGCTTTATTCCTTTATGACGCCAAGTTTTTATCATTAAATTATAGCCTGTTATATAACAGTTAACAACCCTATCCTGCTATCAACGTATTCCGATGCACATCCGTAATCGTCACCGCTAGCATCTTACCTACTATATCCATCTCTTCACTTTTGAATCGAACCATACGATTATTTTCCGTTCGCCCCATCCACTCTCCCTCGCCATGCTTCGATGCGTGAAGCACCAAAATTTTTTGCTCCGTGCCGATCATCGCCGCATTGATCGCTTTTCCTTGGCCTTCAATCATTTCTTGCAGTCGCTGCAACCGCTGTTTTTTTACGTCCAGAGATACTGTATCCGGAAGTTGCGCCGCCGGAGTACCAGGACGAGGGCTATAAATAAAACTAAACGAATGATCAAAACCAATTGTTTGAATCAACTGGAGCGTGTCTTCAAAATCTGCCTCGCTTTCACCAGGAAATCCCACAATAAAATCAGAAGACACACACAGCGAAGGACGCACATGACGTAGTTTGCGAATTTTCTCTCGGTATTCCGCCGCGGTATATCCTCTTTTCATCTCAGCGAGAATACGATCCGAGCCGCTCTGCACAGGCAAATGCAAATGATTGACCACGCGCGGCAATTCTGCAAACGCTTGGATTAGGCGATCCGAAAAAGAAGCGGGATGCGACGTAATAAAACGGATACGCTGAATTTCTTCGATGGCTGCCACATGATGTAACAACAGCGCCAAATCCGCCGTGCCGCCCTCATGTAACGCTCCACGATAATCGTTAACGTTTTGTCCGAGCAAGGTCACTTCACGAACACCCTGCTCGGACAAACGAACAATTTCCGTTAAAACGCTGTCCACCGGACGGCTAATTTCTTCTCCGCGCGTGTAAGGCACCACGCAGTACGTACAATATTTACTGCATCCTTCCATAATCGACACATAAGCCGCGGGACCGTCGGCACTCGGTTCCGGCAAACAATCAAATTTTTCTATTTCTGGAAAACTCACATCCACCACCGCACGACGTGCTTTCCGCGCCTCATCTAGCATGGAGCCCAATCGGTGCAACGTCTGCGGACCAAACACCATATCGATAAAGGGGGCTCGTTCCAGCATCGCCTCCCCTTCTTGACTAGCCACACAACCGCCCACACCAATCACCAACTGCGGCTTCTTCTGCTTGAGCAAACGCCATCGCCCTAATTCCGAAAAAACTTTTTCTTGCGCTTTTTCGCGGATAGAACAAGAGTTCAGCAACAAGATATCGGCTTCTTCGGGATTGTTTATTCGTTCAGCACCATGAGATTTTTTTAAGACATCCGCCATTTTGGTGGAGTCATACTCATTCATCTGACAACCGTACGTTTGAATATAAAGTTTTAGCATGGTTTGCGGATTTCTTATTTGAAATTATTTGAACCGGGTATTCCACCATAGCACTGCGATGAACGCAAGCAACAAGTAAATAGCGTGAACACACCGCGAGGCCATCGTGAACAAGCCCGATTCCGAGCCCGAGCCCGGTCCAATAGCGAAAGCACTAGAAATATCGCTGATCCAATTATATACTTGCTCCCTTAATACGAGGAAAAACAGATCATGGGCGTCATAGACAACTATTCAAACACACTAACCTCAAAACCTTCTGAATCCGTCGAGAAAGCAGCACTTGATTTACAAGATATCTCTCGATTAGTCCAAACCAGCTTTCCTAAAGCTGCCTTTAATGAAGATGTCTATAGAAGCCTATTACCGTTGACGCTACTCGCCACACAAGCAGAAGAAGGCAGCGAAAATCCAGACGCAGCCAAAGCCAACGCCGCTAAATTGACTATTTTGTTTGGCACCACTGAAAAAGCACTGAATTATCTTAAAAGCTACGAAAAGAAAAACCCAGAGCGAACACAAATGCTTCATGATGCCTGCTTATTTTCACTGCCGGCAGGAGAACACTGGAACATAAAATTATGGCAAGCCTTGGCGAACACGCATATGCCGGAAAAAATCCTAGAGCGCATCCTCCCCTTTGCTGAAAAAATTGAAACCTATGTTAAAACAAATTCTAAGGCATCCGTGGTCCGCGACCATGAACTATCCCTCTCACAAGAATACGACCAAGAACACGAAGTAAACCCCAACGTACTTGCCGATAAAATTAATAAAAATTTTCAAGCCACCATGAAACAGCAACTCAATATCCCACTCACAGGAAAAATATCTGAGGAACAGATTCGACAATTACGCACTAGAATGGCCAACTTAACGAAAGAAGATCTAGAAAAAAAGCACTCTATCGAAGAGGAAGAGCGTCGTAGCGCTGAAGAAACACTCAAGAAAAAACGTAAAAATATTTCTCAGAATCAAAACAAGCAGGCGTATATCGCTGAACAGCTAGAAAAAAGAAGTGCTCTCATTGAGTCCAACGTTAAATCTCAGTTTAAAAATTTATTATCACCAAATACAACTCTAGACGCTTTATTGGGCTACATGAACAAACTGGGATACACACGAGCAAAAGAGAATCCTGAAGCTGCTGCGCTATTTTTTGAACATGGGCTGGGCGAAGCGCAATTTGAGCACTATTTAAAACTGAAACCCGTCGACGATGCCAATCACATTCCTGAGGTGGGATTGGTCCGCTTAGACGCCTATCCGGGCTTCTATCTGCAGAAACTCAGCCCTCACGATCCGCGGGCGGCCATTCTGGGAAAATTAACCAGTTGCTGTCAATCCTTAGGACACGCCTCTGGAGAAACCTCTACCATCCATGGCATTACTGATCCCAGAGGTGGTTTTTATATTTTATGCAAACAATTATCTCAAAACGGTCCTGATAGACGGGATCCCATTGTCGCTCAGTGTTGGGCATGGAGAAGTCAACAGAACAATCTTGTTTTTGATTCTGTTGAAAGTCAGGTGAACGCTAGGAAAAACAGTCCGAAGATCATTTACAAGTACTTCGATAAATTAGCGGATCTTCTTGTCAGACAACACGGAGTTAAACGAGTGCTTGTTGGTCTGAGCCTGTCCACGCTTGAAAGCTTTCAACAGGAACATCAGTGCCCTATGGTCTCAGAACAACCCGTTGGCTATTACGGCCATAGCGATGCGATCAAAGGAAAACAAAGAATTATGGCTGATGAATTTTTTAAACTCTACAGCGATGTAAAAAGTCAGACAATCACCAATCTCGAATCTCATCGAGCCTTAGTAAAAGAGTGGTGTGCAATCTGCGCTATTAATAACGGCAGTGAAACATTTTTGCTGCCTATTTTAACTCGCTTAGCACCGCCTGGATTCAATGCGGCCCAAACAATTGAGCTGAATAGAAAATACAGACAATTACTCGATAGGATGGATAGTGCAGATGAATGGGGAGAAGATCTCTGGGCTGAACAAGAGAGGCTCATCACACAAGGCGCTCATGTCACTATTCCCTCTGCTCGCGAAGAGGCACTCCTTCTCACGATAGCCAGTCGAGAAGGAAGGCTTGGCACGGTGAAGCTATTGATCGATAGTGGAGCGAGTCTCGATGCATCGGCCTCTTATCATCCTTTAGAAACGGCGGTAGAGAAGGGTCACACAGAAATTATAGAGTACCTCCTGTCAAAGATGGTTTCTAAAAAAATCATGGATACTACCCATACCAAGAAGGGCAATACGCTATTACATCTTGCAAAAAATGCTGTGGTGACACAGCTAATCCTCAACCAAATAGATGACATCAATGCCGCTAACATACATGGAGAAACGCCATTACATAAAGCCGTAGGAACGCCGCCTGAGGTAGCTTCCTCCAAAAACCAAGTACATGGCGATCTTCCTCGAGTAACGTTATTAGTGAAACACCATGCAGAGGTAAACACGCGTAATAAAAAGGGCCAAACACCACTTTATTATTCTGTCATAAACCAAGATCTTAACGTGGCAGAATATCTCTTACACAATAAAGCCAATCCCGATATACCTGATAAAGAGAATCAGCAAACTCCCTTACATATGGCAGCGATACAAGGAAATCTTCCGCTGGTGACGCTTCTCGTAAAACAGGGTGCTTCTGTTAACGCTAAAAATATTTATTCCCAGACACCGTTAGCTCTGGTCGATCCGACAACCGAGACGCGCGTTGAAATCATTAAATATCTTTTGGAACATGGTGCTGAACTCAACATGAAAGGAAATCACTATAAGACTCCCCTGCTGCACAAAGCAGTCGATAGTAAAAATATGCCTTTAGTGCACTATCTTATAGAAGAAGCGGGCGCTGATGTCGATGCTAGAGACATTCATAACGAAACGCCTCTGATAAAGGCTATCAGTCACTCTCAATTTCTGATTGCACACTATCTTCTAGAGCTTGGCGCCAACGTGGATGCGGCGGACAACAGTGGGTGCACTGCTTTATCAAACGCCGCTGAGCTAGGAGATTCAGAGGAAAATTTAGCTTTTATAAAATATCTCATCGAAGTGAGAGGGGCAGAAATAAACCCAAAGAAAACTCATCCTAATGATAGAGCGTGCGGTACACCGGCGTTGTGTACTGCCGCGAAAGGCGGGCATCTTAAAGTAGTGGCCTATCTCTTTGAGCATGGCGCTGAAGTGAATTTTGCCGGCGAAAATCAAAATACCGCCTTACATTTAGCGGCAAAAAATGGCCACTTGGCTGTGGTGCACTATCTTATCGAAGAAGCAAAAGCTAAAACCAATCTTACGAATGCGGAAAAAAAATCCGCAGCTCAAGTTGCTGCTGATGGCGCTGCTGATTCTGGTGCCGATGAAAGAGCGAAAGCAGTGGCGGCTTATTTCAATCAATTAAAGACCAAGCAAACTCAACAAGATGTTGGTGCTCTTTTGAAAATAGGCGCGTTTTCACATGCTGATCATAAGGCACCAGGTGAATCGATTAATCCTGTTCCCGCGTTTACTAAGCTAACAAGGCCAGCGACAATATAATAATAACCCCGCCTCTCCCCCGCCCTCTCCTCCCCTTTCCTCTAACTCCATCGCCCACAAAAAACGTGGGAATGGAGTTAGAGGAAAGGGGAGGAGAGGGAGTGCCCATGGCACATTCATCCCTATGTGAAAAAAGACGCGGAGAAAATAAATATAGCGGAGAGGAGAAACATAGCAAAAAAATATAGCGAAGATGAGCAAAATAACGAAGAAAAGAAACATAAATGACACATCTATCAACCTGCTATCCTCCCTTGCCCTCTAGCCTCTTCCCCATATGCTTATAAATGAGTGCGCCATTGGGACTCCCTCTCCTCCCTTTTCACCACACGCTTTTTGTGGTGAAAAGGGAGGAGAGGGAGGGGGAGAGGAGGGATTTCAAACAAGCAGATGATTGCGCTTTATTGTTATTTTTGCTATAAGGAACGTTCTTTGATCCAAAATAAACTATTTAAGAGTAGCTTACCATGGCAAAAGTATGTTCTGTAACGGGTAAAAGGCCTTTGATGGGAAACAATGTTTCTCACGCGAACAACAAAACGCGCCGCCGATTCAACCCCAATCTTCAAAAACGTCGTCTTTGGCTAGAAAGCCAAAAACGCTATATCACATTACGTGTCACGACCAAAGGTCTTCGCATCATTGATAAATATGGCATCGAGCAAGTATTGGCCGATATTCAACTACGCGAAAAAGCTTTAGATTAACAGAAGAGATTTATTATGCGCGAAATTATTAAATTATCCTCGACCGGAAAAACCAAAGTCGGAAAACCAACAGGCACCTTTCGCACCACCATGAAAAACAAACGTGCAAAGCCTGAAAAGCAAAAATCAAAACACTATGATCCACGCGCCTACAATGCCAAAACCGGCAAGTGCGGCATGCATGTCATCTTCGAAGAGACGAAGCTGTAGTCTTTAGAAATTTTCAGTACAACAACTCTCATAAATCAATCGGGGTGACAGGATTCGAACCTGCGACTTCTGCTTCCCGAAAGCAGCGCTCTACCAAGCTGAGCCACACCCCGAAATCCCCATTAATAAGACCGTTGCACCACAAAATCCGCCAAGTCATGTAACGCTTGACGATACGGCGAAGAAGGCACATGCGTTAATACGGCGCAAGCTTTTTGAGCATACTGTCTCGCCGCTTGCGCAGTATATTGAATTGCTCCAGTGGACACAATAATTTCCATAATATCCTGCAAATAACGCGTTTCACCTTTTTTAATCGCTTTCTGTAATAATTTAACTTCCGCGGGAGTTCCTTTTTGAAGCGCATAAATTAATGGCAGCGTTGTTTTTCCTTCCGCAAGATCATTGCCAATATTTTTCCCTGTTTGTTCCGCTGAATTACGATAATCCAGAACATCATCAATTAATTGATAAGCAAGCCCCAAGTCCATTCCATAATTCCGCATGGCTTGGTTTTCTTTATCTTCGCGCTCCAATAAGACAACGCCGAGTTCTGCCGCCACCGCAAATAGTTTTGCTGTTTTTCTTCGAATAATATCAAAATACATTTCTTCAGACGTATCAGGATTATGCGCGTGTACGAGCTGAAGCATTTCACCTTCCGCAATATAATGCGTTGCGTGAGCCACCATATCGAGCGTTCGTTGGCTTCGTAATTCCACAATCACTTGAAAAGCCCGCGAGTAAAGAAAATCGCCCACCAACACAGAGGCTTCGTTGCCCCAAAGAATATTCGCTGTTTTATGTCCGCGTCTTAACGTAGAGTGATCGACAACATCATCATGCAATAAAGTGGCGGTATGAATGAGTTCAATAACGGCGGCTAAGTGAATCGGATGATGGCCTTGATGGTTGAACGCTTTGGCGCTTAAAATTAAAACCAAAGGACGAATGCGTTTTCCACCGCATTTTAAAATATATTCCATGATTTGATTAATGAGAGGAACATCAGACCGCAATTCATTGGTGATGAATTGATCAATAGCTTGCAACTCCGCTTGCACCAAAGAACGCGCTTCTTCAAATGCCATGGTCTCGTGTCTTCATAAGATAGAATATCGAATCCTAACTAAAAATACGGTAAGATGCCACCCTAATGTGGGTCCAGCAGCACCCTAGGTATTCTTAAATGCACTTATCTGACTTTCATTACGATTTACCGCCAGAGCATATCGCGCGCTATCCTTTGGAAAAACGCACTGCCAGCCGCTTGCTCTATCTCGGAGAAAACAACGAACTCAACCACACTCATTTCACCAATTTGTTGAACTTCATCTCGGATAAAGATTTACTCGTGTTTAATCAAAGCCGCGTTATCCCTGCTCGGTTACACGGCCATAAAGCAACGGGCGGCCGCGTTGAACTGCTGGTGGAACGCGTGCTCGATCCTCATACACTGTTGGCGCATATACGAGCTAGCAAATCTCCTCTCGCTGGAAGCGATTTATTGTTTCCTGAAGGATATCGTTTCAAAGTCTTAGGCCGCCATGACAGTTTATTCACTGTGCAATGCGATTCCATCATCTCCGCGCTAGAAATCATTGAGCATATCGGAGAAATCCCCTTGCCGCCTTATATGCATCGCGCCGCAGAAACCTTAGACAAAGAACGTTATCAAACGATTTACGCTCAAGAAAAAGGTTCCGTTGCCGCTCCAACGGCAGGGTTACATTTCGATGAAGAAATCATGGCGAGCTTGCGTGATCGCGGCATTGATTCGGCGTTTCTAACGCTGCATGTTGGAGCGGGCACTTTTTTGCCGGTCAGAACAGAAAACATTCAAGAACATTCCATGCATCCGGAATATGTGGAAATATCCGAAGAGGTGTGTGACAAAGTGCGCCAAACAAAAGCGAGAGGCGGCCGTGTGATCGCCGTGGGAACCACCACCTTGCGCAGTTTGGAAACGGCGTGTCAGTCAGGAGCGATACAACCCTATTGCGGTGATACGCGTCTTTTTATTTATCCCGGTTATCGCTTTCATTGTGTGGATATACTGTTCACTAATTTTCATTTGCCCGAATCCACACTGATCATGCTCGTATGCGCTTTTGGCGGCTATGATCGAGTAATGCACGCTTACCGTGAAGCCATTGAACAGAATTATCGTTTTTATAGCTATGGAGATGCGATGTGGGTGACTAAAGAAAATCCGAGGAAGTAATTAATCGCTGACACGAAATTAAGATTCGGGAATATGACTTTTGGCAAAATACCATGGTAGGGTGGATTAGGCGCGCGCCTTTCGGCTTCAAGCCTGCCCCGGCGTGCTTTAGGCCGGGGTAATCTACCCTACCACGGCCTCAAAGAATTCTCGGATATTTCATCATAAAATG
>Ga0207114_1059_pt2 | contig 15768 bp, 12 predicted proteins | sample Alteio_BWMinHeat_70_FD_153560 | JGI IMG/M metagenome (GOLD analysis project Ga0207114, IMG submission 153560) | Enriched cells from forest soil in Barre Woods Harvard Forest LTER site, Petersham, Massachusetts, United States -... | ecosystem: Environmental > Terrestrial > Soil > Temperate forest >... | reverse complement strand
CAAACCTGCGCGTGGACGGAGGCACCGTGCCGACGATCAATTAGTTAATTGGAAGAAAGCCTTGGCCATTGTTCCGCAAAACAAATTGATCTAACATGAAGATGACGAAACCAGGCGGTGATAAATGGCCGATGCGACTCTCGAACAGCGAGTGAACGATCTGGAAAAGGCGGTGCGCGAGCTGCAAGAGGCGCTCAAGGGCCGAAAACCAGCCGCGGATTGGCTAGAGCGCGTAATCGGGTCCATGAAAGACGAGCCGGCTTTTGATGAAGTCTTGGATTACGGACAGGCGATTCGCCATGCGGACCGGCCAGCCGAGGATCACGGTCCATGAAGTTCCTTTTGGATACCGATCATATCAGTATCCTGCAGAGGCAATCGGGCCCGGAATATCCCGTGTTGATGGCGCACGTCGCCCAAATGCCGCGTAGCGACTTGGCCTTTGCATTATCAGTTTCCACGAGCAGATCATAGGTTGTCACAGCTATATCTTTCAAGCGAAGACGGCGGCCGACGTCCTTCGTGGCTACAAGATGTTCGATCGAGTTCTGTCCGCGTTTGCCGCGGCGTTGGTTTTGCCCTTCGATGCCAAGGCTTCTGCCGCCTTCGACGGTCTTGTCGCGCAGCGCGTCCGAATTCCGACCATGGATCTGCGGATCGCAGCAATTGCGCTGAGTGAAACATTGACACTGGTAACACGCAACTCGCGCGATTTCGGCAAGGTTCCCGGACTAATCCTCGAAGATTGGACGATCTGATCATCCCTCGGTCAGAGCATCGCTCGAAAAATCATCTCTTATAGCGACGGTTCTTCAATTATCAATCAATTGACGGCGAATCAATTTAGTGGGCATCGATAATAGTGAAACCGTTCCATTTCTCATGAGGTAGTTACAGCCAACTTGACGGCAGGGGCAGGTGGGCCTTATAAGTAAAGAACCGGTCAATTTGCAGCGTTCCTTTCAGGAAACTCAACGATGCGTTTTCCGATCAAGACGACGGCGGTGTTGGTGGTATTGGGCGGAGTAACGGCGGCGTCCTATGCGCCGGCCAAGCAATACTTCAAGGACAAGTACCGCGTCCAGTATCAAGAGGAAGAAGTCACCACGGGGCCGGTGGTCTTCGAGGTGAACTCGACGGGCACGGTGCAGCCGGTGATCAGTTACCACGTCGGCTCCTTCGTTTCCGGCCCGATCGTGGAGCTGCATGTCGAATTCAACCAGCGGGTTGAGAAGGGGAAGCTGCTGGCCAAGGTTGATCCGTTGATTTATCAATCCAATGTCGACCGCGACAAGGCCGCGCTGATGACCCGGGACGCGGATGTCGCTCGGGTGCGAGCATTGTTGAAGCAGGCGAAGAATGACTACGAGCGGGCTGAGGCGTTAAAGAAACGAAGCGAAGATTATGTATCGAAAACGGAAATGGACCAGTTCGAAGCGAACTGGGAATCGTTGAAGGCACAACTTAAGTTGGCCGAGGCTGCGGTAGAGCAAGCGAGGGCCAGCTGGGAGTACTCCAAAGTCACTCTGAGCTACTGCGAAATCCGCTCCCCGGTAGACGGCGTCGTCATCGACCGCAAGATCGACCCCGGCCAAACTCTGGCGGCTCAATTTCAGACGCCGGAGCTGTTTATCATCGCCGACATCAAAAACGAGATCCATGTGATCGCCACGGTGGACGAAGCGGACATCGGCCTGATTCGCCAGGCCCAGGAGACCAAGCAACCCGTGCACTTCACCGTGGACGCCTATCCCGATGACTTGTTCGAGGGACGCATCAAGGAAGTTCGAATGAACTCGACGACGACGCAAAACGTGGTGACATATCCGGTGGTCGTGAGTGTAAAGCCCAACCCGGACATGAAGCTGATGCCGGGCATGACGGCCAACCTCTCCTTTCAAGTCAGCGAGCGCTCCAGCGCGCTGCGCGTTCCGAATGTGGCCTTGCGGTTTTTCCCCAAGCCGGAGCAGGTCCGCGAGGAAGACCGGAAGCTGCTTGAAGGCGAGAAACCGCAAACCGATAACGACAAAGAGAAAAAACAAGTGGTGGAACCGACGCCAGGTGCCCGGGAGAAAGCGATCGCAAACCGCAAGCGAACGCACCGGCACGTGTGGGTCGAGGAGGGTGAATTCCTGCGAGCTATCGAAGTTGTCACCGGCATCAATGATAGTAAATACACAGAGATTGTGTCCGGCGAATTACCGCCCGGGACGAAGGTAGTCACGGGGTTAAAGGGGAAGATGTAATCGCAGTACTCGTAGGGTGGGTGGAGTCTTCGGAACCCACCGATGGCGAGCCGCGTTACTTTAGCACTCGAAGGTGGGTTCCGAAGACTCCACCCACCCTACCGGTTCACTGTGGTGCCGCGACTAAGAATGGACGTCCTCATCACCTTACGTATTGCCCTTCGCGCGTTGGCCAAGAACAAGATGCGCGCCGGGTTGACGGTTTTGGGCGTGGTGATCGGCATTGCCGCCGTGACGTTGATGGTCAGCATCGGCCAAAGCGCCAGCCAGCTGGTGCAGGGGGAATTGCAGAATTTCGGCACCAATGTGATCATGGTTTTTCCCGCCCGGCCGCGAAGCCAGGGGGTTAGCCAAGGCTCAATCCCGCACCTGACGGCGGCGGATTCGGACGCTCTGGAGACCGAATGTCCGGCCATCGCCGCCGCCTCGCCGATGGTGTTCACCGGCGGACAGGTGATTTACGGCAACAGCAATTGGCAGCCGAAACAGATTTTCGGCGTCGGCGCCAGCTATTTGCAGGTTCGCAATTGGCCCATGGGGCAGGGGGCATTTTTCACGCAGCAGGAGATTTCCGCATCCGCCAAGGTGTGTGTGATCGGCCACACGTTGGTGGAAAAGCTCTTTCAAACGACAAATCCTCTGGGTGAGACCATTCGCATAAAGCGGATTCCCTTTCGAGTCGTCGGCGTGCTGGAAATGAAAGGTGCCAACATGGTGGGGGAAGATCAAGACGATGTTGTCTTGATTCCGTTTACCACGGTGAAGAAACGCCTGGAGGGCTCCACCTTCGCGGACGTTCACATGATTTTTGTCTCGGCCGTGGCGCAGCAGCGCATGACGGAAGCTCAGGATCAGATCACCCGGCTATTGATGGAACGACACCGGATCAAGCCGGGAAATGGCCAGGATTTTCATATCGAGAACACCGACGAGATTTCTCGAATCGTCGGCATCGTCACGGGCACCATGACGCTGATGCTATCGGCGATCGCCGGCATTTCGCTGGTGGTGGGCGGCGTCGGCATCATGAACATCATGCTGGTATCCGTCACGGAACGGACGCGCGAGATTGGCATTCGCATGGCGGTCGGGGCGCGGGGACGGGACATTTTGCGGCAATTCCTGGTCGAGGCGGTTTTGCTTTCCTGCATTGGCGGCGGGATCGGATTTGGGCTGGGATTGGGGGCATCCGTGGGGATCACCAAATTGATTAATGCGCTCTCCGGCGGGTCGCCGTGGCCGGTGGTCATCTCGATCCCGGCGGGGATCGCGGCTTTCATCTTTTCGGGCGCCGTGGGCATCTTCTTCGGCTTCTACCCGGCACGCAAAGCCAGTCGGCTCGATCCGATCGAAGCGCTGCGGTATGAGTGAAAGAGGGATCGTTTAACCCGGAGCCAACGGCCACGGTGGGTTGCGAGCCGATGCAGCTGGTCGCCGTTGGTTCCCGGTTAAACGAGGCGCGCTAGCTCCTCGTGTCGGAAGCAATCCACGAGATGATCGTTGACCATGCCGACGGCTTGCATGAAGGCGTAGCAAATCGTGCTGCCGACAAACTTGAAGCCGCGCTTCTTGAGATCCTTGCTCATTGCATCAGATTCGGGAGTCTTGTTAGGCACTTCCTTGATGGACTTCCAAGCGTTTTGCTTGGGTTGATGGCCAACAAATTCCCAAATGTATCGATCAAAAGTGCCAAACTCGTGTTGAACGGTCAGAAATGCTTTGGCGTTCTGCATGGCGGCATCGATCTTAAGGGCGTTTCGAACGATGCCCGCGTTGGCGAGTAGACCCCGCCGCTTCTTGCGGTCGTATTTGGCGATGATGTGTGGCTGGAACTGATGAAAGGCTTCCCGATAATTCTGCCGCTTGCGGAGGATGATTTCCCAGCTCAAGCCCGCTTGCGCTCCTTCGAGAATCAAGAACTCGAACAAGAGCCGGTCGTCATGCACCGGCACTCCCCATTCCTTGTCGTGATACTCGATGTACAGTTCGTTTTTCGCCCAGGGACAGCGGTTCATGGCAGTTGTTATACAGGACTTCGTCGCGCTCCGCTGCGCCCCCTCAATTTGGTGGCGGCTAAAGGTGGGACATCAAGCGCCGCGCTCTTGTTGGAGCAATTCGCGGAGGCGGGCGACCTCCAGGCGCTCTTCGACCAGCTCCTTGCGGGCCAGGACGTTGTCCTGCTCGATCATATCGCGCATTTCCTTGATCTCAGCCTCGCGCAGACGCAGTTGCTCCTCGCGAAAGCGGAACTCGCGGTCGCGGCCGCCCAACTCCAATTGTTCCTCGTCGAGCTGGCGACTGCGTTCCCGGAAATCGCCGACGGTTTTTTCCAGGCGCTCATGCTCTTGGGCGAGCAGGCGCAGGTCCTCTTGGAGTTTGGTTTCCCGCTGGCGAAGCTCGCGACTGAGGGCGGCGAATTCTTCTTCTTGTTTGGTCCAGTCTTCGGGCGTTTGGGCCAAACGTTCGACCTCGGACAAGGCGGCATCGCGCTCCGCCTTGAGCTGCTCCAGCCGGCGTTGTAATTCGTCGGAAGGGAAGTTACGTCGCTGCTTCGCTTGAAGATCTTGCAGGAGCTGCTGCTGGTGTTGAACCTGGCGGCGAAGCGCTTCTAATTCGGCGACCTGAGTGGGGTTTACGGGAGGCGCCGCCGGCGAGCTGGCCGGGGCTCGGTTTTCGCGAGTCTGGTGAAGCTCTTGACGAACTTGCTGTAACTCGTCCCAGGCGGCGTCGCGCTCGCCGCGGAGCAGGACCATCGTCTGCTTCATCTCGTTAAGCTGTTCGCGCAGGGCTCGCAATTCCGGGTCGGCGGACTCTTCTTCCAGCTTCCGTTTGTCGATTAAAGAGGAAAAGCGGGGACGGCGATAATTGGCGTTGCGCTCGGGCAGGGCGTCGTCCGATCGGTCGCCGGCCTTCTTTTCGCGATCGTGTATTTCTTGCAGTCGCGTTCGGAGAAGCTGGCCCTGTTCTTCCAATTGCTGGCGGCGGGTTTCCAAGGTTTGTTCGGTGTCGCGTTTTTCGGCCAGGAAAGCGTCGCGGGCGCGGCTAATCTGGGCTAGCTGATCGCGAGTGAATTGTTCCAGTCGTTGCCGTTCCGCTTCCAAGAGCGCGAAGGGACTGCCCGCTGCGAGCGGTTGATTCGAAGGTCGCGCGGCGGGAGCAGCACCGCCCGAAGTCTCGGCGGTATTCGACTGTTCCTGATCGGCATTCGGCATGACTTTTCCCGAAATAACGCGGGATCGCGGCTTCCTATTGAAAAGTAACCCGTCATTCATGAACACGCAACCACTTCGGCAGACTTTCCGGGCCGCGCGCCGGCAGGGAATTCCGATTGGGGCGCGTGACGACTCGGCCGGTCTTGGTGCTTATACGGGAAAAGAGGCTTTGAGTGATCGATCTCAGGAAGTGAATTTGTGTATAGATTCGATAACGGCCTTTGACCTGCCTAGCTCAAAAAGGCCAAAGCGGGTAGACTCCTGAGAAATTTGGAAGCGCCGGCTGCCCGACCGGCCATTTTCCAGAAGGGACCTGCCGAATCGTGGGATTTTTCTGGATTTGCGTTGGGTTTGTGTTAGGTCTGCTGGCGACCTGGGGTTTCCGGGCGTTTTTTGGATCGGCATCGCCGCGGGTTTCCGCGAAGGGATGCCCGCGGTGTAGCCGGAGAATTGCGAGCGGTTCCGCTCATTGTGAATGGTGCGGGCTTCATTTGAGTGGCGCGGCGGCGCGCGAGTTGGATGACCTCAAAGCGACCGAACGGCAGTTAGAGCGATTCTTGGACCTTGGCGTCTTGGATCCCGACTTGCTCAATGTTTTGCACCAGGAGATGGCTACGCGACGACGGCGATTGCTGGGCCGAAAAGAAACGCCCGTTCATGCACGCCAACCTTTTCTTCCGTTTCCTTCCACCACTGTTAGCCCTAGCGTCATCGAATCAAAGATTTTGACAGTCCTTCCGGTAGAGATGGCTCCTGTCGCTAAGCCGCAAGCGATTGAGGCCGTCGCCGAGCCGATTCTCTTGGAAGTTGATGAGACCCAAGCCCATGCTGAACATCCGGTTGTTGTTCCCCGTCCGACTCCAACGCCGGTTTTCGTGCCGGCTAATCTTCCCACTCTACCACGACGTTCCCTGCGCGAAGTGTTGGCCTCCTTCATGGAGCAGCGCAACATTTTTTGGGGCGAGCTGCTGGGTGGATTGTTGATCGTCGGCTGTTCCATCGCCCTGGTGATCAGTCTGTGGACTACGGGCAAGCTGGAGAAGATTCCGTTTGCGCCGTTCGTGATCTTCGCCATGATCACCGGATCGTTGTTCGGAATCGGCTGGTACACTTTGCGGCACTGGAAACTGGAGTCGACCAGCCGAGGGTTGCTGGTCATTGCAACGCTGCTGGTGCCTTTGAATTTCTTGGTGATTGCCGGTTTGCATGGTCAGGAAAGCAGCGGTTGGGAGATCCCTCTGGAAGTAGGTGCGGTAGTTGTTTTCGCTTGGCTAACAAGCCTGGCTGGCGGAATTCTCTTCTCTGGACAGCGCTGGCTGTTGCCGTTGGCGATCGTAGGAACGGGCGCCGGCCAATTGCTTTTTTCCTGGCTCATTACCGGGGAGCGCAATCCGAGCTGGTTATTAGCCCTCGGGATTGTTCCCGTCGCTTGTCATGTCTCAAGTTGCGGGTTGATGTTGACTCGCACGGTTCGCCGAGAAGCTGATCGCGAGAATCAAAGCCGGAGCTTGTTCGGCTTTCTGGGCGTTGGCGTGTTTGCCGTCATGGTCGCCCTCGGCTTCTTGGTGTACCTGGCCGGCGATCGGCTTTTTGGCGGTGACATCAGCCCGGCGCTGGGACACGTGGCGTTACTGGTGGCCCTGGCCGCCTGGCCGGTCCTGAGTTATGGCTTGACCGTTCACCGGGCTCTGGCGAACAACCCGGAAGCCGGCGTGTGGCGAACCACGGGAACCGCCGTCGCGATAACAGGCATGATCATCATGCTGGGGGCCGGAGTATTGGCTTGGCCCTCGCCCATTCCTCTCTTGCTCGTCTGCATTTTCGATTTCGCAATCATCACTTATGTCGCCTTTCGTCATGAACTGCCGATTGCTCACGCGGCGGCGCTCCCGTGCTTAGCGGTGTTTTTCCTCGTTTCCTTTCATCTGACTGGCGAAAATTTGAGTCTGGACATATTCGGTTCCTCCAGCAGTGGCATGCTGCTAGCCGGCTTGTTCGTGCTTCTAGCTGTCGCCGGGGAGGTGATCGTCCGGACGGGGCGCAAATCTCACGGCGTTTGTTACGTGCTCGGCAGCGGTCTGGTCGCTTTCTGGAGCTTGCTGCTCGTGACTTTCCCGATGCGAGGCATTGAGAACCCCGCGTCGGCTCTGTGGATCTATGCGCTTTATGGAAGTGGCAGCCTGGTGATAAACGCCCGCTGGCGGCGACCCATGGTCACCAGCACCGGTTTAGCGCTCATTGTCGGGGCGACGCTATGGACTCTGTGGTGGCGATTCCAGCAGGACTCGGCGGCCATCTCGGTGCCGCGCTGGGGGACGGTGCTTGCGATTGAAGCGTTGGCGATGGGCGGGTTTTCAGCCTTGATTCGTTGGCGTTTGGCGAGCCGGGCAGCGTTAGCTCCCGGCGACCGGAAGAATAAACCCTCTGCTTTTCAGGAGCCGTTGGCCCGTTCCGCGGAAGCGACAACGATCCTCGCCATTTTTGCAGCCTTGGCGGGCGGACTTCTATCAATCCTGAGAAGCCGGGGAGTTTTGAGTTGGGTTCCGGCTCACATCGTCACGGCCTTCGCCTTAATGTTGCTCTACCTGTTGTTGGCGGGTACGGAACGGCGCAAGGGGATGGCTCGACTAGCCGGCGCCATGCTGATCGGCGGGGTAGTGGCGGCTGCCGGATTCGTGATGACAATTCATGAAGATCAGGGGCTGGTTTCGCAGTTGCCTCTCTTGGCCCTGGTCATCGCAGGAGCCGGCACGTTATTGGCGGCCGTAGCAATTCGCATTCGGCACCTCGTCGGAGCTGACGCGGATGTTACACAACGATCGGTCCCCTGGTATGGCGTGTTGGTGGCTTGGCGTGGCCCGGCGGCTTTGGCGGGCGTCTTATCCTTGGCCATCGCTTCCATCTCGCTTCATCCCGGCGCTACGGTGGCGCCGATTTACACCGCCCTTTTCTTGGCCACCACGGCTTTCCTATTGGCCTGGGGTTTGCAGTCACGGGCCTTGACTTGGCTTGGCTCGGCCCTGGGATTGGGGAGCATCGCATACGCTTTTGCCCATCATCAAGCAGGCTTAGGACTACCGATGTCGTGGCAATGGCCGTTGCTCTGCCACGGAACGATCGCATTAACCATCAGCTTGCTTCTGAAATGGCGCGGCGGCTGGCTCTCGACCACGTCACAATCTCATAAGGACTCACAAGGGAATCCGCTGTGGCATTTGTTTGCCGAACCGTTAGCTCAATCGGCGCTAGCATTTTCCTTCCCGGCTCTTTTCGTGTTGTTGGTTGGCTCTGAAACCGCGCTGGCAGGAGGGTGGGGGCTTTGCTGGCTGGCCGGTTTGTGGTTGGTGGTGGCGGTCGAAAAACGCCGGCGAGTATTGTTCACTGCATTTCAAATGGTGCTAGTAGTTGCGGTCATGTTCGGCGTGACGGCTTGGCTGGAAGCCCGCGGAGGGGCTCCGCAATTTTCCAGCTTGGTTGCCGGCTCGTGGGATCCTCGAATCTGGCAGGCATACGGCATCGGCCTGGCGATTCTCAGTTTGCTGTGGATGGTGGCGCGGCTCGGCCTGGAATCCAAAGAGACAGCTCAAAGGCTTCTCAATCCAGGTTGGCCGGCGGTCGATCGCCTGGTTCTCGGCGCCTTGGTGATTGGTCAGGCGGTGCTCGCGGTCCGAGGCATTTTACCCGGTATCGTTCAAGAGCTATGGGGCGTGGGGCAAGTTTCAAACTTCCCGCCACAAATCGGGGGGGCTTGGTTTCTTCTTGGCGTGACCGCGCTCACATTGCTGGCTGGATTGTGGGAGCGCAGGGGAGCCGTGGCGGTGATCGGGCTGACAACCATTGCCGCCGTTATTCCAATCCTTGCAGCAGGTCAATGGGGTATGCAGGAGACGGCAGTCGCATCGGCGTTGCGCTGGACCTGTGCCCTGGCTTACTTGGCGGCATCCATGCTGGTTTGGAGTCGAGGCGCCTTGTCTGAACTTGCAACTTGGGCTGGATGGCGCATTGGTTCCTCCGACAAGCTGCCGGCGATCGTTCGGCGGATGCTTCTGATTCTCATGGCCGGGCCGGTTCTGTTCCTGACGCTGCTCTTGGCAGTGGTCGGATTCCTCGGGGTCTCGCCCGGGGGGCCGGCGGATATCTCTTTCTTCCATCAGCTCGGTTGGGTGCCGAGCGCGGTTGTACCGGCCATACTGGTGTGTTTGACGCTCGTCGGTCATGCCTTGCGCGAGCGGTCGCCGGCTTACGTTTTCGGAGCCGGGATCGTCGCCAACTTGACTTTGATGGGCGTCTATGCCTTATCGGTAGTTCTTGCCGGCGCAACGCTCGATGCGGTCGCATGGGTGCGAATTGTTCAGATGGGTACAGTGCTGGCGGCGGTTTGGGCGGCCGCTTGGTTGCTGACTCGAGCTTGGCTGTTGGGCAAAGAGGAAGAAAAAGAATCGCCGCTTACCCAACCATTGCTGTCGGTGCAACTCGGCTTTGGCGCCATCGGCAACATTCTTCTTTTAGGCGCGGCGGCTTTTTGGCTATGCGTATCAGCTCAGGGGGCTAACGCCCCCCGCTCAACAGTGGTGGGAGAGATCGGCGCGCCTTTGGGATGGTTAGCTTTGGCCGCGGCGGGCGCGGCTTGGGCGCTGCGGCATTACCAACGTCGAACCTTGCCATTTTGTGACTTCGGCGTCCTCGGCTTGGCTGCCATTGTCCTGGCGGCCTGTCAGGTGGAAATTCATTCGCCGGATTTGGGCTACCGAGCGCTAATGATCGGCTGGGCTGCGTATCCCCTGGTCTGGGTCATCTTTGTCGTCTTGGCTTCCTCGCTCCGTCGCCACTCCGCGAATTCGCTCTTCCTCGATGCCGCGGCTTATTGGGTTCGATTGGCGGGAATATTGGGAACGGTTCTGGCGCTGAATGCGGCTTTTGGAAGAGGAGACCAATTATGGGCGGGATTGGCCGTGGGTCTGATCAGCCCGGCTGCCGCGACAATGGCGGTGTGGCGTCGCCATGAAGCTTGGGCTTTTGTCTCCGGCATGGGGATTAACTTAGCGACATCATTCATTGTTTGGCATTTTCATGCCAATCTGCCGCTATCAGATTGGTGGATCGCGTTGGTTCAGGCCAATGTTGTGGCTGCATCCGCGGTGGGATTGTTGTGGCTGGCTTGGCGGCAGCCGATCGAGCTCGTAGGGTGGGCCGAGTCTCCGAGGCCCACCATAACAACGGCGTCCGGGCTTATGAAGGTGGGCCTCGGAGACTCGGCCCACCCTACGAGAACCGGCATTCGCATCCCATCGCTCTTAACCTGGCAAGTGGCGATCAGCTTGCTCGGCACGGCCGCGCTATTGGTAGTACCGCTGGTCGCCTTGGTTCTCAGCCCGGCCGATCCGCCGTTACCGCCGGAATTCGGCGCCTTCGGCAGTTGGTTGGCATTGGCGAGCGCGACGGCGGCGGCCGCTTGGTTCCTCCGCCAATTCGCGCCCGCCCGGCTCGCTCACCTTTTTGGATGTTTCGGCTTGGGACTGGGGATCCTGGCCGCCTGCTACATTAGCCCGTGGGATGTGCAAGGAACCTGGTTGACTTACCACGTGCTCACGGCAGCTTGGATCGCGCACGGTCTCGTCATGCTCATCGTCGCCGTAGCCGCATTCCCAAGAATGCGGGCCGAGTCGCTCGAAACCCGCATTCTTGCGAATGCGGCTACGGACAGAAGCTCGAACGAAACTCGATCCTCCATCCTCGATCCTCAATCCTCAGTCTTCCTGGGTTGGCTGCACGCCATCGGCCTGTTGATTCTTTCTCTCGGCTTGGGCAGTTCTCTTGCTGATCCAGGGCGGTTGTACTGGTCGAGCGGTCCGGTCTTGGCGGTCAGTTTCTTGTTCGGAACGATGGCGATGTGGCAACGTCGACCGTTGCACGTTTATGCTTCCGGCGCGCTCATCAATGTGGTCGGCAGCTTGATATGGGTCGCCGGCGATTCCCATCCGTGGGAGGGACTGGCCTATGTCAACGTCTTGAGTTCTGCCGTCGCGGGTGGTCTTTGGTCAGCTTTGGAGCTGTGGCTGCGGAAGCGTACGCCTGCAGTGGACATTCGCGGGGGACGAGAACCATTCCCGCACCTGGCCGTTATTCTCGGCTTGGTTCTCTGTTGTGCGATGGCGATATTGGTGTTTCTGTCCGGATGCCTGGACATTCCCACCTTGGCGAGCGGACCCTTGGCGTGGACGGCGTTGGCCGCGCTAACGGGCGCCACGATTCTCCTTCTCTGGGATGCCAGCGCCGATTTTCCAAGACTCGGATTATACGTCATCGGCTTGAGCGGAATCTTGTTCGCATTGGCCGGCAGTCGGCAGGCGCCGCCTGACCTGTTGTGGAGTTTTGCTGTCGCGGCCGCTCCTTACATCTTGTTGACCGTTCTCTTGGCCCGATGGCTTCCCGAGTGGGACAAGCTCCGGACCACGCTTCGGTTGCCGAAACTTCCAACGGCCTGGCAGGAGTCTTGGTTCGTGCCCACGCAGCTTTTGGTGAGCGCAGTCGTGGTGACGCTGACATTGTGGATGTCGGTGAGCTTCGATGGCTTGGCCGCTCGGCTGGCGGCTCCCATGGCGGTGGGGATCTTGGTAATGAGCGGCATTCTTTTGGCTTGGCCAGCATACCAGCCTTCCATGTCGAGGTGGTTCCGCCCGCCGGCTTTGGAATACGTGACTTTGGCACTCGGCACTGTCGCGGTTATCGAAATCGGCTGGGCGTTGCTAAGTCCGACGGGGCATGACGTTTCCTGGCTCTGGCTGCATCGCAACGTGATGTTGATGGTCGCGCTATCTCTGATGACGGTGCTTTACGGCGTCGGCCTGAGCCGAGTTCTTCGCCCATCCAGTGTCACCTGGGCGGATTGCGGACGACGCCTCGGGCCGTGGCTCGGCTTGCTGGCATGTGTCATGCTTGGAATGGTCTTGATTCAGGAAACGATTTTCTACGACGGCTACGTCGCCGTAAGTCGGCTGGTGGCGGTGATGTTGAAGCTGGACGGTGCGGCGGACATGAAGGCCGCCTGGCCGGACGAGCCAATGGCGGCGGCAGCCATTGCCATCATTGCCTGCGCCATTATCGGATTAATTGGAGCGGGGCTGTGCTTCGCCGTCCTGCCGGGACGAGACCCGCTGGGGTTATCCGAGCGCGGCCGAACGGCTTACGTCTATGCGGCGGAAGTGTTGCTGGTTTTGCTGCTCGTCCATTTCAAGCTCACAATGCCGAATCTGTTCAAGCAAGGGATCTTCATTCACTATTGGCCTTTTGTGTTGATAACCATCGCATTCGTGGGCGCCGGGCTAAGCGAGTATTTCCGACGAAAGCAATTGCTCGTTCTGGCCGAGCCGCTGGAACGCACCGGCGTCTTCCTGCCGCTGCTGCCGGTCTTGGCATATTGGGTCTTGCCGTCCGCCAGCGAATATGCCCTGGTATGGTTTCTGGCGGGTTTTCTTTACGGCTTCATGTCGATTTTCAAGCGCTCGTGGCGATTTGCCTTACTGGGCGCGGTGGCGGCCAACATGGGTTTGTGGCTCCTGCTCCAAGACAGCGGCTTCTATTTCTGGAAGCATCCGCAGATGTGGGTTATTCCCTTGGCCTTGGTCGTCCTCGTGGCGGAGCAACTGAACCAGGACCGGCTGAAGCAAGCCCAAAGCGCGGGAATCCGATACTTCGCCTTAATCGCGATTTACCTGTCGTCCACGGCGGATATGTTCATTGCGGGCCTAGGCAACTCCTGGGAGAGGCCTTTAGCATTAATGGTCCTTTCAGTGCTGGGCGTCTTGGTGGGGATGCTCTTGCGAATCCGGGCTTATCTGTATCTGGGCGGCAATTTCCTGGTGCTGGTCATTGCCACGATGATCTGGCACGCGGGCGTGGACCAACATCAAACCTGGATTCTCTGGTCCAGTGGTATCGTCCTCGGCGTCGCCATCTATGCCCTCTTCATGTACTTCGAAAAACGCCGGCAGAACGTGCTGCATCTGGTGGAGAAGCTGAAGAAGTGGGACTAAGACAGCAGCTTTAGTTTAGATACCCCCGAACAGCTGTGTTGATGTTTGGTATACTAGCATTGCAATTATGCACCGGGGACATGATCTCATGGCAACATCCTCCCTCGAAGATCGGGTAAGACGGCTTGAGGCTCTCTTCGCGAGCTTGGAGACTTCAGCCAAGCGAGAGAAGAAGGACTGGCGGCGCACGCTAGACATGTTCACGGGCGATGAGGTCATGAAACGTATCGACGAGAACGCCCTTAACTATCGAAAGAAAGACCGACAGAAGGTCGGACGTCGGCGCCTTCGAGCTCGCCTTGCCAAGTCATGATCATTCTTGACACCGATCATTTCACTATTCTGCCTTTGGCTATCGGCTAGGGCCCTTGAAAAGGCCTTCCTCCATCAAGGCGGCGCGAACCGTTACCCGCAAAGAATCGTTCATTGCCAGAACTTCAATCGTCACGCGCCCGACGGCCGATCGCCCGACTAGATACGGTCCGCTCCATCGGAAATGTCGCTTCCACCGGTGCCGCCGAGGGTTGAAAAGTGGAACGAGCTTCCTGCGCGATCCAATAGGTTCAATTCCTGCTAGGTTAGGACCTTTGTGGCGGTTGCAATGGAGGCAGGAATAGGCAAGATTGCTAAACACCGTGCGACCGCCATGCTGCTTCGGAAGCACATGCTCAATTTCGAAGGGAATTGGATGCAAGTCGGCGGGTAGCCGGCAGTATTCACAGGCAAATCCAGCTCGCCGGCGAACTGCTCGTGCCAAGCTTTCATCCATGACGGGCCGATATGCCTTTTCGTCCTTTGAGGGTGCTTCGTGCCTTGGATTGTAGAAGCGCTAGGAGGTCGCCCGACGCGATGTAGTTGTCTAGTTCTTCTAACTCTGAAGTAGAAATCCGCCCTTCTTGATTCTTCACGGCCAACTCGTGCATGCGGGCCTTATCGTATTTGGGGAAACCCAGTTTCAAGATGATGCGAGCCAGGGCCCGCGGCAGCGTGCCGTCTTCCGTCTGCCACAAACGCAGGAAAATGGCCGCTTGACTTGTGCCATTGGAGTGATTGGTTGCATGCATAGTTTTCCTCTCGTGGACGGGCTCGATCATTCATCTTTTTCAATGTCGCCCAACGTAGCTCCACTCGCATTTCTCCATGCAGTCAGCCCATTCATATTGCCACCATGGACTATTGACGCAGCCGCACTTGGGCTTGAGAACTCGTAATTTTGGTTGAAAACCAAGTGCCCGTCTTTTGCAACCAAAGTGTCATCGGCTTGGAGTTGTTGGCGCAAAGCCGCAAGCGCGGGCCTGTACTGTCCCAAATTTGGTTGAGCTTGAGCTACAGCATTAGACCCTTGCAAGACGACGAATCCCGCGGGTGTTCGTCTTCCCCGCGCAACCAGGCCCGTAATTTCGGTTGTCAAAACCAGCAGATCATCGCTGTGGGCCTCAATTCCGCCAATAGGGGTTAAAACGTCGGAGCCAAGAATTGGTAGTAGTTGGGAAACCTTTTCAAGGAACTCTTCCATAGCGTAGCGGTCGGCTTCAGGCAGCATGGCACCGCTGGACTGGACATTTTGGAGAATGAAGCGATTGGCAGCTTTCGCCTGATCGATAAGGCGCCCCTCTAGGTATCGAACATGAGCTTTTGTCAGATTCTCATCTTTTACAAAGACGAACACCGTGACCCAGTCCAAGCTCTTGTGAGTTTTGAGACGGTCTACAAGCGCTTCTGCCTCGCCAATGTATGCAGTAGGTTTAGCTGTTGCCGGGTCGGTCCCAGCGAGGATATACACGCCGGACCCTTTCAACTCCTTCCGTGCGAGAAAGCTATCAAAGTCAGTTCGCGGGGCCGCGAGTGCCTTGCCACTCCAGTTCGAAATCTCTGCAGTGCGCAACCGCCTGCCATCGCCATGGGGAAGGAATAACTTGATCGTGGCAGAGGCCATGCATTTGCTCCAAACGTCGCCATTCCATTTTCGATTGACCCTGCCTCGATTTTACCAACGAACAAACCAGTCACAAGTGACAAAGTGGTGTTCGCTTGACTAGCGACTAACCTTCCCGGCGGATAATCATGATCGTCAAATCATCCGTCCTTGGAGCGCCGGTACGGAAGTTTTTCAAATCCTCCAAAGTGGCGGCCAGGAGTTGTTGCGGCGACAAGGTGGATTGTTGTTCGAGCAAGCGAGAAAGTCGTCCGGCGCCGTATTGTTCGCGGGAGGTGTTAAAAGTTTCCGTGAGTCCGTCGGAATAGAGGACCAGGTTGTCGCCTTTGGCAAGCGTAAGT
>Ga0207114_1176_pt1 | contig 15854 bp, 14 predicted proteins | sample Alteio_BWMinHeat_70_FD_153560 | JGI IMG/M metagenome (GOLD analysis project Ga0207114, IMG submission 153560) | Enriched cells from forest soil in Barre Woods Harvard Forest LTER site, Petersham, Massachusetts, United States -... | ecosystem: Environmental > Terrestrial > Soil > Temperate forest >... | reverse complement strand
CGGTATACTCCACGCTTTCAACCAGGGGTTTCTTGGACAGGAGCTCTTTGCGTATCCAGGAAATACTGTCGTTATTGGCATAAGGAGCTTTCAAAAAAATGTCAATGGAAGAGGGAAGAGGGTTATAACCAATGGAATTCACAAAATCCTCTCCCAGCTCTTTCTGAAAGTGGTCTGCGGCTTCCTTGGCCGAGGTAAAAGTGGTCGATTTTACATAATTTGAAGCATCCAGGGTTTGTTGAAGCGCCCGGATATCGCTTTCGCGTGATTCCCCGTTCAGGTACACTGAAATGCGTATGTTTTCCTTTACATGGTCGGAAATCTTCTTGGCACTCAAAACCAGCATGCCCAAAAGCCCCAACATAAACAAAACCAGTGAAATACTGATCACGGTTGTAATGGAGCTGGACTGAAGTCGTCTTTTGGTATACTTGTCTGACACGGTATAAATTTGATACTAAAATCGGTAGAAATTGAATAGAACTTTGGACGACACTCGTGAGTTGTTAACGAAAGACTGTGGAATAAGCTTATTTATAGCTCAGAAGCAGTTGTTCTACATCTGTTATCAGCCGGTTTACCTCCAATGAATCCGTTCCATCGTAAAAACCACGAAGGTGTTTTTCCTTGTCCACAAGGGCAAACTGATCGGTATGAACAAAATCGTCTGGTCCCCCGTTGCCTACTGAGGCCACGGAGATGTATGAGTGCCGGGCAAGGTCATAAAGTTGTTTCTTATCTCCTGTGAGGAAAAGCCATTTTGCAGGATCAGCACCGTGCATGGAGGCATAACGGGCCATAGCAGCAACAGTATCGCGAACAGGGTCAACCGTATGGGACAGGATCATAAAGGTGGGTTCGTTCCTGAATTTGTACTGCACACGTTCCAACTGGGAGCTCATCTTAGGACAGATGGTTTTACAGTTGGCAAAAAAATAAGCGGCCACATATATCTTGCCTTTCAGGTTGTTTTGTGTAATTGTTCTCCCTTGCTGGTCTGTAAGACTAAAATCCGATACGGAATGGTAGGTTGTGTCTCCATGAGTCCCCGGTACTTTTTCCCCGAAATAAGGAAGGGTGTGAACAGGGTGGCGGTAGAGTGAAAAATAAATCCCCGATCCAAGAACCAGGATTCCCGCAACGAGTAAAATAAGATTTGTGGATTTGTTCATTTTTTAAGTTGTTGGCCGTTTTTATACTTCATCACACTCATCTTTCCGGTTTCATCATATACCTTCCAGTTGCCCTCTTCGAGGTCGTGCACAAAGTTCCCTTCCATCCGCGTCTTTCCATTTTCGAAAAATTCTTTGTAAACGCCTTCGCGTTTATTGTCTTTGTAAATGACTTCCGATTCCATCTCACCCCCTTTGTAATAAGTTACCTGCCTGCCTTCCAAAACGCCGTTTTTATAAACAGACTCGGTATTGACTTTCCCGTCAGAGTAGTACCACTTGAAAAGTCCATCCTTTGTTTCGTTCACATAGTTGCCTTCTTCCTGCATCTTGCCTTCGGAAGTGTAAAGCTTTCTTGACCCGTTCAGTTTTCCATTCTTGTAATGTATTTCAGCCTTCATTCTCCCTCCTCCGTAAAAAGTCCTGGATACCCCATCCATCAATCCGTCCGTATAATTGTCTTCTTCCAGTAAGGATCCGGCCCGTTCAAAAGAAAGACTTACGCCGTTCTTCTTTCCGTTCTTCCAGGTTTCGATTTTTCCGGGAAGCCAGCCCGGGTAGTATGCCAGCCAGGTGCCTTCCTTTTTATCATCGGTATACTTACCGTACCAGTTCAAACCATTCACTGATTCCATCCAGATGCCTTGTTTGTGGTTGGAAGCATCGGTCTGATTGGTGTCAGGCCGGGTGTTGGTTACCGTCTGGCTTTTACTTGCAAAAGAAGAAGCCAGTAATAGAAGGAGTATCAGCTTTTTCATAGTCTTAGGGTTTACATCCCCGGGATACAAAATTAGCAATCTGTTCTGACTGGGGAACAAAATCAACTGCGTGTTTTCAGGAGAGAAAGGAATTCATTTTCTACCAGGTGACTAGGATCTTTCCCGTGGATTTGCGGGATTCCAGAAAGGCATGCGCTTCCCCAATTTCGGTGGCCTTAAATCTTCCGCCAACATGAGGCAGAATCTCCTTCACTGTTGCCAGAGCTACTACATTTTGAAGACAGCGTTGAAGGATGTCGGGTCTCTGATCAGAAACCCGAAGCATGTTTACGCCAATGATAGATTTGGAAGCCATGAGCAGAAATACGGGGTTCGTAAACCCAAAATCAAAAAGAAGGCGGATAGAACCAAATATGGTCTTCTTTTCCAGCTGTTCTGCTGCTCCGTATCCGATAATTCTTCCTCCGGCTCCCAGAAGTGACTTGCCTTTCCGGAAAGTTTTTCCACCTGCAGAGTCAAAAACCACATCTATCGGTCGGTCGCTCACTTTTCTGATTTCAGCTGCAAAATCCTGAGTAGTGTAATTAATGGCATGATCTGCACCATTCGCCCGTATATAAGCAAGTTTCTCCTCCGATCCTCCTGTCCCGAATACCACACATCCCTTTCTTTTACAGAGTTGGGTAAGGGCTGTTCCTACTCCTCCGGCTGCTGCGTGTATCAGTACATGATCACCCGGGTGGAGGTGAATCATTTCTTCGGTGCAAAACCAGGCAGTACAGTATTGTGTGGCCAATGCTACAGCAACTCCTGCATCCATATCGTCCGGTATACGAGCCACTGCCCGGGTATCGGTTACGGCAAATTCAGCATATCCTCCAAAACGGGTAAATGCAGTTACCCGTTGCCCTGGCAGCAGATGGGAAACATTCTTTCCTACCGTTTCTATTCTGCCTACTACCTCATATCCGAGGACAGCAGGCAGGGGAGGTGCATCTTTATATTTTCCGTGTCGTGCGATGACATCTGCAAAGTTCAGTCCGAAGCCTTCCACTTTTATTAATACTTGTCCAGGGTCAGGGGAAGGTTTTTCGGCTTCCCTCATTTCGAAAGCTTTGTCGGCTGTGCCGGTACGGATCAGGGTAAGGGTCTTCATTTTATGATATGTAAAAAGGGCGCATGCAATACGCCCTTACTGATCTGTGTCCACGTCGGGGCGTATTGCATACGCCTTTGGGCCTCCTACAACAATAACTATTTCTCCTTTTACGGTTTTTTCTTTGAAGTATCCGATCAGCTCTTCCAGGCTGCCCCTGCGGGTTTCTTCAAACATCTTGGTAAGTTCCCTGGAAACGCTCGCTCTCCGATCTTTTCCAAAATGCAGAGCAAATTCTTCCAGGGCTTTGACTAATCGAAAAGGAGATTCGTAGAAAACCATGGTGCGCTCCTCTTCTTTCAGACTCAGTAGCCTGGTTTGCCTTCCTTTTTTCTGGGGAAGAAAACCTTCAAATACAAAACTATCGCAGGGTAATCCTGAGTTTACCAGAGCAGGAACAAAAGCTGTTGGTCCCGGCAGGCATTCCACCTCAATACCGGCATTTACACATTCGCGTACGAGTAGGAATCCGGGATCGGAAATACCCGGTGTGCCGGCATCGGTAACCAGGGCAATATTTTCACCCCCTGCTAGCCTTTCGGCAATGAGCTCAATGGTTTTGTGTTCGTTATGGGAGTGGTGGGGGAACATTTTTTTTTCAATTCCCAGATGCTTCAACAGAAAGCCTGTTTTGCGGGTATCTTCCGCCAGGATAAGATCTACTTCTTTCAATATCCGGATTGCCCGAAGGGTAATGTCTTCGAGATTGCCTATGGGGGTTGGAACGAGGTATAGTTTGCTCACTGGGTAAAGGTACTAATCAATTGTTTAATGAATCATTTGGAGAGAATCTGCAAACCCGGTGAGGAGCCTAAAGACGTCCTCAAATTTGGTGAGGGGAAGAGTTTCCGCCTTGTCATCAATGTCGTGATAGGCCTTAATACCCCCCATCGTATAGATAAAGAAGGAAGGGACGCCTTTTTCTGAGAACCAGTAATGGTCGCTGTTGGCTGCCTTGCCACGGATTTTTACCAGAGGAAGAAAGTGCTCCTTATCATTTATTGATTTCAATGCTTTGAAAGCATCCGGATAAATGCTTCCGTTTACAACGGTAACGCCTTCGTCTCCGGTACCCATAATATCAAGATTGACCAGAAATTTGATTTGTTTCAGTGGGAAAAGGGGGTGTTCGGTATAGTATTTGGATCCTACCAGTCCCGCTTCTTCTGCACCAAAAGCCATGAACGCGATGGAGTAAGCCGGTTTATGTTCTGGCATGGAATAGTATTTGGCCAGGTTCAGGAGCATCGCACATCCGCTTGCATTGTCGTTGGCGCCTGGAAAGTAAGTGTCTTTCCCCATTTGGCCAAGGTGATCGTAATGTGCGGTGAACACTAGAAATGAATCTGGTTTTACAGAACCTTTGATATATCCTATCAGGTTTTGTGTTTGATAAGCGCGAATGAATTTGGCTTGAATGTCAAGCTCGACTTTGTCCATATGAGTACTGTCAACTTGAAAACTATGACAAGAAATGAAAGGAAGTTTGCTTTGAATTTGTGAAACATCCCAGGGTCCGGGAGTTCTTTGAGTAGGACTTCGGAACCAATCTTCACAAATAATAAGCCCACTTATTTCTTTCGGTGGATTAACGATTAATGAGGCAATTCTCTTCTTGACCTCACTGTTCCTGATTCGAGTCGTGTCGACATATAAAAATTTATTTTTGAATTTATTTTTTCTGAAAGCAATTAAGTCGGATTCGCTTTTTATTGTGAGGGAATCAGCTTTAATAAGCTTGAAAGTGCCTTTTATGGAAGGGCATGCCGGATCGACCAGGAAAACAGCACCAGCTCCTGTATACATATCCCTGGTTGGATACTCTAATTCCATTTTTCCAGGAAAGGTGTTCACGTTTAAAACAAATTTCTGACGGAAATTATCATTGAAGGAGATTAACTTACTTTTCTTAAACTCTCCCTCCAAGTAACTGGCGGCAATCTTCTCCCCATCATTCACATACCCCCTTCCATGCATGGAAGGAGAAGCTAATGTATCCACAATTTTTCGGGCATAGCGATAAACTTCACCGTGCTCTTGAGAATACAGTATGGAGGATATGAGAGAAACAAAAACAGAAAGAGAAAGAAGACGCGAAGGGAAAATGATATTCATAAAAATCTACGTTCCACCAGGTCAAGGATAAGAGAAACAGTTTCGCTGTCGTCTTTCCAATGGTAAATACGTTTCAGGTTGGAAACATACCGGTCGGCATCATCAAACTCGGGGCAACTGTTAATCTGGTTGAGTGCGATATTGAATTCGGTTGAATTTCCTTCGAAAAGCTCATTGATAAACCGGAACTTGTCATTTATACTGATGGCTCTTTGAAGATCGGTTATAGGCTTTCGCATCACCCCGCCGGTTTTCTGTTCCTTGTCGGTTTTTGCTTTTGCAGTGATTCTTCCTTCTGTCTTCAAGGCTTCCCCGAACAGGTCCTGTGTAGTCTTGTTTTCCCCTTCAATAATCACCTCCAATGTGGGTTTTGGAGCGGAGCCGTTTTCCTTTGCCAACTGTGGCCGGAGGGTTTCGGGTTGGGTTTCTTCTTTTTTGGATTCGGAAAGAGGCTTGTGAGCAGGTGGAGCAGGAACTTCTACGGCAACTTTAACGACATCAGACGGCAGGTGATGTATAAGAATTGATTTCTCGTAAAGCTTTTGGATTTTATGATGCAACACCTCCAGTTCAACCATACTCAGGTTATCCTGAGCATTCATCCTGTCGGCTTGCTTCTTGATGCTTTCAATTAAAATATCTATTTCTTGCTTCAGTTCGCGCTTTTCCATCTGACCGCCATTGAAATTCATTACTAATAATCTATACTAACGTTTTTTCCGTAGTTTTGTTGCACCCGGAAAGATTAAATATACGTAAATCTTCAGGAACATCAAAACACTTTATAAATACTTAAGAATCCGCTTTCTGCATGTTCCTCGAGAATACCATCAATCATACCAAAAAACGGGGCTGGATAGAAGTGATTTGCGGCTCCATGTTTTCAGGCAAAACGGAAGAGCTTATCCGCAGACTGAAGAGGGCTAATTTTGCCAGACAGAAGGTGGAGATATTTAAACCGGCCATTGATACCCGGTACGATGCTGTGAAAGTGATTTCCCACGACTCCAGCGAAATTCATTCCACACCTGTTCCTTCTTCTTCCAATATCCTTCTTCTTTCCAGTGGTGTGGACGTAGTGGGGGTGGATGAAGCCCAGTTTTTTGATATGGAATTGGTGAATGTATGCAATCAGCTTGCGAATGATGGAATAAGAGTGATTGTTGCCGGATTGGATATGGATTACCTTGGAAAACCCTTTGGGCCCATTCCTGCCCTTCTGGCAACAGCCGAATATGTCACCAAGGTTCACGCCATCTGTATACGCTGCGGAAATCTGGCAAACCATTCTCATCGTATTGTGGAACAACAAGATCTGGTTGTGTTGGGAGAAACCGATCATTATGAAGCCCTCTGCAGGGATTGCTTCCGTACAGAGCTGGATCAATAAGCGGTAAGCCCGTTTTCTGAATTATATGGACTGAAGAATGAGCTACTCCATCAGTGAAATATCCTCCGTTGTCGGTGCCAGGATTGTGGGTGCAGGAGAAACTTCATCCCTTATTGGGCAGCTCCTCATTGACAGCCGGAAACTGCTGAGTCCCGAATCCTCACTTTTTTTTGCCATCCGTGGCGACAGGCACGATGCCCACCGTTTCTTGCAGGAATTGTATGACAAAGGCGTCCGGAATTTTGTGGTCTCGGCTCTGCCGGTCGACATATCCCGGTTTGAAAGAACCAACTTCCTGTTGGTGGAGGACACACTGACGGCTCTCCAGACTCTAAGCGCCTGGCACCGGCATCATTTCCATATTCCGGTTCTTGGCATTACCGGAAGCAACGGAAAAACAATTGTAAAGGAATGGCTGAATCAGCTGCTGAGAGAAGATAAAAACATTGTGCGAAGCCCAAAGAGTTTTAACTCTCAGGTTGGGGTTCCGCTTTCTGTCTGGCAGATGAATGAGGAACACGAACTGGGAATTTTCGAAGCAGGTATTTCCATGCCAGGTGAGATGGAACGGCTCAAAAAAATCATTTCTCCAACAATTGGTTTGCTGACGAATATAGGGCAGGCTCATGATGAAAACTTTGCAAACCCACTTCAGAAGGTACGGGAAAAGCTAGCGCTCTTCCGTCATTCAGAGATCCTTATTTATTGCAAGGACTATCTCCTGGTGAAAGAGCAAGTGGAGACCGGGGATGAAATGAAAAATGTTCTCTTGTTCACCTGGTCCAGAAAGACCCGTGCCGATTTACAGGTAGGAAAAATTTCACGAACCACAGGGGATACCGAAATACAGGGAGTTTTTAAAAACAGGTTCACCAAAATCAGAATCCCTTTTTCTGACGAGGCCAGCCTTGAGAATGCAATCCATTGCTGGGCTGTAATGCTGTATATGGGATATTCCAACGAACTTATTGCATCCCGGATGGAACTGCTCAGCCCTGTTGCTATGAGGCTTGAGTTAAAAGAAGGAATCAATAATTGTTCAATAATCAACGATAGCTATAATTCCGACCTGGGATCCCTGAGTATAGCACTCGATTTTCTGAATCAGCAAAAACAACATCCTCGTAAAACGCTTATTCTTTCTGACATTCTCCAAAGCGGGAAGAGCGAGGAAAGCCTGTATTCCGAAGTGGGAGACCTGCTCCTTCGAAAAGGTGTAGACCGTTTGATTGGAATTGGAGAAGCCTTGTCCCGACAGGGAGGAAAATTCAAGATGGAAACCGGATTTTACAATTCCACGGCTGACTTTCTCCGTCAGTATAACAACTCATTTTTCAGAGACGAAACCATTCTTCTGAAAGGCGCCCGCAGTTTTGGATTTGAAGACATTGTAAAAGTGCTTCAGCAAAAAGCGCATGAAACGGTGATGGAAGTGAATCTGAGCGCCATTGTATACAATCTGAATTATTACCGGTCTAAGCTTGAGCCGGGAACAAAACTCATGGCAATGGTAAAAGCCTTTTCTTACGGGAGCGGAAGTTTTGAAATTGCCAATGTGCTGCAGTTCCACCATGTTGACTATTTGGCTGTAGCCTATGCCGACGAAGGAATAGAGCTTAGAAAGGCGGGCATTACCCTTCCCATAATGGTGATGAACCCGGAAGAACAAAGCTATGACAGCATGATTCAATACAACCTCGAACCGGAAATTTTCAGTTTCCGCGTGCTCAATTTGTTTGATGAAGCCGTCAGAAGGAACCAGGCACTTCTGGAAGGTGACCGTAAGCTTCAAATCCACATTAAGCTGGATACCGGGATGCACCGTCTGGGTTTTGAAGAAGGAGAAATCAACGAACTGGTGGTCAGGATACGCAACAATAAGAACCTTTGCCTTCGATCGGTGTTTTCACACCTTGCAGGAAGCGATGAAGAAGAACATGATCAATTCACCCTTTCTCAGATTGAGCGGTTTGCCCGAATGAGCAAAGCAATTACAAGCCACTTCAATTATCCCATACTCCGCCATATCCTGAATTCGGCAGGTATTATCCGCTTTCCATCGGGCATCTTCGACATGGTAAGGCTTGGGATTGGATTATATGGAATAGGTTCGAGCGCGGAAGAACAGTCCCATTTACAGCACGTAAGTACGCTTAAAACAACCATCTCCCAGATCAGGCAGGTGCCCAAGGGGGATACAATCGGATATAGCCGCAAGGGCCTCGCAAAAGATAACATGCAGGTTGCAACCGTACCCATAGGTTATGCCGATGGGCTAAGCCGTAGACTAAGCAATGGAAAAGGTTGTATGCTGGTAAACGGGAAAATGGCACCGGTGGTGGGAAATGTATGCATGGACATGTGCATGATTGACGTCACCAACATCGCTGCCAACGAAGGCGATGAAGTTATCGTATTCGGAGACCAATATCCCATACAACGCATTGCCAAGGACCTGGGTACAATACCCTATGAGGTGCTTACCAATGTTTCGAGAAGGGTTAAACGGGTTTACTTCCAGGAATAAAACACGTCTATCGCTGGGACACAGGTCCTGAATCCGCTCCTAACTTATTTTTCTATTTTGTATTCCTCCAGTTTCCGATAGAGTGTTGTCAGTCCGATTTTTAGAAGCTCGGCTGTTTTCGATTTGTTCCCTTTTGTTTTATCAAGTATCATCAGAATGTGGGCCCTCTCTAATGCCTCCAGGGATTGGTCTCCCTCTTCGGTTTGATATCGGCTGGCGCAAGAGGTGATGTCTGATGGAAGCAAGTTTATCGAAAGCATATCTCCCTCAGAAAGGATAACCGCCCTTTCAATGCAGTTTTTGAGTTCCCGGATATTGCCTCTCCAGGAGTAATTTTTCAGTTCCTTCAGGAAACCCGGATCCATTCCCCTCAGCCGCTTTTTCATCTTGGCGGCATACACCTTCATGAAATGAATAGCCAGCTCTTCAATATCTTCTTTTCGGTCCCTCAGATTGGGGATCGTAATTTTAAAGGCCGACAGGCGGTAATATAAATCGGCCCTGAAATGTTGCTCTTCTGTTTCCTTCAGCAGGTTACGGTTCGTAGCGGCAATTATCCGTATATCCACATGGGTAGTTCTCGTATCGCCTACCTTCATAAACGATTGCGTTTCCAGAACACGGAGCAGTTTGGCCTGAAGATCGGGGTTCATTTCGCCTATTTCATCCAGAAACAGGGTTCCATGGTTGGCTTCTTCGAGCAGGCCTTTTTTGTCGCCGGTGGCACCGGTAAAAGCTCCTCGTTTATGGCCAAAGAGCTCGCTTTCCAGAAGGTCTTTCGGAAAGGCGCTGCAATTGACGGCAATGAAAGCTTTGGTTTTCCGGGGGCTGGCCTGGTGAATGGCCTGGGCAAACAATTCCTTGCCGGCCCCGGTTTCTCCTTCCAGCAGCACGGTGCTGCCGGTAGGAGCCACCTTTTTTGCAAGTTCAATGGTTTCCCGAATGATGGAGGAGCGGCCCTGGATGGTCTCAAATCCGAATGCCCCGTCAAGTTTATTTTCCAGATCCAGGATGCGCCTTTGCAGAACCACCTTTTCCATTGCCCTGTTCAGGGCTGGGACAATCTGTTCATTGTCATTTCCCTTGGTAAAATAGTCAAAGGCCCCGGCTTTCATGGCTCGTACACCATCTGAAATGGCCCCGAATGCAGTCATTACAATGATTTCGCAAACCGGATTAAGGGCTTTTAGTTTCGGAATAAGGTCTATTCCATTGCCATCAGGTAATTTAACATCACACAATACGAGATCTATAGACAATTCGTTTTCAAATAATTGAATCCCCTTTCTGATATTATCTGCTTGCAATACCTTGTATCCTTCCAATTCTATAATGCGCGAGAGGAGCTGACGAAGTTTGTCTTCATCATCAATAATCAGAATGGTTCCGTGATTTGACATGCACCAAAAGTACTGTTTTCGCCAGAATAATTTCAGGTAACAGGAATAGGAAAAATAATGGAAAAGGGTATGTCTGGAAATAATTGTAAATTGTCTACCGGTTAGTCACGGTCTGACAATGAATACCTTTTACCATCATTATTCCAACAGAATGCAGCGGATGACTTCCTCTGGTAAAAGTGATATCCATTGGATAATTAAAAATGAGTAGCTATGAAAATTAAACATCCGGCTGCAGAGTCATTTATTCATTCTCACGGAAACCTCTTTACCGGAAAAGCCATTACCTCTTTTGGTACAGAATATCGTATCAAAGAACTTGTTTATAAGGAAGGGGAAGTATTGGCTTTACTCACCATGCTCGACAATCCCGAAACGCCAATGATACTTTTTATGGAGGTTGACCGGGCGGCGGAACTGTTGGGTATAGTGGTCGACTGGAAACAAAACGGTTTTAAGTGACCCCCTTCCTGCCTTAGAAACAAAGGAGGAGTAAACAGGCACAATGGAACGAGGTTAAATCGTATATTGCATTCCAAATTAGAAGGGTTAGGAGAAATTAACACGAGCATTATGAAAGCAAAAAAGAAGAAACTACCTGATTCACATCAGGTCATTGCCGATTACCTAACCACTTATGCCTACATTCCTGAAATGAGAACCGACGGTTCTGATTTTGAAAAGCGCAAAATTAAAAAGGCTTTCTTTAGCACCGACAGGACTCAACTGGTTATCAGCGGAGGATCATCCGATGAGCTATCCTATACCATCATGCTGAAAACCGTACGGAAAGTTTATTCCCGTACCGACCGGGAGTACGACAAGATCATCATACGGGGATTTATCAGTATGGGGGAAGACTTTACTTTGGGAGACCGGCACAAACTGACTATTTACCTCAAAGGCTATTCTCCCAATCTTCACATCGCTCATCAGATTAAAAATGCCCTCCTCACTTTTTCGAGGGAAGTGGCTTCCTGATCATTCTCCCCTCCCTCATTGGTCGTCTAAACACGGTTTAAGATCAGTCTCTCCGTTCTATTTATCGAATACTACAATTTGGTAATGTTCTCCTTACAGAAAAGGGAGACATAATTTCTACTATTGCAATAAGTTAATAAACAAAAAGCGAATACCCTACAGGATCACGCCTTTGGTGTGACTATCCGAAACCGCTTCCGTTTTCCTCTTATATTCATAAAGAATAAATGTTCATGCTGCACGTTACCCAGATTTTAGGTACGGTCTACCGCAGTTTATTGCGGTTTATATTTTCTGCCTCGTTACATTGAATTATTCAAGAAACTTAAACAAGGGAAATTCATGTCCACTATCATACGACAAGACAGAAGGCAGGCAGAAAAATTGTTGCTGGATACGGGTTCCTTCTATCAGCTGCAACTGGATTACCAGCAATTGTTGAAGAACAACAAGGAGCTGATGGACGGGATTCATTACGCACAGCTTATTCAGCAAGGCATCCTTCCTCAGGAAAGGCATTTGAAGAGGTTGTTTGATGATTATTTCGTCCTGTTCAAACCCCAGAACATCATTGGTGGAGACTTGTACTGGGTTGGGCAAAAAGGCAAGCTGAAAATATTTGCCGTCGCCGATTGTACCGGACATGGGGTAAGCGGCGCACTTTTGTCTGTTCTCGCACTCTCCTTCCTGAATTATGTCATCCTTGGAAAAGAGTTCAATGAAATACATGAAGTATTGGAAGAGTTGGACAAGAAATGGATCGAAACATTTCATCAGGGAGTGGAATATGGATTTGATAACGACTGGATGGAGATTGGTATTTGTTCCTTCCATACGGAAACCAGGGAGTTGCAGTTTGCAGGAGCATTCAATAAACTTACCTGTATACAGGGTACGGAGATCACGAATTTTTACGGAAACCGGTATCCTATAGGCGGGTGGCAACTGGAGAAAACAAGAACGTTTATCAACCATTCACTCGTGCTTCCTGAAAAGTCTATGGTTTACATGGGCAGTGACGGGTTCAAAGATCAGTTCAGCTTCCCTGGCGGAAAACGATTCGGCACAAAACGATTGACTCAGCTTATAGGCGAGGTGTCGCATCTGCCTGCCGCACATCAGAAACAGCTTATTGAAGCCGCTTTCGAGTCCTGGAGAGGGGGAGAGGTTCAAACCGATGATGTATGTTTGATGGGTATAAGGCTCTGAAAAAGGCGGAAAAGAGGCCGAAAAGAGTTGCACAAGTGTACCTTTTGGTGATTCGTCTGCAAAATTCCTCTATTTATACCTCATAATAAATTAGTTAGTCTAATATTTGATAAATCACTTGCTTTTTGGATTTTTTTGGATTAACATTGTGTTAAGAATTAGGAAAGAAGCGAATATCCTACAAGAGTCCGGCTCCCAGCTGGACAATCCGAAGCCGCTTCAAGTAAGTTGTTTTAATTACAACCACAACACTTGAAGACATGTTTCAAAACACAGCCACCCAAACTTTAGGTACTATTTACTGCTCTCTTTGTCCTGTTGTTTATTCAGGCCAGGAGAAATTACCCAACTGTTAATTTGCCCGTTTCAATGAAATGGAACTAAATAGCATTTACTGCGTATAACAAAAGTTGTTAAGAAGCGCATAGGAATACCAATTACTCGAAATACTAAAATTTAAAAGACAAAACAAAGACTGATGAATCAGGTAAGACCCTGAAATTCATCAACATGGGAAAACTTTGCCCTGACTGAGCACAAGCGGTCAGTACTAAAACCAAATAACACACACTTTTACACACCACACACAATGAAAAAAGAAACATTTACACTTAGAAGCAAAAGAGCGGGATTATTTCTCTTAATGACTGGAGTATTGGCTTTCTATGGTCATCATTCCTTTGCACAAGGCACAGCTGTCAAATCCACTAAGGCCGCGGAAGTGAATCAACAGGATAAGGATGAGGACGAAGATGAAAATGACGGAGAGCGCAAAGCCCATGGCATGAATTGTGGCGGAGTGGAACGCTGGGCTGTTAAGGTTTTGACCGATGCTGCAGAAAACACGATCAACTTTACTCCTGTAACTCAAACTACTTCTCAACTGGCAGCTCTTACAACACCCAGTCCTTCCACGAGCATGCCTCGTACCGGACCAGTGGAGACTACAACCTATACCACACATTGTACTATAACCATCAAGAAAGCTGAATCAGATGCCGATTACCACCTGGTGTTGTACGACGGACATCAGACAATCATCGGGGAAATACCAGATCCAACATGCTCTGCTGCTGCTAGCTCACCTTATGTGAACCAATTTATCGCATGCAGGAATTTTATAGATGCGCACATTGCCAGCGGTAACGTATCCAGCGTAAACATTCCTCCGGTGGTTATTACCGGAGTTGGTTTTGTTGATCCCCCACATGGTCAGACAGGAGCTGCTCCAAATAACTTCGAGCTTCACCCGATCATTGACATTCATTTTGAAAGCGCGACGGGTATTGAAGACATGTCTAAAACACTTCTTGTTAGTGTAGGCCCAAATCCTTTCAATACCAGCACTCGTTTCCAGGTGACCACTACTTTGAACAATTTCGGCACCTGCTCCCTGGTACTCTATGATATGCTGGGCGAGGAAGTAAAGAATGTTCCTGTACCGGTGATGGGCAATACAATTGATTATACGCTTTTAAAAGATGATCTGAAAACAGGTGTATACATCTACAGACTTAAAAACAACGGCGCTCCCCTTTACGAAGGAAAGCTGGTAGTTCAATAACATTACCGTCACGCCAAAGGCGTGATCGGTTCCGGAAAGGAACGTTGCCATTGGTTGTGTGTTCTCCATGGTACGTTTTGTGCAATCCTCTCTGGGCGGGGTCAAGGACCCGTCCAGACGAGGATTTTTTTTATTCCCCCTTTTATGAATAAAGAGAAACAGGACGAAGAAAGAGCATAAAACACTCTTTCGCCGTCCTGTTTCTCTTTCTCTTTTTAATGGGTTATTCGAAAGCCGTAAAACCGGTAACATCCATACCGGTTATCAATAAATGTATATCGTGGGTGCCTTCGTATGTGATCACCGACTCCAGGTTCATCATGTGACGCATGATGGGATACTCTCCGGTGATACCCATTCCCCCGTGAATTTGTCTGGCTTCTCTTGCAATGGTCAGTGCCATGAAAACATTGTTGCGTTTGGCCATTGAAATCTGAGCCGGGGTAGCCCTGTGTTCATTTTTAAGCACTCCCAGGCGCCAGGTGAGGAGCTGGGCTTTGGTAATTTCGGTAATCATTTCCGCAAGCTTTTTTTGGGTGAGCTGGAAAGCCCCAATCGGTTTGCCAAATTGAATTCTTTCTTTGGAATAATTCAGAGCCGAATTGTAACAATCCATTGCTGCCCCTATAGCACCCCAGGCAATTCCATAGCGTGCCGAGTTCAGGCAACTGAGAGGACCTTTCAGTCCTTTTACTGTCGTAAAAACATGTGATTTGGGAACCTTTACATTGTCAAACACCAATTCTCCTGTAGCGCTTGCCCGGAGAGACCACTTTCCGTGGGTTTCAGGTGTAGTAAAACCGGCCCATCCCCTTTCAACAACCATCCCTCGTATATCACCTGCCTCATCCTTGGCCCATACTACAGCGATGTCGGCAAAAGGTGCATTGGATATCCACATCTTGGCACCATTCAGTAAATAATGGTCGCCCTTGTCCTTGATATTGGTCAACATCCCGCTGGGATTGGATCCATGATCGGGTTCGGTAAGTCCGAAACAGCCCATCAATTCTCCTGCGGCCAGTTTGGGAAGGTATTTTTTCTTCAGTTCCTCTGAAGCATAAGTATAGATAGGGAACATGACCAGAGAACTCTGTACTGAAGCGGTAGATCTCAGTCCACTGTCGCCCCTTTCCAGCTCCTGCATAATAATTCCATAGGATATCTGGTCCAGTCCCGGACCTCCATATTCCTGAGGTATGTAAGGGCCAAATGCGCCTATTTCCGCAAGGCCTTTGATCCATTGTTTAGGGAACTCGCATTTCTGACAGGCTTCTTCCACAATCGGAGAAACCTCCTTTTTAACCCAAGCCCTGGCAGTATCACGAATCAGTTTGTGCTCCTCGGTAAGGAGTTCATCCATAAGGTAATAGTCGGGGTGCTGGAAATTATCTGCTTTGGCCATGGGAAGATTAATTGTGTTTTGAAAAAATTGGCGAACGAGGGCAAAAATACGTATTTTTCATACCTGAATTGGCAGATTTTGACCATTTGGAAAAAAATCTACTTTTGCAAGCGCCTGACCCAACCTTGGCACGTATTCTGTAATCTAACATTAACAAACCAACCTCCTTCTTATGAAAAAATTCGCATTCCTTTCAGCCCTTCTTGTTTTCGGATT